>OHVO01000394.1_pt1 | contig 20245 bp, 18 predicted proteins | sample 1579371 | NCBI WGS metagenome assembly OHVO01 (sample SAMEA3882557, study PRJEB24775) | human gut metagenome | biome: human-associated habitat; feature: intestine environment; material: feces | place: Netherlands | collected 2009/2010 | reverse complement strand
CAGGAACACCAACAGGATGCCCTGTACCGGGGACGACGACTCTTAGGTGCGTGAATATCTCCGCACCTGGGACACAAACTCGCTGACTGTCAAACGGATGACGTTTCAGGTGCGTAGGGTTTTACGCACCTGGAAGTCAGGAACACCAACAGGATGCCCTGTACCGGGGACGACGACTCTTAGGTGCGTGAACATCTCCGCACCTGGGACACAAACTCGCTGACTGTCAAACGAATGTCATTCCAGGTGCGTAGGGTTTTACACACCTTGGAAGTCCGGAATACCACACCCGGGGCAACGTTCCTAGTAAGATTAAGTTAGTCAACTACTATATAGTTCCCTTAATTGTTTGTTACGAGTCGCGCTTGCTTTATTCAGCCTTGACGATGATCCCTTTGAGTCTCAGGATGGTTGGTTTCACGCGCGAAGACATATAGACTGTGATGCTTTTGTCCATGATCATCGCCCCGGAGTCGTTGGCGAACGTGACCTTGATCTCTCCGGTCTCGCCTGGTTTCAGAGGCTTTTTCGACCATTCTGTTGTCATGCAGCCACACGATGTTGCCACCGTGTGGATGAATATCGGAATGTCGGTCTCGTTCTTATATATAAAGGTGCAGGTCTTCGGTCCGCTGGCCTCGGAGAATGTCCCGAAATCGTGGACGGTCTTAGGGAACGTCAGCTCCTTGTACTTCTGCCGCTGTGGCGCGGCCGTCTCCTGAGCCGTGATATTCATTGAATATGCCGGAAGGATGGCTGCGGTGGCGAGCATCGCTCTCAATATGGATGAAGTGAGTCTTTTAGATGTGCTTTTCATTTGTTTCTCATGCTTTGGTCCGCAGTCATTTTATTCATGGCACGCGGATCATGTTCTTTCTGCAAAAGTAATGATTTTACCATGATGATGAAAGATGAAACGGGCCTTCAAGGAGGAAAAGAGACTCAAATAATTGATATATTTTGCAGATTGAAAAAATTGTCGTAATTTAGCATCGTTAAATGTGCAAATTATATTCAATAATATTATGAAACGTATTTTCGCTATTCTTGCAAGCGCAGCGCTTGTGGCTTCTCTGTCCGTGGCGAACGCACAGAAGAAGGACTTTGACCCTTATTGGTTTATGCAGATTCAGGGAGGTGCCGCCCACACTATCGGCGAGACTTCGTTCGGCGATCTCATCTCTCCTTCAGCCGCGGTTTCTTTCGGCTACCAGTTCTCTCCTGTCTTCGGAGCAAGACTCAATGTCAATGGCTGGCAGGCTAAGGGTGCCGTAAATGGACCTACCACTGTCTATAAGTTCAACTACATCGAAGGAGCCGCTGACCTCATGGTTGATGTCGCTTCCATCTTCGCCGGCTACAAGTTTGACAGAACCCTCAATCCTTACATCTTCGGTGGCGTCGGCGTGAACTACGCTTTCAACAACGATGAGGCTAACGACGCGAAGATCGTTGGCAAGTTCGTTGACGGTTATCTTTGGGATGGCAGCAAGGTTTCCCCTGCGTTCAGGGCCGGCGCCGGTCTCAACATCAGACTCACTGACGTGATCGCCCTCAACCTCGAAGGCAATTGCAGCTTCCTTGACGACCACTTCAACTCTAAGAAGGGCTCAAAGGCTGACTTCCAGATCAAGGCTGTCGCAGGTCTTACCTTCAGCTTCGGAAAGGCAAAGCCAGTTCCGGCACCTGTCCCGGTTCCGGCTCCGGCACCTGTTGTTAAACCAGAACCAGAACCAGAACCAGTAGTTGAGGAGAAGGTTGAGGTTGTTCCTGCATTCGAGTCACTTTCACGCAACATCCTCTTCGTCATCAACAAGTGGGACATCCGTGAGAGCGAGCAGCTCAAGATCGATGAGGTTGTCGAGGCTCTCAAGGCCAACCCTGACACCAAGGTTCGCGTTTCCGGTTACGCTGACAAGGCCACTGGTACCGCCAAGAGAAACAAGTTCCTCTCCGAGAAGAGAGCTGAGGTTGTCGCTGAGGCCATCGTTAACGCCGGCATCGACAAGGACAGGATCATCACTGAGTATTTCGGTGACACCGTCAATCCATTCGAGACTCCTGAGGAGAACCGTGTCGCTGTCTGCCTCGTTAAATAATCTGGCGTGATAATTGAAAGAATATAAAGGCTGGGTTTCAAACCCCGGCCTTTTTTTGAGACTAAAAACTGTAAGTTAATAAATACATTATTTTATTATGAGAATTGTACGTGTTACTGGCAGGGAGATTCTTGATTCAAGAGGAAACCCTACAATCGAGTGTGAAGTTGAACTCGAATCCGGCATCATCGGTGTCGCTTCCGTTCCATCAGGCGCATCAACAGGCGAGAACGAGGCTCTTGAGCTTCGTGACGGTGACCCTAAGCGCTACGGCGGAAAGGGCGTTCTCAAGGCTGTCGCCAACATCAACGAGAAGATCGCTCCGGAAATCATCGGAATGTCCTGCCTTGAGCAGAGGGCTATCGATGAGGCTATGATCAAACTCGACGGCACCGCCACCAAGAGCAACCTCGGCGCAAACGCCATCCTCGGTGTTTCCCTCGCTGTCGCTCACGCCGCCGCCAACTACCTTGACATTCCTCTCTACCGCTACATCGGTGGAACCAACGGCCACGTGCTTCCTGTTCCTATGATGAATATCATCAACGGTGGAGCCCACTCAGACGCTCCTATCGCTTTCCAGGAGTTCATGATCCGTCCTGTAGGCGCCAAGAGCATCGCCGAAGGTGTAAGAATGGGTGCCGAGGTGTTCCACGCTCTCCAGAAGGTTCTCAAGGGACGCGGACTCTCTACCGCTGTCGGTGACGAGGGTGGTTTCGCTCCAAAGCTTAACGGCATCAACGACGCTCTCGACTGCATTATGGAGGCTGTCGAGAAGGCTGGTTACAAGCCAGGCGCTGATGTTACCATCGCTATGGACTGCGCCGCTTCAGAGTTCTGCTTCAAAGAGGGCGACAAGTTCTTCTATGACTACAAGCAGCTCAAGACCGGTATGGCCAAGGATCCAGAGGGAAAGAAACTCTCTACCGAGGAGCAGATCGCTTACCTTGAGGAGCTCATCACCAAGTATCCTATCGACTCCATCGAGGACGGCCTCAGCGAGGAAGACTGGGAAGGCTGGGTTAAGCTTACCGCCGCTATCGGTGGCAAGTGCCAGCTTGTAGGTGACGACCTTTTCGTTACCAACACCAAGTACCTTGAGAAGGGTATCAAGATGGGCGCTGGTAACTCCATCCTCATCAAGGTTAACCAGATCGGCTCCCTGACCGAGACCCTCGACGCCATCGAGATGGCTCACCGTCACGGCTACACCACCGTCACCTCTCACCGTTCAGGCGAGACCGAGGACACCACGATCGCTGACATCGCTGTCGCTACCAACAGCGGCCAGATCAAGACCGGTTCCCTCAGCCGCACTGACCGTATCGCCAAGTACAACCGTCTGATGAAGATCGAGATGGAGCTCGGCGAGACAGCCCAGTATGGCTATAAGAAACTTAAGTAATTTCGATAGCAAATCGAATATATCAAAAAGTCTTAAAAAAGGCGGGTTCGATGTTAAAATCGGCCCGCTTTTTTGTCGTTTGGGGGAATTTGTGTAAATTTGGCTTGGATTTTTCAGCAGTGAGATTTCGTCGCGTGAGCGGCACGTTAACAACCATATTCAAAATGGCAGAAAAAGAAAACATAGGGTACATTGCCCAGGTCATCGGACCTGTGGTGGATGTCCATTTCGATGTGACTGATGAGGAGGCTCAGCTTCCGCGTATTCACGACGCTCTTGATGTCGAAAGAGGCGAGGGAAAAAGGCCTTTGGTCATTGAGGTTCAGCAACATATCGGTGAAGACACTGTAAGGTGTGTCGCTATGGACTCGACAGACGGTTTGAGACGCGGAATGAAGGCTGTGAACACTCACGCTCCGATCTCGATGCCTACCGGGGCGCAGATCAGAGGCCGTGTCATGAACGTTGTCGGGGATTCCATTGACGGACTCGGCGATCTCAACGAAGACAATTCCTTGCCTATACACCGTGAGCCTCCTAAGTTCGAGGATCTCAAGACCTCGCAGGAAGTGCTTTACACCGGCATCAAGGTCATTGACCTTCTGGAGCCGTATCTGAAAGGTGGTAAGATCGGCCTTTTCGGTGGAGCCGGAGTCGGTAAGACAGTGCTCATCAAGGAGTTGATTAATAATATTGCCAAGAAACATAACGGATTCTCAATCTTCGCCGGAGTAGGGGAGCGTACCAGGGAAGGTAATGACCTGCTTCGTGAGATGATCGAGTCCGGTGTCATCAAGTATGGTGACGAGTTCGTGAAGTCGATGGAGGAAGGCCATTGGGATCTCTCCAAGGTCGATCGCAAAGAACTTGAGAAATCCCAGGTGGCGATGGTGTTCGGCCAGATGAACGAACCGCCGGGAGCGCGTTCCTCAGTGGCCCTGTCCGGACTGACCCTCGCCGAGTCTTTCAGAGACAGTGACAAGGGTGACGGCCCGAGGGACATCCTCTTCTTCATCGACAACATATTCAGGTTCACCCAGGCCGGTTCCGAGGTGTCCGCCCTTTTGGGACGAATGCCTTCCGCTGTGGGTTACCAGCCGACACTTGCCACGGAGATGGGCCAGATGCAGGAGCGCATCACTTCGACGAAGAACGGCTCTATCACCTCAGTCCAGGCTGTTTACGTGCCGGCGGACGACTTGACCGACCCTGCTCCTGCGACCACCTTCTCCCACCTCGATGCAACGACGGTGCTCAGCAGAAAAATCACTGAGTTAGGAATATACCCGGCCGTGGATCCGCTTGAGTCCACTTCCCGAATCCTTGACCCTAACATCGTGGGACAGGATCACTACGACACCGCCCAGAGGGTGAAGCAGATCCTCCAGAGGAACAAGGAGCTTCAGGACATCATCGCGATCCTTGGCATGGACGAGCTTTCGGACGAGGACAAGCTGACCGTGAACCGTGCCCGTCGTGTGCAGAGGTTCCTGTCACAGCCGTTCGCTGTGGCTGAGCAGTTTACTGGCGTGCCGGGCGTGATGGTGGACATCCAGGACACAATCGATGGCTTCCGCAGGATCCTAGACGGAGAGGTGGACTACCTGCCGGAGCAGGCGTTCCTCAATGTCGGCACCTTGGACGACGCGATCAAGAAGGGCGAGGCTATTCTCGCCAAGGCGAAGTAGGAATGATGTCAGAGGGGAGTACGAATATGTCAGTGAAATCAACAGGAATCGCTCTGGAGGTAATCTCTCCAGAAAGAACTTTGGTCCGTGCCACGGTTGATTCCGTGGAACTTCCTGGCACGAAGGGCCGTTTTGAGGTCCTGCTGGATCACGCTCCGCTGATCTCTTCGTTGGAGAAGGGCGTGATCGCTTATCGTAACGGTGAGGGCACGGACAAGGTGGCGATTTCCTCTGGCTTTGTGGAAGTTAATGATAATCACGTTGTAGCTTGCGTGGAACTGTGATGAGAAAGTGGATCTACATATTCATTGGTCTTTTGCTTCCGTTGTCTTTGGCCGCGGAGGAGAAGGGTGGTGGCTTTGATATGGATGAATATCTCTACGGCCACGTCCGCGACTCCTACGAGTGGCACATCACCACGGTGAAAGGCCATCCGGTCAGCATCCCGCTGCCTGTGATAGTGGCCAGCAAGACCGGCAACGGCTTCCATATATTCAGTTCCAAGCATTTGGAGCACGGGGAATATGAAGGATTCTACATCGCCCCGGCTGGAAGCAAGTACGAGAACAAGATTGTGGAACGTGCCGCTGACGGCTCAGAGATAAGGCCGTGGGACTTTTCCATCACCAAGAATGTGTTCGGCCTGATGATCAACTGCGCTCTGCTGCTGTTCATCGTGCTCGGAACCGCCAAATGGTACCGGAAACACGACGCCCGTGAGGAGGCCCCGAAAGGCGGAGTCGGCCTGATGGAGATGCTCGTCACGATGATCGAGGATGATGTCATAAAAAGCTGCGTTGGTGAGGACTACAAGAGATACTCGCCTTACCTGCTGACAGCGTTCTTCTTCATATTCATAAACAACCTGATGGGTATCGTGCCGTTCTTCCCTGGTGGAGCGAACATCACCGGCAACATCGCCGTGACGCTCGTGCTGGCACTGTTCACCTTCTTCATTGTCAATATATTCGGAAACAAGCATTATTGGAAGGATATTCTTTGGCCGGAGGTTCCGACCTGGCTGAAGGTGCCGCTTCCGTTGATGCCGGCGATTGAGATAATCGGGATGTTCACCAAGCCTTTCAGCTTGATGGTCAGGCTTTTCGCCAACATCCTCGCAGGACACTTCATGATTCTTGGAGTTGTGGCTGTGATATTCCTGACCGCTGAGCTTGGGGCGGCCCTGAACGGCAGCCTCACCGTGGTGGCTGTGCTTCTGGGAGTGTTCATGGACTGCCTGGAACTGCTTGTCGCCTTCATCCAGGCCTATGTGTTCACGATGCTGTCGGCTGTCTTCATCGGGCTGTCGCGGCAGAAGCCGGAGGCGACGGAATAAATAGGAATATTCAGAATAAACAATTTAAAATCATAGAATTATGTTACTTTCTACAATTTTGCTTCAAGCTCTCTCTCTGGGTAGAGTAGGTGCTACTATTGGTGCTGCCTTGGCTGCTTTCGCTGCCGCTTTCGGTATCGGTAAGATTGGTACGGCTTCCCTTGAGGCCGGCGCGCGCCAGCCGGAGAAGGCTGACCACTACAGGATGACGGCCATCATCGTCAGCGCCCTCATCGAAGGTGCCTGTCTGTTCGCTATCGTTGTTTGTCTTATCGCGAAATAGCAAATGTCACTCATCACTCCTGATTTCGGATTGCTTGTGTGGATGACGCTGATCTTCGGCATCGTCTTCTTCGTGCTGGCGAAGTGGGGCTTCCCTATGATCACCGGCTCGGTCGAGAAGAGGGCGCAGAGGATAGGTGAATCCATCAAGGCTGCCAAGGAGGCGGAGGAGAGGCTTCGCAACCTGGCTGAGGAACAGTCCCGGATGATCGAGGAGACCAGGCAGGAGCAGAGCCGGATTCTGAAGGAGGCCGCGGCTTCGAGGGACAACATCGTTGAGCAGGCGAAGGTTCAGGCGAGGGAGGAGGCTTCCCGCATTCTGGATCAGGCTCGCACGCAGATCGCCGCCGAGAAGGAGAGCGCTTTGCGGGATGTCCGTAAGGAGGTCGCGCTGCTTTCCGTCAGCGTCGCCGAGAAGGTGCTGAAAAAGAGCCTTTCGGATGGTGCTGAGCAGTCGGCTCTGGTTGATAGGCTTGTGGATGAGGTTTCCTCGTCTAAGGACTTGAAGAATTGATGCTATGAACACAGGAATTATCGCGACACGTTACGCCACCGCACTTCTGAAGCTGGTCGAAGAGACCGGCTCCGGTGAGTTGGTTGCGGCCCAGGTGCAGGTCATTGAGAAGGCTCTTGACGAAGTGCCTGATTTCCGGCGTGCCGTGGATGATCCTGCGGTTGCGGCGGTTCAGAAAATCTCGCTTTTTGAGGCTTCATTGAAAGATTCGATGGCTCAGGAACTGCATAAATTCCTCGAACTCTTGATCCGTAACGGCCGCATCGGTGATGTAAGGCTGGTTCTGACCACCTTCGTCACTGAATATTACCGCTCACGGCACATCAAGCGCGCGCGGCTTGTGGTCGCTGATCCGGCACTGCTGGACCCTGAGCCAACTCCTTCGGACCCTGTGCCTGTCGAAGGGTCGCTTCGACAAGCTCAGCGACCGGCATTGGAGTCCCGTCTCCGTGATTTGGTCGAGAAACAGACCGGCTGCAAGCTGATCCTGAAAACCGAAGTCAACCCGTCCCTCATAGGCGGCTTCGTCTTCGAGGTCGAGGACACCGTCCTGGACGCCAGCGTCTCCCGCCAGCTCGATTTCATCCGGCGTCAATTCATAGAAAAGAACAGAAGAATAGTTTAGTATGGACAACATAAAACCAAGTGAAATCTCCCAGGTGCTTCTGGAACAGCTGAAAGACATCGACACCTCCCTCCGGTTCGAGGAAATCGGCAAAGTCCTTCAGGTCAGCGATGGTGTGGCCAGAATGTACGGCCTGACCAACGCCGAGGCCGGAGAACTGCTCGAATTCGAGAGCGGAGTCATGGGTGTCGTGATGAACCTTGAGCAGGACAATGTCGGTGCCGTTCTTCTCGGCCCTACCGATGAGGTCAAGGAAGGAATGACAGTCCGCAGAACCGGCCGGATCGCCTCCATCAAGGTCGGCGAGCAGATGCTCGGAAGAGTGGTCGATCCGCTTGGCGTTCCGCTTGACGGACTCGGCAAGGTCGAAGGAGACCTGACGGAGATGCCGCTGGAGCGCAAGGCTCCCGGTGTAATATTCCGTCAGCCCGTCACCGAGCCTCTCCAGACCGGAATCATGGCGATCGACTCGATGATACCGATCGGCCGTGGCCAGAGGGAACTCATCATCGGAGACCGTCAGACCGGCAAGACGGCCATCGCCATCGACACGATCATCAACCAGCGCGCCAACTACGAGGCTGGTAATCCTGTCTATTGCATCTATGTGGCGATCGGACAGAAGGGTTCCACCGTGGCCAACATCGTGGAGACGCTCCGCTCGAAGGGTGCGATGGACTACACGGTTGTCATCGCCGCCACCGCGGCCGATCCCGCCGCGCTGCAGTATTTCGCCCCGTTTGCCGGAGCCGCTGTGGGGGAATATTTCCGTGACACCGGCCGTGCCGCTCTTGTTGTCTATGACGACCTTTCCAAACAGGCGGTGGCCTACCGTGAGGTTTCCCTGATCCTTCGCCGACCTTCCGGTCGTGAGGCCTATCCGGGTGATGTGTTCTACCTTCACTCAAGGCTTCTTGAGAGAGCTGCCAAGATCATTGATCAGCAGGAGGTCGCTGAGCGGATGAATGACCTTCCGGACTCGTTGAAGGGCAAGGTCAAGGCCGGCGGGTCGCTGACAGCCCTTCCGATCATCGAGACCCAGGCCGGCGACGTGTCCGCCTACATCCCGACCAACGTGATTTCCATCACCGACGGTCAGATCTACCTTGAGACTGACCTGTTCAACCAGGGCCAGCGTCCGGCCATCAATGTGGGCATCTCCGTGTCCCGTGTCGGCGGAGCCGCTCAGGTGAAGTCGATGAAGAGTGTGGCCGGAACCCTGAAGATCGAGCAGGCGCAGTTCAACGAGCTGGAGTCATTCTCGAAGTATTCATCGGATGTGGACAGAGTGACGGAAATGGTTCTGGACAAGGGCCGCAAGAACAATCAGCAGCTGATCCAGCCGCAGTACTCTCCGATGCCAGTCGGTGAGGAGGTCGCCGTCCTTTATTGCGGCACCCACGGCTTGATGAAGGACATCAGCCTGGATCAGGTGCATGAGTTCGATGTCCTGTTCCTTGAACGGATGAGGGCCACCCATCAGACCGATGTACTTGACAAACTGTCGGCGGGGAAGGTGGATCCGGAACTGTTCAACGTGATCGAGGATGTGGCTTCCGGCGTGGTGAGGTCAATTCTTATAGATTCCGGCAAAAGGAAGATGAAAGTCAAGAAGTTCAATTAGTTGTAGAAGAATATGCCGTCACTGAAGGAGATAAAGGGCAGGATCAATTCCATCAGCAGCACTCTGGCGATCACCTCGGCGATGAAGATGGTGGCAGCCGCGAAGCTGCAGAAAGCGCAGATGGCGATTCAGAACATGCTTCCGTACGAGAGGCGACTGCACTCGATGCTCATCGACCTGATGGGTGCTGTGAATATGTCCGCTCCAGCCTCTGAAGAAGGCTCTGCCCGGTTGGTGAGCCTGTCGAACCAACCGGACCATACTGAATCAGAAGGAGCATATTCATTAATGGCTCAGCGTGAGGTGCGAAAGGTTGCGATTGTCGCCTTCGCCTCCAATTCTTCGCTCTGCGGCGCGTTCAATTCCAACGTCATCCGGGAGGCCACGGCGGTGATCAATGAATACCGTGCCTCAGGTCTTGGCGATGCCGACATCACGGTCTATTCCGTAGGCCGAAAGATGGCGGAGGCGATGAAGAAGCTTGGCTTCCCAAGTCCCGCGGATTTCACGAAGATGTCGGATTCTCCGTCATACGATGCGGCCTCCGCTTTGGCTCAGGAACTGCTGGACGGATTTGTCTCAGGTCGGTTTGACAAGGTGGAACTGGTTTATAATCACTATAAATCAACCTCTTCACAGCCGACCATAAGGCAGACCTATCTGCCTCTGTCCTTGGCCGATGCCACCGCTGACCTTCAGGCCGGAAAGATCGCAGATTCCGCCTCTGAATCCGACACGAACAGGGGCGCTGAGCCTGTCGGAGCGCCGGTGGTTCGACAGGGCTCACCAACCACAGAAGACCTGATCGTAGAGCCATCCAAGGAGGAGCTGATAGCCACACTTCTCCCGAAGGTGGTCCGTCTCCGCGTATTCACCACCCTTTTGGACAGCACCGCCGCCGAGCAAGCCGCCCGCACCGTCGCGATGCAGCTCGCCACCGACAACGGCAACGACCTCCTTCAGGAACTAACTCTTGAATATAACAAGGGCCGTCAGCAAAAGATCACCTCCGAGATCCTCGACCTCGTCGGTGGTTCGATGCAGTAATCCACCGGTCACTGAGTTTGTCGAAGTGCCCGATGAATATTTCGATAATCAAATCTTTTTTTTGTGTCTTCTTTGCGAAATTTCGTATCTTGAACCAGAAAATGACCAATGATTATGGGACACAATCTTAAATTCTTGATTATTACAATAATAGCGATATCTTTGACTGACGTGCTTGCCGCACGGACATATTCAAGAAGAGTAGTGCTTGGTGACGAGAGGTTCGAGGAGTACCAGCCGCTGCTGCAAGGGAAGCGGGTTGCGGTGTTCAGCAATCAGACGGGTATAGTCGGAGACAAGGTGACCGGCTCCAAGTTGGCAGACGCTCTTGCTGAATATGGCGGGTGCTTTCCTCGAAAGAGAGTTGATGAGATTTCCTTGATCCCGTTCACCGAACCTTCCGTCCCTGGCGGAAAGATTGAGTACGGTCAGCACATTGTTGATGCCTTGATCGAAAAAGGAGTGGATGTCAAGGCAATCTTCTCTCCGGAGCACGGCTTCCGTGGCAACGCCGATGCCGGAGAGCACGTCAGCAGCAGTGTGGACGAGAAAACCGGAGTGGAGATCCTGTCGCTTTACGAGAAGGGCTCACGGATTCCGAGCAAGGAGAAAACCGATAAGTTTGATGTCCTTGTGATTGATATTCAGGATGTAGGCCTTAGGTACTATACCTATTATATCACAATGCATCATCTGATGGAGGCCTGCGCCAGAGACGGGAAACAGGTCGTCATTCTTGACCGCCCGAACCCGAACGGCTTCTATGTTGACGGTCCTGTTCTGGATATGAAATTCAAGTCCGGTGTCGGTTGGCTGCCGATCACGACTGTTCACGGAATGACGCTCGGTGAGTTGGCGCTGATGATCAACGGCGAGAAATGGCTGGAGAACGGTACCTGCGACCTGACTGTGATTCCGTGCCTGAATTACACCCATAACACCCGTTACAGCCTTATCCTGCCGCCTTCCCCGAACATCAAGGACATGAGGGCCGTGTACCTATATTCATCAACCTGCTACTTCGAGGGTACAGTGGTCAGCCTCGGCCGCGGCACGCAGTTCCCGTTTGAGACCTACGGGCATCCGGCGATGACGGGATATTCCTTCTCCTTTGTGCCTCGAAGCATCCCTGGCGCGAAAAGCCCGCAGTTCCTGGATGAGGAGTGCCACGGCATTGACCTTCGCCGCAAGCCGCTCCGCGACATTTGGGCGGAAAAGATCAATCTTGAATATGTCATCGATGCTTACCGCAATCTGAATATGGGCGATAAGTTCTTCGGTAAGAACAACTTCTTTGAACTTCTCGCCGGTGTGGACTGGTTCCGCTCGATGATAGGGAACGGTTCCTCCGCCGCCGGGATCTCCGCCCGTTGGGCCTCCGATGTCGAAAACTTCAAGTCCCGCCGCGCGCCTTACCTCCTTTATCCCGAGATATAAAGCAAAAACCGAAGCGAGGTTCTCACCCGGCTTCGGCTAATCTTATTCAATACTTATGAAATAACTATTGAGTCAGTTTTTGGTTTATGAGTAAAAATATTTATGTCGTCAGGGGATTATGCCATTTCCGTGCCAAACTTGATTCCAGTTCGAAATATTTTTTCCTATATTGTCTATGTCTTTGAATGTCATTTGTTTTCAGTACTTGCACGGAAAATTATAACTGTGATTATAATAACCGAAGTTATATTTTTGTCGATAAAGCTTTGAAAATGTTTATGAGTGGCTGTTTTCTAAGTACTTACTGAATTGTTATGGTGGTGCTTTTGCCTTGTGCTGGAGTTCCTGCCTTGTTTTGCCTTGTGTGGACGAGAATTTGGCAATATGCCAGGGAGTGGTTAACTTTGCGGTGTTATGGTGCGGACAGCGGACATAGATTCTTTGTTCAGGCTTTACTACAGGCCTTTGTGTGTCTATGCGCTGCACTATCTCAAGGACAAGGATCTGATCGAGGATCTGGTACAGGAGGCTTTCACGGCATATTGGATGAAGCAGGCGGCGAGTGACGGGATTGATAGTCCGAGGGCTTATCTTTACACGGCTGTGAGGAATCGGTGCATTGATGCCATCAGGAGGCAACGGCAGGATGTGTCGCTGGACAGCCTTGAGAATGAGATACTTCCGGTTGAGGATGACGTGGCGATTTCCGATGATGAGGCCGTGGACAATTCCGTTAAAGAGGCGCGGATCTGGTCGGCCATTGACCGCCTTCCGGCCAAAAGGAGGAGAATATTCCTGATGAGCCGCCGCGACGGGATGAAGTATGGCGAGATCGCTCAGTCGCTCGGCCTTTCCGAGAACACCGTACGTAACCAGATCAGCAAGGCACTTGAGGCTATCCGCCAAGGTGTCAAGAAGGTCATCCTCTTCCTGATGTCGCTCTAGAATATGCAGACATCGCCTTAAGCCTTGAGAAGGAGCGGCTGACAAGGAGCTTTTGCCGTACGTTTTCTGCCCCATAAACCATAGGCCCCCGCTCTTCCAGGTGTGAAAAACCTTGCGCACCTAAAATGTCATCTGCCTGATGGCAAGCGAGTTGCACTTCCAGGTGCGAGCATATTCGCGCACCTGTGAGTCGTCGGCTTAGTTACAGAGCGTTCTGTTGGTGTTCAGGACTTCCAGGTGTGAAAAACCTTGCGCACCTAAAATGTCATCTGCCTGATGTCGAGCGAGTTGCACTTCCAGGTGCGAGCATATTCGCGCACCTGAGTGTTATTGACGTATTGTGAAGAATATTGTTATATTTGAGAATATTTCAGAAAAAGGATGGTACTTTTTAGAATCGCTGCGTCTTACTTGTGAAACTACCCTAATAGGATTTGGGCAGTAGATGAGTTTTTAAATGAGAGAAGATGAAAAATCTTGTCAAAGGTGTTTTACTGGTGATTCTTGCTTTGCCACAAGTCTCGTTTGACTGTCTTTCGCAAGATAAAGAGACGGTCTCAATGAACTTGGACAGGCTCAAGGAGCGGTTAGGTGTGCGGTTTGTTTATGATTCGGAACTCGGGAAACTTCTTGATAAGAACTATGAGGGGACTTCCGTCGAGGGGCTGACGCTGGAGAAGGCCTTGGGCAGACTTCTGGAAGGAACGGGAATCAAGTGGGAGGTTCGTGGCGGGTATGTGGTTCTGACACGTGACGTTCCGGCCAAGAAACATTATACGGTTTGTGGGTATGTCACGGACGAGGCGACGGGGGAGACGCTGATCGGGGCGGGAGTTGTCGCTTCGACAGGCTCTGCGACCAAAAGTGTCTCAGCGACCGGCCGGGTTGGAAACACAGGGACCGGTAAGGAAGGCCGCTCAGCGGCAGGAATGACCGGCACCTCCACCAACAACTTCGGATTCTATTCCCTGACCATTCCGGAGGGCGAGGTAGAACTGACATATTCCTACATAGGATGCGCCTCCAAGACAAAGAGAATCTCCTTGAAAAAGGATCTCACGCTAAATGTGGCATTGGCTTCGTCTGCAGAGATCAGGAGCGCGCGGATAACCGCCCGCAAGGATGCCGGAATCCGCTCCACGTATATGGGGGCGATTGAAGTCCCTAACGAGCTCATCGCCAACACTCCGGTTGTCCTCGGCGAGAAGGATGTCCTGAAGACCCTCCAGATGATGCCTGGCGTGCAAGGCGGCAACGAAGGCTTTTCGGGAATATACGTCCGTGGAGGCGGCGCGGACGAGAATCTGATGCTTCTGGACGGGACATCGCTTTACAATGTCAGCCATCTTTTCGGACTGTTGTCTGTTTTCACTCCCGAAGCCGTCAAGAAAGTCACGGTCTACAAAGGCTCTTTCCCGGCGCGGTACGGCGGCAGGGTCTCCAGCGTGGTGGACGTGCGTACCAACGACGGCAACTCTAAGAAAATCTCAGGAAGCGTCACCGCCGGCTTCCTTGCCGAGAAGTTCCATCTGGAAGGACCTTTGAAGAACGGGAACACCACTTTCTCGCTGAGTGCCAGAGGAATGCACACATTCCTTTTCGATCGCGTCATCAAATGGGCGGGCAGTCCGCTGAACTACGCCTTCTATGATGTCAACGCCAAGGTCTCGCACAAGTTCTCCGACCGGAGCAGAGGTTGGATCGGGTTCTACAGCGGACGGGACTATTTCCGCTACGAGGACAAATCCAAATCCAGCAAGCGGTTCTACGGCTCTGACTATGAACCGTACACGATGATCACCGGTAACGAGAACAACCTTAACCTGAGCTGGGGCAACAATGTGCTGTCCGCAAGGTGGACTTACATATTCAACAACAAACTGTTCGCTGATTTCACGGCCTACGGCAACCTTTATCGGATGGGAATACACTCTGTCACGGAAAACTCGGAGAAATCCGAACTCGGCGAGACTTCGTTCCGGAGCGTCAGCGACTACTCCTCCGGAATCCTTGACGCGGGTCTCAAGGCGGATTTCGACTACACCCCTTCAACCAACCATTTGATCAAGTTCGGCGGAGAATATGTCCGCCACGGCTACCGTCCCGAAATCACAAAATCACGTATCAAGGACGTGAACGACAGCCGTGTCTTCGCCGACACCACTTACAGCGACGCGGCCAGCCGACAGGTGAACGGCAACGAGATGTCTCTCTACGTCGAGGACGACATCTCCATCGGCAACCGCTTGACTGTGAATCCGGGCCTGCATCTGAGCCTGTTTAATGTGAGGGGCAGGTTCTATTTCTGCCCCGAGCCAAGAATCTCCGCCAAATTCGACATCTCTGACGACTGGTCGGCCAAGGCGGCATATTCAAGGATGTCGCAGTACGTCCATCAATTGACTTCGGGGACTTTGGACATACCTACCGACCTTTGGGTGCCGATCACCGCTGAGATCCGCCCCGTGACATCAGACCTCGTCTCAGCCGGAGCGTATTACACCGGCCTGAAAGGTTGGGAATTCTCCCTTGAAGGCTACTACAAGAGGACAGACAATGTACTTGAATATAAAGACGGCCGTCTGGCCCTGTCATCTTCCGTCAATTGGGAGGACAACGTCTCGATGGGAGAGGGACGAGCCTACGGACTGGAACTCTATGCCCGCAAAGTTGTCGGCAAGACCACCGGCACCTTGGCGTACACCCTCTCCAAAGCGGAGAGAATCTTCCGTGACGGCAGCATCAACGATGGCCGCTGGTTCCCTGCTCAGTTCGACCGGAGGCACGTAATCAATGCCACTGTGAACCATAAATTCAACTCAAGAATCGACCTCACCGCTTCTTGGGCGTTTCTCAGCGGAAACTGCATGACCATCCCGACCAGAGGCACGGCTCTCATCACCCCTTCCGGCGATGACGTGGCGGTTGACTATGTCAGTGGGCGCAACAACTACCGTCTGCCTCCGACCCATCACCTTGATGTGAGCGTCAACTTCCGGAAGCAAAAACGCCACGGCGAGCGGATCTGGAATTTCGGAATATACAACCTCTACTGTGCGCAGAACCCTTCCTGGTGCGTCTATGACGCCTACGAGAAAGAGGGGGAGTGGAAGCCCGCGATCTCGAAGCGCTCTTTCCTCACTTTCCTGCCGTCGTTCAGTTACACCTTTAAATTCTAATGAATATGCGAACGAAGATATTCATACTTTTTCTTGTTGCCTCGATGGCTTTTTTCTCTTGTGAGGAATATATTCCCGTGGAGCTGCCTGGTCCGGAGAGGATGCTGCTGGTCAACGCCTTGCTGTCAACGGGCGACACGACACACACTGTCTGCGTCGGTGTCAGCACTCACGAAAAGGCGGAAAAATTGAAGTCCGGCCATCTTGAATGTTGGGTCAATGGTGAACTGGTGGCGACCTCTGATAATGTTGAGAAAGCGGATGGACTTCTGTACCATAATGTGTTCAAGTTCAGGGCTGATTTCAAGGCTGGAGATGAGGTCCGGGTTGTCGTGGAGTCTGAAGGGATGAGGGCGGAGGCGACGGCAGTGGCCTTGGATGCGCCTGTCATTGCCGGAGTGGACACGACTCATCTTTATAAGAAGTCTTCCAAAGGCAGTGACTACATCAAGACTCTTGGAATGGGAGTTCACGTGAAAGACAAGCCTGGCGAGAAAAACTATTATATGCTTCAGGCCTGGAATTTCGGCTATGCCTACAATAAGCGATTGGAAATAGACAATTCAAGCGAACCGCTTCTTAATCCCGGAATCAACCTTAGTTTTTCCGAGTCCGATTATTTCGCCAACGGGTACAACATATTCACTGACACTGGATTTGAAGGAGGCTCCCACATATTTAGAATCTCTTTGCGGAGGGGTGGGCTTTCTGGAGTGACGGTGCGTCTTCTGGCTCTTGACCGCCAGACCTACAACTACATCAACGCCGCTTGGTTTGAGAACTCTGACCTTGCCGGTCTGACTTTCTTCGCCGAAAAACCTTATCCGACGAATGTGGCCGGCGACGGCATCGGCTTCGTCTCCGTGATGACATCCACTGACTATGAAATCGACTGATATGAAACGAATTGAATATGCTCTTGCGACTCTCCTGCTGCTTTGTTCCTGTCAGGAGAAGATCGACTATTGGATGTCCGACGCCGCCACCGCCACGATGGACCGGATTGTCGGTGAATATGCCCTCGAATCCGCTGAATGGAGTGAAGGCAGAATTGACCTGAATGATGACGGGATCTCGGATCCGGATTTCCTGACGGAATTATCCACGGCTTTGGGTGGTCGTTTGGACTATATGGATCATCTCAATGTGGATATGGATGAAACCTTTGCATATAAAGTTAGAATTGTCTGGGAATGCAGGGTCGCTGAACTGTATATCTACCCAAATTGGCGGTCGGATGTATTATGGAATCCGTATAGTTTGTACGAGGATTTTGAAATAGGAACAGATGGAACATTCCAGCAATCGTTGACCTTTCCAGGACGGGAATTTGAAGACGATATGGGATATAAGAAACAGCTTTATGTGTTCAAGGACATTGTCTGTGAGTTTAAGGAGCCGGATGCCTTGTCCATAAAAGCGGAGACCGTGTTCTATGATTATGCATCAGAGTCTGTCAAGAGAGGCACGGTGACATATTTCTTCAAATGCGTCTCCGGCAAAGGGAAAAAGTCCGGTCACTGAGCCTGTCGAAACTTTTCGGTCACTGAGCTTGTCGAAGTATCTGGAATCAGAATATAAAAAAGTAATTGCATGAAAACCAACGAAGACAGAATGATAGACTTCGTGGCCAAGTCCTACGAAGAGAACCGCTTTGACCCGAAGAAAGCCTTGGCACGGTCGCAGAACGGCTCCTTGCGTCGGTCGCTGAGCCTGTCGAAGCGCACTGTGATGTTGAAACGCATCGCCGGAGTCGCGGCAGCGGCCGCTGTCGGCATATTCCTTTATCTTTCATGGCTAACCTCATGGATCGACTATGCCGCCTACGACATTGCCCAGACCTTCACTCTTCCGGATTCCTCGTCCGTTACCCTTGCCCCTGGATCCACCCTTCGTCTCCAGAAGCACAAGGACAAGCGTCTGGTCCAGATGACAGGCAAGGTTTATTTCAACGTCCGTCACGATGACCGCGCCCCTTTCCGTGTTGATGCCGGATCCGGTTTCGTCAAAGTCCTCGGCACCCGCTTTCAGGTTGATGCTCACGCTAACTCTGTCTCTGAGCCTGTCGAAGCGCACCGCCGCAGCGATACCCACGGTCACTTTGGCAAGCTCAGTGACCGAGGCGCGGACTCCATCAGCGTGAGCGTTGTCTCGGGCAAGGTCCTCTTCTCTGCCATAAGGTCTGGCGAAGAAGCCCTGATCCTGACCAAGGGACAGTCCGCGGTTTTGGATCCGGCTGCGTCAAAGCCAGTTGAAATCACTCCGAAACACCCGAACCCTGCCGCATGGGCCACCGGCGAGTTTATCTACGACAACACCCCGCTGCCAGAAGTTCTCTCCGAACTCTCTGAATATTACGATGTCACGCTCGTTGCTTTTGATGCCGGCCATTCGTCCGGTGAATCCCGGAGCCTAAGCGGAGAGTTCTCCACATCCTCTCTTCCGGAAATCCTAAACCTCATAAACTCCGCTCTCGGCTCAGACATCCAGATTGAAAGCCAACCGATGCGCTAATGTCTATGACCCGATCTCAGAAATATGCGAAATGTTGGTTGCGTGGCGGCTGATCTATTGATTATTAACAATTAAGGATTTAAACTAATGAAAAGTTTTATCAGTTCAGTTGTGATGGCAGCTCTTTGCCTCGGCTCGTTCGTGTTCACCTCCTGTGACCCAGATGACAACAAGACTCCGGATTCTCTTACTTTCAGCGTAGCCAAGGCAGAGGTTGAGGTAGGCAAGACCGTTGAGGAACGGTACACAGCCTTTCACCGTCAAGTCCAGCGATGAGAAACTCGCCACTGTAACGGTTGACAAAGAGAAGATTACCGTGACAGGTGTCGCGACTGGAGCAGCCACAATCTCTGTTGCCGACAACAACAAGGAATCGGTTCGTTCACCGTTGAGGTCAAGGCCGCTGTCACCACAGTAACCGTAACCGACAAGGACGGCAAGACCGGAGAGATTTCAGTGAAAGTTGAGTAATCAAAGAATCGATTTCATTTTCATTTAGGGTCCTATATAGGAGTTGGCTAACATTTCTCTTATAACGCTGATATTTAAATAATTGCGCACCGTTGATATTCCTGCGCAAAAATCTGTATGTAAAGGACCTAATCTCCATCGTTGTCATATTAGACAATGTGTGGCGGAAGATCCCGGACTTATGCATCGGGTGAAAAAAGTGGCTTTCCGCACCCGACTCCAATCAGTGATGTCTCCCCGGGTGTATAACCACCATTTTTTCACCCGGAATAATAGTTGTTTGGATCTGAAACGACAATGCCGCACCTAAGGTTGATGGATGTGAATCAGGAATGACACCTACTGTTCTGCCACAGTTTCCTTCCACTGGCCCGAAACTGATGTCTTGTCCTTGTTGGTACACCAGAAGTGCTTTTCCTGTACCAACACATCTCTTATTCCATTTGGTACACCAGAAGCACGTCTCCTGTACCAATGGTGCGCCCCAGTATATTCGGTGCATACAAAGGCCTCATCACGTACATTTTCTGTTCTATGGAGCAATAGGAGACCCGTTCTTCCAGGTATGAAAAGTTATGCGCACCTAAAACAGCATTCGCTTGATAATTAGTAAGTTGATGTTCCAGGTGTGAGTATATTCGCTCACTTAAAAGTCGGCGCCCCCGGTACAGAACGTTCTATTGGTGTTCCGGGCTTCCAGGTGCGAGAAACCATACTCACCTAAAACAGCATTCGCTTGATAGCTAATGAGTTGGTGTTTCAGGTGTGAATATATTCGCGCACCTGAGAGTCGGCATCCACGGTACGGAACGTTCTGTTGGTGTTCCGGGCTTCCAGGTGCGAGAAACCATACTCACCTAAAACAGCATTCACTTGATAGCTAATGAGTTGATGCTCTGGGTGCGAATATATTCGCGCACCTGAGCGTTACGGCATATTATGGTATGCTGAGCCTTAGATCCTCACAATATTATGTCTGATTAGACTTGAAGGCGCTGTAAACCATTAACAAACAGAGTTTGTGTCTGCCCGCAATCGCTTGGATGTCGGCACGATATGGAGGAAGGTAGTCAACTTGT
>OHVO01000384.1_pt1 | contig 20580 bp, 19 predicted proteins | sample 1579371 | NCBI WGS metagenome assembly OHVO01 (sample SAMEA3882557, study PRJEB24775) | human gut metagenome | biome: human-associated habitat; feature: intestine environment; material: feces | place: Netherlands | collected 2009/2010 | reverse complement strand
CGGCAGGCGGTCGTTGAACATGACGGTCGTTGTCCCACCGTTCGATTGAAAGCTCGATTCTTCCTTCCAACGGCCGTTTTCGTCCAATTCAACATCATAGTCCCCGAACTGACGCAGGATCGTGTTGTAATTTTCCGCGAACTGCGCAACAGTCAGCTCCCCGCGGTAAACCGGGCCGACCGGCAGCAGTACGCGCAGCACGCCGCCCGCGATCAGCAGCGCAGCAAGCACAGCTGCCGCCGCGAAGCGCCAGCCGGCATGATCGCGGATGGTCTGCTCGGAGCCGTCTTCCCATGGAAGTTCCTTCCCCTGCTGCTCATCGGTGCAGCTGACATACAGGCGGTACAGGCGGAAAAACGGCAGATTCAGCCGGATTCCGTACCAGAACAGGTACGCGGTGCGCTCCCGCCCCTCCGCATAGGTCAGCTTTCTGCCGTCCGGGCTTGTCACGCGCAGGCCGAAGAGCCATTTGCCGGGCGTCGTGCCAAACCGGGACAGCAGCAGCGGCTCCAGCAGGAACATCGTGCCGAGCGTCAGAAGCTCCAGAAACAGCATGCCGCCCCGGCTGTTTTTCAGCATGTTGAAGCCAAGAGCCGGCAGGAGCAGCATCCACAGCGTCCGGTAGATCTGGCCGTCGAGCAGGCGCGCGAAGAAGCGCTGCCACGGAAAATGCTCCTTCGGAAGCGTATCGCGTTCGAGCACGCGCTCGGTCTGCATTTCATCGAGATACGGCCTTGCGTCGAGCGTCCGGAACTGCGCATGCGCCTGCCGGAGCCGTCCGGCGATCTCCCCCGCCCGGTCAAGTGCCGCCTTTTCCTTCTGTATAGCCGCAATACGCGCGGAAAGCGCCGCATCCAGCTCTGTTTCGCCGCGCACGATCGCCTTGATCTGCCCGACCGTCAGGCCGAGCGCCCGCAGCAGCTTCACGCGCAGCAGCGTTTCAGCATCCTCCTGCGAATACTCCCGGTAGCCATTCTCCGCCCGCTCCGGCGAAATCAGGCCCTCAGCTTCATAATAGCGGATATTCGCCCGCGCAAGCCCGGTCTGTAGTTCCATGTCCTTGATCGTCATAGTGTGCTCCTTTTATTGTCCGGCAAGCTTCATATCGTGCACTGGCGCGGGAGCGCCAGAGAGGTCAGGCAGCAGGCAGCTGCCCACCTGTTCGTAGGGGCGATGCCCACATCGACCCGCCGGGAAGTTACGGATTCGCCGAAGAGTTCCATAAAAGCAGTGCATTCTGCCGGGCCGATGTGGGCATCGGCCCCTACAACTGTCGCGTTACTCATCCAGCTTCCGGATATCGAAGGACAGAGTATAGCTTCCGGTCGCGTTCCGCGGGAGTTCCAGTGAGCCGTCGGAGGCAAAACCGGTGAAACCTGTTATTGTGAGCGAATAGTCGATTCGATAGCCTGCAGCCTGCGTGTGAAGTTCCTGTAACGGCTCGTCCAGAAGCTGCTGCGCGGCAGCGGTAAGCGCCTCATCGGCAGAAGCAGAACGCCGTGCGCCGTCAAAGGCTAGAATGGTCAGATAGAGTTCGCGGAGCGGCAGACCTGAGACAGAGCCGGCGCAGGTTTCCGCCCCCATGTGCAGAGAAATACCGATCAGTCTGCCGTCCGTTGTCGTGTAGCTGAGATTCGGAACATTTTTCGTATGATGGATAACCTTGAAGCCAAGCTGCGTTGTGGGCGCCCATGTGCCGTCGTCATACAGTTCCCGGCTCAGAAAGCCCTCCGTGCTGTGAATGTAGTTGTAATTGTCCGCAAACTGCCGCACGGTCAGATCACCTGTATACGTCGGCCGGTAGGTTTTGAAACCCGCAAGCACCGTCGCTGCCAGCAGCGCCAGTACCGCTGCGGCCCATGAGCCATTTGCCGGGCGTCGTGCCGAACAGATGCAGAAACAGCGGCTCAAGCACGAGCATCACCGCCATACCGAGTATGCTCAGCCAGATAGAAGCCAGTCTCGCCTTGGTGTCCACGCCTGCGACTTGCAGCACTAAATGCCACGGCAGCGAGCACAGCAGAAGATCAAAGCTGCGTGCGATGTACCGCCGCACCGGCGCATGGACATACGGCTTCACGTCCTGCCGCAGCGCAGTCTGGGACGCGGCAAGGAGTTCTCCGAGATAGCCCGCCGCGTCGAGCGTGGAAAATTCCGCATGCGTCTGCCGAAGTCCCGCGGCGACACGTCCGGCAACGTCCAGATTCTCCTGCTCAGTATGCAGCTCTTCCAGCCGCGTATCAAGCGCGCTCTCCAGCGTGAGCGTTCCCGCCGCAAGCGATTTGATCGTGTCGATGCGCAGGCCGAGCGCCCGCAGCAGCTTCACACGCAGCAGCACATCGATGTCGGCCTGCGAATATTCCCGGTAGCCGTTCTCCGCCCGTTTGGGCGCGATCAGCCCTTCCGATTCGTAATACCGGATGTTGGCCCGCGGCAGACCAGACAGTGTTTCGACCTCCTTGATCGTCATATACATCCCTCCTGCCCTCAGCGTACAGTATCAAGCAGGTTTACAGTCAAGCTTTTTTTGATTTTTTCCGTGTTTTTCGCAAAATTAGTCCTGCCGCAGCGAGCAGCACGAGCACTGCCACCGCCAGCCAGCCGCGATTTCCGGTTTCCGGCGCTTCCTCGGTCTCCGGCTGAGGCTCTGGTTCCAGCTGCGCTGCGGCATAGGTCATGCGGAAGGCTGTCCCCTCTTTCTGCACCTCTGCGTCGAGGTAGCCGGGAACGGCCTGCTCCGCAAGCACCCAGTAATGTGCCGTGGGCAGACTGCTCCATGTATGCCGCCAGTCCTGTTCTTCGGATAAAAGAACCGGGCGGCCATAGGCTTTTCCGTCGCACATCAGCTGGACAGTCAGCGATTCCGGGCGCTGCTCCGGCGTCTGTGTATCGTCCCAGACGATTTGAACGGAATAGTCCGCCTTTTCCGGACTGCGGATCAGCTCCGGCTCTGCCGCGCACTCCGTGGGGCAGACGATCAGCAGCGGTGATGGCGTATAAATCTGCCGGTTCACGCAGACGCTCTGCCCGCTCATCAGATACAGACCGGGCTCCAGCGCGTCAAAGACCGCCGTACCTTCTTCGTCCGTCTCTGCGGAGTCATCCGGCAGGCAGGCTTCATCCATCAAGGCCACCCTCTCCAGTACACGCGCAAGCGTGGCCCACGCGTTCCCATCGCCGCTCTGCGTTTCCAGCCGCGACCGGTACGCTTTGAAGCGCGGCTCAAGGCTCCACGTCCCGTCGCTGGAACGGTCTGCAACCCGATACGCGTCAAACCGCATTCCGGCAAGCGGCAGCTGCCCTTCAAACACGGCCCGCACCGTAATAGGCTCTGCCCGTTCCGCTGCCAGAGCAGCTGTCGGAACCAGAACGCATATCAAAATGGCCAGCCACACCGGCCGAAGCAGAAACCGTCTCATCACGCATCTTCCTTTTTCTCCATCATACCATATCCCGAAATATTTGCAAACCGGAATCTGGACTTGCCGGTCGGACATAGGCTTTCTGTGGAGGTGAAAGCCCATGCTTTCCGCAGCAGTCTGGCTGATGCTCAGCAGCATGCTCACATCGCTGCGCATTTCCGGCGGTGGCTCGTTCCCGAAGCCGCTCACCGCCGAAGAGGAGCGCATGTACTTAAAACGCAGCGCCGAAGGCGATCTGGAGGCCCGCAACATTCTGATTGAACGTAATCTCCGCCTGGTGGCACACATTATGAAAAAATACTATTCGCAGTCTGCCGATCAGGAAGACCTGATCTCAATCGGCACGATCGGGCTTATCAAGGGTATCTCGACCTTTGACTCCAGCAAGGGGGCACGGCTTGCGACATATGCAGCCAGGTGTGTAGAGAATGAAATTCTGATGTACTTTCGTTCGATGAAGAAAACAGCGGGGGATGTTTCGCTTTCGGATTGTATTGAGACAGGAAAAGACGGGAACGCGTTGTCGCTGATGGACGTTTTGTGCTCGGATGAGGATCTGTTCGAGGACTTGAGCACACGGCAGACGTACAAAAAGCTGTACGAGGTCATGGACGAGGTTTTGTCGGAGCGTGAGCGAATGGTCGTAACGCTGCGCTACGGCCTCGGCGACCGGACGCCGCTGACGCAGCGGGAGATCGCTGCGAAGTGTGGTATCAGCCGGTCGTATGTGTCGCGGATTGAGAAAAAAGCGCTTGCCGCGCTTCAGAAAGCGCTTCAGGATTACACGCAGGCAGTATGAAAATCCCTGCGGCGCAGCCGGAGGGACAGCTGCCATCTGTAATGAGAGCGCTGCCATTGCTTTTTGCAGATGGCTTTTGACAAACTGAGGCGATGTGGCCACTGTCCGGCCACATCGTCCCCTGTTTATGCTGCGGTATCTGTCAGAAATGCCGCTCTGCCTTAGAACAATGTATTCTGGTGCGCTGCAGTTTCCGGTACGGACTCAAACAGGCATTCCCAGACCTCTGCGATCTTGCCGTCTTCCAGACGGAACAGATCCACAACGGATGTTACGCGCCCACGATAGTTGATCTGCGACTGAATGCCGACAAAGTTGCCTTCGGCAACTGCACGGTGCGGCTCGATATAGTCGATGCCCTGCGTCTGCTTCATGGTGCGGATGCCCTCGAGATAGCCGTTCTTGCCGTCGTGCATATAGCAGACATGGTGCGTCATGTTGTCTGCCAGATATTTCTCCGCTTCGTCAAACCGCTTGTCCATCAGGATGTCCTGCACAAACTGGCGCGCGATCTCCTTATTCTGCTGCGTCTTATCGAGATCACGGATCTCGGTCTCGCCTTCCATCATCGGCGATGTGCAGAGCGGCTCTTCCAGGCGGGAATAGGTTCCCTCGGGCCACCACGGCTCGACCTCAACCAGGCCGATCTCGTTGAAGCTTGCAGGGAACGGAGACCACTGCATGGAGTCCCAGTGCTCCATGATGCGTCCTTCTTCGGAGAAGCGGAAAATGTCAAACGACATCAGGCCGTAGCGCTTGTAGTTTTCCAGCGTCTTTTCATACGGGAAATGCGCCGGAAGCTCATGGTGCCAGACGTGCATCAGAACCAGATCGTCCTCTGCGATCACGCGCGGATAGAAGTCTTCATGCGGGCTCGAGATGGCCAGCGCTTTGAAGTGCTTGATGAAGCCTTCCTTCTTGTCCTCTACGTGCGGATTATGCTGACGGTAATAGCTTGCACCGTATTTATCCATTGCGGTCTGCGGATCCTTGTGATTGACCATGGTGGTATAGAAATCCATTGCTGCCGCCTTGTTTCGTTCCTGTTTGTAACCCATTTTTATAACTCCTTTCAAATTACGGTTTCATGTTTAATCAACTTCAATGATCTGATCCTGCAGATGATCAAATTCCACAGGTTTTCCGAATGCGCCGAGGATCACAGATACGACTGCCGGAACCAGCAATGCTGCCAGCATACAGTAGAGTGTGCTGCCCTTCGACCACGTCGGATCCGGGAGCCAGAACGATGCCGCGATCACGCCGCAGATAAATGCTGCGATGACGCCCCAGTCCTTCAACCTCCGGTTTTTCATGCCATAGAACAGCGGGAAAACGCAGGCCGTAACCAGCATATTGCTGATCGTAAACAGATACAGGACGCTGATGCCCTTGAGCGCAACGATGCAGGTCACCAGAACGATGCACATTGCAATGCCGCGCGCGATCCAAAGCACCTTTTTGCCGTTGACCGTCCCGTTGTGTGATTTAGCTGCCATCAGGTTCTTCGTTTCAACGGCCAGAATGCTGGTAATTCCGTTGATCGAGCCGCTGGCTGTGCTCATGATAAGTGCCAGCGCCATGAAGAGCACGATAACCTGAAGCCACTTCGGCGCCATGGCGTTCAGAAGCTCGAACATCACGATGGACTGGTTCTGCACATCGATCGTGCCCGCAGCGATCAGGCCGAACGAAGCGGCGAGCAGCAGCATCGGCAGCAGAATGATGCCAACACAGGTGAACGTCTTGATCATATTCTTTTCGTCCTTGACTGCATATGCGCGCTGCCAGTACGACTGATCGACAAAGATCGCCGTAAACAGGCCGAGTGCAAAGCCGCCGCCATGCTGCCAGCCATAGCCATATCCCCAGTCAAGCAGCTGCGGTGCGCGCTCCTGTACGCCGGATACGACAGCGGATACACCGCCCACATGCGAGATCATGTAGAAAAACAGCACGATAAACGTCGGAATGATGACTGCCGTCTGGATCGAGTCTACGAACAGCGAGGCCTTAATGCCGCCGCAGGTCGTGTAAATCAGAACGCCGATCAGCACGACCACGATCACGATCCATCGCGGAATGCCCCACAGTGCATTGAACGCGGAAGAAATGCCTGTCAACTCTGAGGTAAGCATGATCCCCATGCCGATGAGGCTGATGATCGTCATCAGGTAATAGCTCAATTTGCCATAGCGCAGACGCATGAATTCGGTGCCGGACGAGCCGTTTGGAAGATACTTCCGAATTCTGCGGCCTACAAAGCCAAATACAAAAATGCCGAGCACACTGCCAAGCGCAAATGCAAAACAGCCGGGGACGCCTGCGATCATAGCGGTTTCCTGCGGGCTGAACAGCGCCCATGCACCCATCAGCACCGCAATCGAAGACAGCGTTACCTGCCACCAAGGGGAACTGCCGCGCGCGGTGAGAATCTGGTCGGTGGTGATTGCCTGCTTTTTACTGGAGAAGTAGACGAACAGCACTCCAGCCACAACAAAAATCGCCACCATGAGGATAAGGTATAGAACCATACGCGGAACCTCCTGTTTTTTCTTTTTTGATACCGGTATCTTTACAAGCCCTATCTTACAGCTTATACTAACTATAAGGTCAAGCGTTTTTTCATTTTTCACAAAAAATTTTTCGGGGGAGAGGTTTTCTTGGCAAAAGCACATGAATTGGACTACAACCTGCCGCAGCTGACGGTCGGGGAAATTGCACACGTATTTGGTGTCAGCGAGCAGACTGTCCGCTTTTATCATAAAAAGGGGCTTCTGGTTCCGGATACGCGCGGCGATAACGCCTATCGTAAATACAGCTGGAATAAGCTCTCCGTCCTTGCCCAGATCTGCTTTTTGCGCCGTGCAGGATTTTCGATCGAGGACATCAAATCCTATATGCAGCTGGACAACTTACAGGACACGCACAATTATATGGAGAAATTTATTGAGAAACTGCGGCAGGACGCAGCGGATATCCAGCGGGCCATCGGAATTCTGGAACGCAAGTGCAGCTATCTCGATACGCTGCAATCCCAGTCCGTTTCAGAAGCCGCGCGCCTTGCAACGCTCCCGCTCCGACGGTATATTTATCTGGGCGAGAATGATCTGACGGCGGCAAACAATGAGTACTTCTTCGACTACCCGCTGATCACGACCTATGCGCGTTCTGAAGACGGCTTGATTCATAAAAGCGGCCTTGGCGCATATCTTGACACCAATGCTCCACCGGACGACGCAGAGGACGTTTGCGTCCTGCCGCAGCAGCTCTGCCTGGTGTGCAATTTCCGCGGATCCTATGACGCTGTATATATGCGCATTGCCGAGCTCTACCGGAAGCATGCCAATCTTCCGCTGTCGCGAACCGCCTATGCGGTGAATGTCGTGGATCATCTGGTGGAAAATAATCAGAATAATTACATTGTGAATATTCAGATCCCAGTTCTTGATACGCAGCAATGCTCCACAAAAGCCGATCAGTGAGACTGGATTTATTGGCGGATTTCTGGTAATATGGACACAAGCGGCGGGCGCAGGTTGTACCGGCCGCGCACAGGATAAAAACGCAACGCGAGGCCTTCGGCCTTGCCAGAGCTGGTAGGTAGCCCAGCCGTCTGCACTTCGGCGCAGGTAAGTAACCCTCCCCTCCGGGTCGTCCGTTCCTGTGAAAATAAAAAGGAAACGCTGATTCAATGACTGAACGCATTCGGCGAGAGATTTTGCCCCAAGACAAGACATGAAAACGCAGGAGTACTTTGTGTATTTCAAGTTTTCATACCGCAGGATTGGGCCAAAAGACCCGGCGAAGGCCGAAAGGCATTGGATTAGAGGTTCCTCATGGAGGGTTTCGTAATGGACAGTGATTTGACAAGGCTAACGGTATTTTTTGAGGCGCCGTTCTGGGTCGGGGTGTTCGAGCGGTTTGAGGGCGGGACGCTCTCGGTCTGCAAGGTCACATTTGGCGCAGAACCGAAGGACTATGATGTATTTTCGTATGTGCTGAAAAACTACGCGCGGCTCCGATTCAGTCCGGCTGTTGCGGCAGCTGTCAGGCAGGATGCGGCAAATCCGAAGCGTATGCAGAGGGAAATCCGAAGGACTTCCTCCGGCGGCGTCGGAACAAAGGCACAGCAGGCATTGCAGCTGCAGCGGGAGGAACAGAAGCTGGAACGAGAAACACGCACCCGCAAACAGCGGGACGCGGAAAAGCAGCTGAAGTTTGACCGCAGGCAGCAGAAACGAAAGGAAAAGCACCGGGGACGGTAACAGTACGCCCCCTCTGCGTCCGGCAGTGTTTGTACTGCTGCTCGCGGAGGGGGCGCATTGCTTTCAGCAAAAAGCCGCCGCTCGGATGAGCGGCGGCTTTGAGATCAGGTATTAGGGTTGTCCATAAGTTCGAGGGGATAGTCGCCCAGATGCTCGAGTTTGAAACCGTTGGCCTTATAAGCTTCATAATCAAACGCATTCAATTCGTCGATGGCAAGCTTGTGAAACTCGTAGAAATTCGGCCACCATTCGTAGCCGTCGCCGAGATTGTGGCTCAGGTACGCGTCGGCAATATCCTTGCCCATCTGCGGTGCAACATAGAACGCGCCCATGGCCAGAACGTTGACGCCGTTGCCGGTGATAGCGCGCAGCGCAGCTGGGACACTCTCCACGACACCAGCGTGAACACCGGGGCACTTGCTGGCCGCGATGTGGATGCCCATACCGGTGCCGCAGAAGATGAGCGCACGCTCAAACTCGCCCTCGGAGATCATTGCACCGACACGCAGGCCAATGCGGTGGAACATGAGGTCGGTATCCTCCTCATCGCCCGTGCGGACACCGACGTCCGTCACTGTCCAGCCCTTCTTTTTCAGATGCGCGACGACCGCTTCCTTAAGGGGGAAGCCTGCAAAGTCCGCGCCGACCAGAATCTGCTTGTCCTTGATCGTTTTCATGGTGCAGCCTCCTTATTATTTTAAATAGAAAATAGAATCCATATCGGTATAGAACGCCTCTTCGCAGGCCTCGTCATAGACCTCAAAGCAGGGTCTTGTGCAGCGCCACCAGCGCTGCGTGGTTTCATCGGCAGCCATCTTTGCCATATCCGCTTCGTAATCCGTGCCCGTATATTCAAAATACGAGAAAACAACGTTGCCGCGGATAAAGATCGAGTAATTCTCAAGATTGCATGCCGTGATCATGTTCAATACGTCCGGCCAGACCTCTGCGTGGAGGCGGACATATTCGTCCCGCTTCTCCGGCTTTAACCGGCCGACCTGCCCGAATCTGCGTCTTTCCATTTGTTTTCCGCCTTTCATGCCTTAATTCTTTTATGCTCGTTCAGATAATCCAGAACCATGACCAGCAGCAGAACTGCACCCCAGACGAGGGAGATATAGTAGCTGCTGATCTGCGGGAACCGGTTCAAGCCGGTTTCCAGCGCGCGTACCAGGAAAATCGAAAGCAGAACGCCGCCGATCTTGCCCTTGCCGCCATTTGGGCTAACGCCGCCGAGCACAACGATCAGAATGCACTGCAGGGTATAGTTCGATCCGTAGTCCGCACGCGCGGAATTATAGTTTGCCAGCATAATCATACCGCCCGCCGCCGCGTAGATTCCTGAGATCAGATAGGTCTTTACGAGGATCCAATCGACGTTCAGGCCGCTGAAGCGCGCAACATTTTCACTGCTGCCGAGCAGGGTCAGCTTTTTGCCGTATGTCGTTCTGCTCAGCAGAAACCAGAGAATAGCCGCGCCGACAGCGAAGATCAAAAACTGCACGGGGATGCCCGCGATGCGATTATTGATAAGATAGGCATAGGTTGCTGGGAAATCGCTGATGGCACTGCCGCCAGTCAAGACAATGCCGATGCCGGAAAACAGTTCGCCCGTGCCGAGCGTAGCAAGGATTGGCGGGATCTTCAGCTTGGCGATCAGAACACCGTTCAGAAGCCCCGCAGCCGCACCAATCAAAAGCGCAAGCGTGAAAATCGGCAGAACCCAGACAGGACTCAGGTCGCTTCCGCCGTTTGCAATACGGCGCATAAGCAGCGCCATGGTGATGGAGGTCATATTGGCCACGCCGACCGTGGAGAGGTCAATGCCGCTTGAGATCATACAGACCATAACACCAAGCGACATGAGGCCGAATTCCGGGAACTGTGCAAACATGGTCTGGAAATTGACGACAGAATAGAATTTACGGCCCTTCATGATGCCCATGAATATGAACCAGCAGACCATGATGATGAGCAGGCGTCGAATATGCGTGTCCATTTTCAGTCCGCGCTTTGCGGACAGCTTTGTATTAGCCATTATGCTGCGCCTCCTTTGCCTGCGTTCTGGTGCGGCGCTTCGTGCCGGAGTGCGTCGCCTGATACGCGCTGACGGCGGTACCGATGACGATCAGGAGGCCGACAAACACGTCCTTCCAGACGACCGGAACGCCGATAAGGATCATGGAGTTTTCCACCAGCACAATCAGCAGCGTACCGAGCACGCAGCCGGTCAGCGTGCCCTTGCCGCCGACGATGGCCGTGCCGCCGAGCACGACGCCCGCGACGATGTTCATCTCCATGCCGAGCATATTGGTCGGGTGGCACTGCTGCATCATGCACACGCGGATAATACCCGCGACGCTGGCGATCACGCCTGCAAACAGGTACAGCAGGAACTTTGTCCGCTTGACGGCGAAGCCCGCGTTATAGGCTGCAGATTCGTTGCCGCCAATGGCGTAGATGCCCCGGCCGAACATGGTATAGCGCAGCACAAGGAACGTGAGGAGCAAAACGCCAACAAACACCAGAAATGCCGCCGGAAGCTTGGACGACAGGCCACTGACGGGGTTTGTCGCAGTATAGATGGCCTGCTTGCCGAAGGCCTTCATGCCAGCCGGGATCACAGCCAGCTGCTTCGATTCGAGCGTGCCCTGCATGATGCCCTTGAAGACGCTGGCAGTGCCAAGCGTCACGATCATAGCGGGCAGGCGCAGGAAGCTGACAAAGAAGCCGTTGAACATGCCGAGAACCGCGCCGATGACGATGGCCATCAGCATGGGGAGCAGAACGCTTCCCTGATAATCCAGATTCAAAAACAGCTTTGTGGTCGCATATGCCGTCAGCGATGCAAGCGCCGGGAAGGAAACGTCGATGCCGCCGGACAAAATGACGAGAAACTCGCCCACGGCGAACAGGCCCGGCACGATCATAGCCGAGGCGATATCGACGATGTTATTAGACGTATAGAACTGGCCTGAGCGCACCTGAATCAAAAATGACAGGGCGAGCAGGATCAAAAATACATAGGTTTCATTCTGACGAAACAGCTTTTTTATAGTCTTCTGCACTTCCCCCACCCCCTTACAGCATCTTGCTCAGGATCTGCTTTTCGCTCGCTTCATCCGCCGTCAGTTCGTCCACGATGCGGCCGTCCTTCAGAATCATAATGCGCGAGCAGTTTTCCAGCAGTTCCGGCAGGTCATCGGAAATAATGATGACCGCCATACCCTTTCCGGCCAGCGACTGTAAGATCGCGTGGATATCGTGCTTCGAGCCGATGTCAACGCCGACCGTCGGGCCGTTCAGAACCAGAATCTGCGGGCGGCAGGCCAGCCACTTGGCAAGCACGATCCTCTGCTGGTTGCCGCCGGAGAGCGTGGAGGCGGCGTTTGCCGGATTGGGCGTGGCAATGGCCAGTTCCTTGACCCAGCAGTCAATTTCCTCATTCGTCTTCTGCGCATCGACAAGACCTTTTTTCGTCAGATCGTCGATTTCGGAGATTACGATATTGTCCGCGATGCTCTGCGAAAGGAACAGGCCCTCGCTCAGACGGTCCTCCGGCACGAAACCAATGCCGTTTTCAATCGCAGCACGAGGGCTTTTGATCACGGTCGGCTTTCCGTGGATGCGGATCTCGCCGGACTGGGCAGGGCGGATGCCGAACAAGGACAGCGCAAGTTCCGTCCGTCCAGAGTCGAGAAGGCCCGTGACGCCGAGGATCTCGCCGCCGCGCAGCGAGAAGCTGATGTCCTCATAGCTGCCGGGAAGCGCCAAATTGCGCACCTCAAGCAGCGGCTCGTCAGACAGGCCGGAGGGCTGGAACGTCTTTTCTTCAAATTCGCGGCCGGTCATATAGTAGGTGAATTTTTTATTGTCCAACTCCGCCGTGTTGCCTGTAGCCGTCAGCTTTCCGCTGCGGAAAACGGTAAAGCGCTCAGAGATTTCAAAGACCTCGTCCAGCTTATGACTGACAAACAGAATGGCGATCCCCTGTTCCTTCAGCTGCAGAATGACGCGGAAAAGCGCCTGAACCTCCTTCCGGGTCAGGGCGGTCGTCGGCTCATCCATGATGATGAGTTTCGCGTTGAACATCAGCGCACGGCAGATGGCAACCATCTGTTTTTCCGCGACAGAAAGTTCACCCAGTCTGGCGTCCAGATCGACTGTGAAGCCGATCCGCGCAACTGCCTGCTCCGCGATCGTGCGCATATCTTTCCAGTTTACAAATTTCTTTTTTGCGACCAGCTGACTGTTGATCGCCAGATTCTCCATGACGCTCAGGTTCGGAAAAATGGAGAAGTCCTGATAAATGACCTGAATGCCGCTTTCAATGGCGGAAAGCGGCGTGATCTTTTGCAGGGGCCGGCCCTCAAATTCGATGGTACCGGAATCGCGCTGATAAACACCGGAAATAATCTTGATCAGCGTGGACTTGCCACAGCCGTTTTCACCGGCCAGGCAATGGATCTCGCCCGGACGGATCTCCAGCGAAACGCCGTCGAGCGCTTTGACGCCGGCAAAGTATTTCTTGATATCCAGCGCCCGCAGTAAGTATTCAGCCAATGGTATTCCTCCTTCTGTCCGATTGCAGCTTGGGTATAGAGGGCCGCGGATGCGGCCCTCTTTGCACTACAGATTCGGAATCCTTGATTTAGAAGCCGAACGAATCAACGTTCTCTGCGTCGATGACGACCCAGCCCTCGCCCTCGAGGACGGTGGTGCTGCCCTCGCGGAAGGTCATGGCGGTGTAGCCGTCAACACCCAGATCAACAGGCGCGCCAATCTCTTCGCCGTTGAGGACCTTCAGCGCCAGGCTGATCATAGCCTTGCCGGCGATAGCCGGATCCCACAGCGTCAGGGACTTGACAACGCCGCTCTTCAGCAGCTCTGCGTTGTCGGCAGGCATGCCGGTACCGGAGGTGAACGCCTTATCGATGAGGCCGAGTTCTTCAATGGCTCTTGCGATGCCCGGGGCGTCGAAGGAGGAGGTGCCCATGATGCCCTTCAGATCCGGATACTTCTTGAACAGTTCCTTCGCAACGTTGTAGGCGGTGTCGCCGTTGTCGTGGGATTCGACTCTCGGCTCTTCCTCGAGCAGCGTCATGTTGGGGTACTTTTCCTTCTGGTGCGCGACGGCAGCGTCGGCCCATTCGTTGTGGGAAGCGTTGGTCACGTCAGCGACCATGGTGGTGTAGAGGCCTTCTTCGCCCATGGCTTCGGCGAGGTTGTCCATGATGAACGCGCCATAGCCGGAGTTGGAGAACGCTTCAATGTCATAGTCCACGTTGGTCAGGCTGGCGCCCTCGTGCGCGATGACGACGATGCCAGCTTCTCTGGCCTGCTTGAGAACGGGCTCAAGGGATTCGGGGTCAACCGGAACGACGCAGATGGCGTCAACACCCTGCGCGATGAGGTCCTGCACAAGCTGGGCCTGCTTGGTGGCATCGATGACGTCAGTGCCCTTCTGATAGACGTTCAGCCCAGTTTCTGCGGCGTATTCCTTGACGCCGGTGTCCATACGGACGAACCAGGGGTTCGAGGCATCCTTCGGGACGACGACAATCTCGTAATCCTTGTCGGACTTTGCAGTTTCTGTTTTGGTTTCTTCGGTCTTTGCAGTCGTGGTACCTGCACAAGCTGCCAGACACAGGAGCATCGACAGCGCCAGGAGCAATGCGAGGATCTTTTTCATTTGAATGAACCGTCCTTTCCATTTTTAGTGCTGTAAATGTGTATTCTTAAAACGTGCTGACCTCCGTGAATCCTCCTTCCATCCATTCTTTCTAGCTGATCCGTTGGTCAGATCGTTTTAATTCCAAATTGTTCAACAGGAGTCTCGTATGATAAGCGACTGTCCGAGCACGACGTTCTGCGGTGTCCGCCCCTCATGCCATGCTTTGGCCTGCTCCCAGATCTCATGGCCGAGCCGCGCCCGGTCCTGACAGACTGTGGTGAGCGGCGGCTGAACGCAGGCGGAAATCTGGAGATTGTCGAAGCCGACGATCGCAAAATCCTCCGGAATGCGATAGTCCGCCTCCTGTATGGCTTTCATCACGCCGACAGCCAGCATATCTGACGAGACGATGAACGCCTCAGGCAGTTCGTGCCGCGCATGGGTGCGCAGCAGCTGCTCCATATACCGGCAGCCGTTGCCGAAGTGGTCCTCGCGGAAGGTATCGGAAATGAACACATGCTCTGGCCGGAAGGGATATCCATACTGGGAAAGGCCCTTCTGATAGGCCGCGAAGCGGTCGGACAAGTTGCTGATATTGGGCGGCTCGGAGAGAAATCCGATGCTCTGATAGCCCTTCTGCTTCAGAAATCCAATCGTTTCGAGCAGAACCTGATGGTTGTCATAGGCAATATAAGATGTGCCCGGAATGGTGCTGCGGCGGTCGGCAAGAATAACATGAACGCCGCTTGCGACCAGCTTGCGGATGCTGTTCTCATCGTCCTCGCCGTTGACAATGACGATGGTTTCCGTATCATTCTGCACCATATTGACCAGTCCGCGCTTTTCCTTTTCACTGGAATATTCATAACTCAGCATCAGGACGGTATAGTCCTCCTGATATGCGTCCTCCATCAGAACGCTGGCAATGCGGGCGTAGAAATTATTGTCAAGCTTGGGGATCAGCAGGCCGATCTGCCGCTTTTCCTTCCGGCGCATGTGGCGCGCAGCCAGATTCGGTACATAGTTGAGTTCGCGGATCGCCTCACGCACACGGGCGGTCGTTTCCTCAGAGATGGGTGCAGTGCCGTTGATGACATGCGAGACTGTCCCGATCGTGACACCTGCGCGGCGCGCGACGTCCTTCATGGTGGCACGTCTATTCTCCTGTTCTGTGTGCGCAATGGCCATGACTGCTCCTATTTCAATGAAAACGTTTTAATTGATAGCCATATTATAAGGCTTTCTTTTCCAAGCGTCAAGCGTTTTTTACATTTTCGTGAATAAAGTTGCAATTTTAATATATATTTTTGTGCATTATACCCAATCTTCTATAATCTCCATTCTTGCACACCTGTGCGTCACTCCGCCTCGCCTGATGCTGGCGGAGCAAGTTGTGAAAAAAATCTGAATTATTTACAAAAGTATTGCAATTTCAAAAAGATACGGTAAACTGGATTCAAATCACAAATACTGCGGCGCTTTGCTGCGGAAAGAGGTGTACCGGTATGAAACAGGTTTGGAAAAGGATCTCCGCGCTGCTTCTGGCATGCGCGGTACTGGCCGCTTTGATTCCGGCGGCACTTGCAGGCAACAGTTCAGAAGCCTATAAAATTGCCGTCAGCGCCGCCCCGGCGGTCGTCACGGCGGGCAGCACGACCATTGTTTCCGCCACGGTCTACAGCTGTGATGAGGCAGACGGCGAATGGAGTGAATACCTCGGCGGCGGCGCGGATATCACTTGGGAAGCCTACCGCGAGGGGGTAGCCGCATTCCGAGGCGAAAGTGACGGCAAGCCGGTTACAACGGCGCTGGCCGCCGGTTCGTCCTCGTCGAGCCTCGAACTGCTGACTAAGGCGGGCGGCGTAAGCGGTTCTTCTGTGCAGCTTCCGCTGAACATCTGCGTGACCGTAGACGGCAAAACGTATGCTGCCGTCGGCGCGTTTGTTACAATTACAGCTGCGCCTGCCGCACAGAACATCAGTGTCGAGTATGCAGCCGGCTTTGGCGGCAGCGTCCGCTTCTCCGAAAACGATTTCAGCAAGGCGTTTTCCGGCAAGGGAAAGCCTGGCGAAACGCTGGATTACGTCATGTTTGAGTTGTCCCGTGCAACGGCTGTAATGGGCGGCAAGACCTATGATCTGAGTGCCTCCGGCAGCACTTCCATGTTCGGCGCACTCTATACCTCAGCAGAAGGCGGGCAGGCGCTGTCCGATACGGACGCCTGCTATTATCAGGCAAGCTTCTCCCAGATTGATCTCGATGCACTGACCTATCTGTCCGGTTCCTGCCGCACCCGTTATACCGTCCGCATCCCCTTTACCGCCGTCGGAACTGACGGAACGCGCTTTGCAGGCAGCGCCGCCGTCACCGTCTCCGGCGACAGCACCGTCACCGCCTCCGGCGCATTTTTGAAAACACTGGACGCTGCCGGACAGATCGCGCAGCAATATCCGGATGCAGTCTGTGTCAGCTTCCAGCAGCCGGAAGCTGGCGTGGGACGGCTGCTGAAAGACTTCAGCAGTGTTGCAGGCAGCGCGTACACGACTGTCCACTATGCACAGGACCGGTTTTATCTGGCGGACACCGGAAAATCAGGCCTGCTTCTTGACGCGCTTTACTTTCTCCCGGCAGCGGACTGCGCTTCGCAGCTGAAGCTTACCTATACCGCCTATGATGCGGGCGGTACGCAGCTTGGAACGGGCGAACTGACCATCCGCGTTGCGACAAAACAGTCCTCCTCCGTCTTCTCGGACGTGAATGCAGGAACCTGCGCATGGGCAGCGGATGCCGTCGATTTTATGAACGAATACGGGCTCATTCAGGGTGCGGACAAGTCAATCTTCAACTGGCGCGGCAGCATGACGCGCGGCGATCTGATTTTGATTTTGTACCGGAGCGCCGGTTCCCCTGCTGTCTCTGACACGAGCATCCCGTTCACAGACGTTTCGGAAACAGATTACGCTTACGACGCAATCGTTTGGGCATGGAAGAACGGCGTTGCAGGCGGCGTAAGCGAGACGGAATTCTGCATGAAGCAGCCTGTCACGCGTGAGCAGTTGGCTTCCATCCTCTATCGGCTTTCCGGCAAGCCCGCCGCATCCGCAAGCCTGCGCAGCTATACGGATGCTGCCGATGTCAGTGCCTACGCCGTCGATGCGATGCGCTGGGCTGTCGGCTGCGGTTATCTCAAGGGAAACGGTGCAAAGCTGAATCCCCAGACCGGCGCGAACCGCGCCGAGGTTGCCGTTTTGCTGCACCGGTACCTGACTAAATAAAATAATAAATCACAGCACAAGCCCCCCGTCCTGCGCAGGACGGGGGGCTCTGTTTTTCCAGACCAGATTGGTTTATTTTATTCAGCCGCGCGGATACAGCGGACTGCAATGCGCAGCTGGCCGCCGGGCGTACAGGTGAAGAGCGTCAGATCCCAGTCGCCGGTGATCATGTCTTCGACCTGTGAGGCGCGCAGCTGTTCAAGATCCGCGACCGTGTAGGAAAAGACGTTTCCGTCCGCATCCGTGAAGCGAATCTCGTCGCCGGGGCGCAGATCGCCGAGGTTTTTGAAAAACGCCGGATAATTATGGCCCATGATGACCAGATTGTCAAGATACGCCGAACCCGCGTAGCGGCAGAGGGCGATTTTCAGGCGGTCATAACTCCACTCACCCGTGACCGGAAGCGTCAACTCCAGCGCAGGAATCTCCAGCACGCCGATATAGGCCACACCGACCACCATAACGACCGGCATGGCCATGCCGGGGTTCAGGAGGTAGTCCGGGATATCCGGCTCTTCCGGTTCAGCTGCAGGCGCGTCCGTCGTCTTGGCAGGCTCCTGCTGCGCAGGCGCAGGAATCAGCGGCTCCAGCTGCTGCACAGCAGCAGCTGCGGCAGCCTGCGCCCGGTCTGCAGTCCAGAGGTTCCAGATTGTAAGGCCCAGCGCCGCCAGCAGACACAGCGTGCCCAGCAGCAGGAGAACAGTGCGTTTTTTCACGGCGGCTTTAGTTGAAGCTGCCCAGCTGCTTGCCGGAAAGCACATGGAAGTGGATGTGATGGACGGTCTGTCCGGCAAGTTCGCCGACGTTGGTCACAACACGGTAGCCGTCGGCAAAGCCCAGTTCCTTTGCAAGCTTCGCAATAACCGTATAGATATGGCCGATCACAGCCTCATTTTCCGGCGTGACCTCAGCGGCGGAGGCGAAATGCTGCTTTGGGACAACGAGGAAGTGCATAGGTGCAAGAGGGCTGATATCCTTGAAGGCATAGCAAAGGTCGTCCTCGTAGACCTTTGCGGACGGGATCTCACCCGCAATGATTTTACAGAACAGGCAATCGGACATAGTCAGTTCCTCCTTAGTCTTTTACATTGACCGCAACATAATCGTCAACAGCCGCCAGCGCGTCGTCAAGCTTGAGGGCGTTCGTGCCGCCGCCCATGGCGGAATCCGGCTTGCCGCCGCCCTTGCCGCCGACGATGGGCGCAATATTCTTGATAATGTCGCCGGCCTTGATGCCGCGCGCAACGGCATTCTTGCCGCAGACAGCAAGCAGCGTAACCTTTTCGCCATTGACAGAGCCGAGCGCCGCGACGGTGTTCGGGTTCTTGTCGCGCAGGAAATCGCCCAGCTTGCGCAGATCGTTTGCATCGGTATTTTCACGGCTGGCCGTGACGACCTTGAGGCCGTTTACATCCTTGGCAGAGAACAGGAGGCTGTCAACATCGCCTGCAAACAGCTTGTCCTTCATCTTCTCGATGGTCTGATGCAGTTCGCGGATCTCGTTCATGCTGCTCTGGGCCTTGTTGATGAGTTCTATCGGTGTGGTCTTGAGCAGTTCGGCCGCCTTGACCAGACGCATGTTCATCTCATCAACGAGGTTCAGGAACGCCTCGCCCGTAACGGCCTCAATGCGGCGCACGCCGGAGGCAACAGAGGATTCGCTTGTAATGCGGAAGGGGCCGACCTTGGCGGTATTATCAACGTGAGTGCCGCCGCAGAGTTCGATGGACTTGCCGCCCATGTTGACCACACGGACAACATCGCCGTATTTTTCGCCGAACAGTGCGATCGCGCCAAGCTTCTTCGCCTCTGCGACGGGCATTTCTTTTGTCTCGACGGGCATGCCGTCCAGCACAAGTTCACTCACGAGGCGGCTGATCTTGACCAGTTCGTCGGCCGTAACGGCAGAGAAATGCGTAAAATCATAACGCAGGCGGTCAGGTTCTACAAGAGAGCCTGCCTGATGGGCATGGTCGCCGAGAACAGTACGCAGCGCGTAGTCCAGCAGGTGCGTCGCGGAGTGTGCGCGCATGATGGCCTTGCGGCGGGTCTCATCGATGGAGGCGGTGACGGTATCGCCGACAGCCAGTGAGCCGGAGACAAGTCTGCCGTAGTGCATGAACTTGCCGCCCTTATTCTTCTGCACATCGGTGACGGTAAATTCGGCAGTCTCCGTGCAGATCGTGCCGTGGTCGGCAACCTGACCGCCCATTTCTGCATAGAACGGGGTCTGGTCGAGGACAAGGATCGCATCCGTGCCGGCGGTAATCGCACCCTGCAGTTCCTCATCGGCAACGATAGCGACGATCTTGCCCTCGGCTTTCATGTTGGTATAGCCGATAAAGGTCGTGGCGGGAATCTCTTTACCGAATTCGACACCGGCCCAGCCGAGATCGCCGAGCGCTTTGCGCGCCTCGCGTGCGCGGACCTTCTGCTCCTGCATCAGCTGCTTGAAGGCCGCTTCATCGACCTGCATGCCCTCTTCGGCGACCATTTCGTTGGTCAGATCGATCGGGAAGCCGTAGGTGTCATAAAGTTTGAACGCGTCTGCGCCGGAGAAGGTCGTCTCACCGTTTGCCTTGTGAGCCTCCAGCATCTCGGAGAAGATTTTCATGCCGCCGTCGATGGTTTTGGCGAAATTCTCTTCCTCGGTGCGGATGACGCGGGTGATATACGCCTGCTTTTCGCGCAGTTCGGGATACTGGCACTCGTTTTCATGGACGACAGTGTCCACGACCTGATAGAGGAACGGCTCATTCACGCCCAGCAGCTTGCCATGACGTGCAGCGCGGCGCAGCAGGCGGCGCAGGACATAGCCGCGGCCCTCGTTGGACGGGAGAATGCCATCGCAGATCATGAAGGTCGAAGAGCGGATATGGTCAGTGATGACGCGGAGCGACACGTCGGTCTTATCGGACTCTTCATAGTGCGCACCGGTGATCTCGGAAACCTTATTCGTGATATTCATAACAGTATCAACATCGAACAGCGACGCGACGTTCTGGCACACGCAGGCAAGGCGCTCGAGGCCCATGCCGGTATCGATGTTTTTCTGCTTGAGTTCGGTGTAATTTCCGTGGCCGTCGTTATTGAACTGGGAGAAGACGATATTCCAGACCTCGACATAACGGTCACAGTCGCA
>OHVO01000343.1_pt1 | contig 22150 bp, 19 predicted proteins | sample 1579371 | NCBI WGS metagenome assembly OHVO01 (sample SAMEA3882557, study PRJEB24775) | human gut metagenome | biome: human-associated habitat; feature: intestine environment; material: feces | place: Netherlands | collected 2009/2010 | reverse complement strand
GACACGGCGGCGGATATTTCAAAGGTCCGCCGTATACTGAAATCGCAGGTTTCGGTATCGGTAAAATCCCTGTGCGAAAAGGGCTTGCTGACAGGTACTTATAAGGACGGAAACAAAAAAAGCGTGCATCTTTCACTGACGGCAAAGGCAAAGCCTGTTGTCACATACGGCAAAAAGGAACAAAGCGATTTTGCGGCTGTTCTGTTTGACGGATTTACCGATGAAGAAATCGCCGCATTTGAAAGATACCATATTAAAATAATGGACAATATAAACAGAAAAAGGAGCGACAAATAATGCAATATCTTATAACGACCGCCATTTGTCTGCTTGCAGGTATTGGCGCTGGTCTTGGAACAGGGTTTGCCGGTATGAGTGCGGCGGCGGTAATCACACCTATGCTTGTTACATTTCTCGGTATAGAGCCATATACCGCTGTCGGAATCGCCCTTGCCTCAGATGTTCTGGCAAGTGCCGTATCGGCTTACACATACGGAAAGAACAAAAACCTTGATATTAAAAACGGGCTTGTGATGATGATAACAGTGCTTATTTTCACGGTTGTCGGCAGTTTCGTTTCAAGCCTTGTGCCGTCTGTGGCAATGGGCAATTTCTCGGTATTCATGACGCTTTTGCTCGGCATTAAATTCATAGTAAGGCCTGTAATGACCACAAAAGCCGATATGAGCGCAAGATCCGCAAAATCGGTATTGATAAAGTCAATCATCTGCGGTATTATAGTCGGCTTCATCTGCGGCTTCATCGGTGCGGGCGGAGGTATGATGATGCTCCTCCTGCTCACGAGCGTTATGGGCTATGAGCTTAAGACCGCAGTAGGCACAAGCGTATTTATTATGACATTCACAGCGCTTACAGGCTCTGTTTCGCACTTTGCGATAGGCGGTCTTCCGGATATGCTCCCGTTCATCCTATGCATAATCTTCACACTTATTTTTGCAAGAATTGCCGCAAAAATAGCGAATAAGGCAAGTCCCGAAACGCTTAACCGTGTGACCGGCATTATCCTTGTAATACTGGGAATTGTAGTTCTCGGTTTTTCACTGATTAAATAAATCCGGCAAATGAATATAACTAAAGCCACGATGATAAAAAATCGTGGCTTTAATATTACTGTACCTCTATCTCAGGCATTTCTTCCATTTCATTCTTCTGTAAAGCTTTCTTCTCTCTGAATATAAGTGAGAAAACAGCTCTTACAACAGGACCCGCAAAGAATAATTGCCAGCACAGAGCCATAGGAAAATTGGTTATCGTTGTCTGAATCCACACCGCAATAACTTCGCTTCCCGCATTTTTGAACAGAAGAGTTGCGGCAAGGCTCATAAGCGGACACATAAAGATAACTGAAATAACCGAGATACCGAGAACTATGAAAAACGGATTATCACGTTCAGGATTAATTATTTTAAAAGTCTTGTACTTTGCTATCATGCCGACTAAAAAAATATCAAGCACAAAAGCGATAGGTCCCATTATCACAAGCTCCTTGAAAGCAAGTAAAAAGACCTCGTTTGTCATACCGCCGATATTAAGTGCTATATTATAGCATATCATGGCGTACACCATCACAAACACCATCAGCACCGTAAAAACTATCTCCTGAAACAAATTCTTTGGCATAAAAAAATCCTCCTTATGATATTAAACCTACAGCCCTTTCGCAGACGCTGTGTTGTTCGTTATCATTCAGAGAATGTGCGTTTCCAATATAAACCTGTCTTAACAATATTCTATTGCTGTATTTCTTACTCATTTATTTTACCATAATTTTGACCTGACGTCAATTATCCAAACAGACAGAATATTTTCAAAAATGCAGGACAAAAAATATATATTTTTACACAAAAAAAACAGGCAGACCAAAGCCTGCCCGTATAAAAATGACCCAATATGATCTGTAGGGGCGAACAGCGTTCGCCAGCTTTTACGGCTTATGCAAAGCCTATTTTTTCTTTTTCAACGCCGCTTTAAGCCCTCTCATGATAACATCTCTCGCCTTAACAGCGTCCTCCTTGTCAAGAGGCGGCGTGTCACCCAGAGGATAATCTATACCGAGCTGCTCATACTTTACCTTGCCCATGGTGTGGTAAGGCAAAACGTCAAGCGCTTTCAAAGTCTTTAGCTGAGAAATAAATTCGCCCAGCCTGAAAAGATATTCTTCCTTGTCCGTGATACCCGGCACAACAACATGACGTATCCATATAGGCACACCATGCTCCGACAAAAACTTTGCAAACGCAAGAATGTTGTCATTGTAGTGTCCCGTAAGCTTTTTGTGCTCCTCACGGTCAATGTGCTTGATGTCCAGCATAACAAGGTCAGTGCACTTGCATAATCTCTCGAACTTCTCCGTGTTGTCAGGCGTAAAAGTGATGCCCGAACTGTCAAGACAGGTGTGTATCCCCTTTTCCTTAGCCTTTTCAAAAAGCTCCGTCACAAAGTCTATCTGCACCAAAGGCTCGCCGCCCGTGCAGGTTATGCCGCCGTTTTTCATGAACTCTTTTACCGAGTCATATTCCGCCAGCAAACTTTCAACCGTCCTCTTTGTACCCGTGCCTATCTTCCAAGTATCAGGATTGTGGCAGTAAAGACACCGCATAGGACAGCCCTGAAAGAAAATAACAAACCTTATCCCCGGTCCATCCACCGTACCAAAGCTTTCCGTAGAATGTATAAATCCCTCCATGGGATATCCCTCCTTTTTTATTTTGCATGAACGCACGCCCGCTCAGCCTGCACAAACCATTCTGTAGGGGACGGTGCCCTCGACGTCCCGTTTCTGCTCGCTCACAAATTTATATCACCGCATACCTATTCGCAAAAAGCAACAAACGAGCGGCAGCTCCCCTCCACATAAAACAAGAAGTTCTATGTAAGACGACGCCGACCGCCCGTGTGCATATTATCCGCAAAGAAACTCGCTCTATGCGGCAAAGCTCAAATTAAAGGCTCTTGTGGAACGTTCTTGAAATAACGTCGTCCTGCTGCTCCTTAGTAAGCTTTACGAAGTTTACAGCATAGCCTGAAACTCTTATTGTGAGCTGTGGATACTTCTCAGGGTGAGCCTGAGCGTCCAGCAATGTTTCTCTGTTAAGTACATTTACATTAAGGTGATGACCGCCTTTTTCTGCATAACCGTCAAGCAGTCCGATAAGGTTGTCTACCTGTGCGTCTGTTGGTTCAAAATTTGCCATAGTATTACATTCCTTTCTTAGTATTTATGGAAAACAAGCGGAGCATTTATCTCCGCCGTTTTCTAAAATAGGGAGTTAATCTTCATCTCTGTCAATAGCGTCCTCTTCCGTTGGCTGGCAGCAAGCAGTCTTGCCGTCACCGCCGCAGTCAGAAGTGCTGTAAGTTTTAACGTTCAGACCCTCTTCAGTTTCATCAACGTCTATCGTAAGATGACCTTGACCGCCCATCATAAGTCTGTCAATGACGTCAACAAGCTCGTTTACCTGAGCCTCGTCCTCGTCCTTTTTAACATTAAACCCCATCTTCGTTAAGCTCCTTAGCTATGCTTTCGATATCAAGGTCGCCCATGAATACCTTGTCGTCCTTGCCAAGAGCGTCAGGAATGATCGAGAATGTGTTTGAGATACCGTCCTGAGCGTGTCTGAATGGCAGCTTAGCAACAGAAGAAAGTGATGCAGATGCACCGTGAGTATCTCTGCCGTGCATTGGGTTAGCACCAGGAGCAAGAGGCACACCGATCTTTCTTCCGTCAGGTGTAGAACCGGTCTTCTTACCATAAACAACGTTAGATGTGATAGTAAGGATAGACATTGTAGGAACACCATCTCTGTATGTGTGATGCTTTCTGATCTTGTCCATGAATGTTCTAACGAGGTCAACTGCGATCTTGTCAACTCTCTCGTCGTTGTTACCATACTTAGGGAAATCGCCCTCAACTTCGTAGTCAGTTACGATTCCGTCCTCATCTCTGATGCACTTTACCTTAGCATACTTGATAGCAGAAAGTGAGTCAGCAACAACTGACAGACCGGCGATACCGGTAGCGAAGTATCTCTTGACATCTCTGTCATGAAGAGCCATCTGAACTCTCTCATAAGAATACTTGTCGTGCATATAGTGGATAACGTTCAGTGTATTTACATACAGACCGGCGAGCCATTCCATCATGTCGTCATATTTAGCCATTACATCATCATAATCGAGGTAATCGCCGGTAACCGGACGATACTTAGGACCAACCTGTATCTTGAGTCTTTCATCTACACCGCCGTTGATAGCGTAAAGCAAGCACTTAGCAAGGTTAGCTCTTGCACCGAAGAACTGCATTTCCTTACCGATTCTCATTGAAGATACGCAGCAAGCGATAGCGTAGTCATCGCCGTGTGTAACTCTCATAAGGTCATCGTTCTCATACTGGATAGCTGAAGTCTTGATAGAAGTCTTAGCACAGAACTTCTTGAAGTTTGCAGGCAGCTTTGTGCTCCACAGAACTGTCATGTTTGGCTCTGGTGCAGGACCAAGGTTCTCAAGTGTATGGAGATATCTGAATGAAGTCTTTGTTACCATTGGAACGCCGTCGATAGAAACGCCGCCGATAGACTCAGTTACCCAAGTTGGGTCGCCGGAGAACAGTGAGTTGTACTCAGGTGTTCTAGCGAACTTAACAAGTCTGAGTTTCATGATAAAGTGGTCGATAAGCTCCTGAGCCTCCTGCTCTGTGAGGATACCTCTGTCCATATCTCTCTTGATGTAGATATCGATAAATGTAGAAGTTCTGCCAAGTGACATAGCAGCACCGTTCTGCTCCTTAACAGCAGCAAGGTAGCCGAAGTACAGCCACTGGATAGCCTCCTTAGCGTTCTTAGCAGGACGTGAGATATCATAACCGTAGATCTCACCCAACTTCTTGAGTTCGCCAAGAGCTCTGATCTGCTCAGAAAGTTCCTCTCTGAGTCTGATGTTCTTAGAAGTCATTCTTACCAGTGAAGTAGCAAGCTGATCCTTCTTGTCCTCAACGAGGTAGTCGATACCGTAAAGAGCAACTCTTCTGTAGTCGCCTATGATTCTTCCTCTGCCGTAAGCGTCTGGCAGACCTGTGATGATAGCAGCGTGTCTAGCGAGTTTCATCTCAGGTGTGTAAGCGTCAAAAACGCCCTGATTGTGTGTTTTTCTATATTCAGTAAAGATTTTTACAACTTCTGGGTCAACTGTGTAGCCGTTCTGCTCGCAAGCATTGATAGCCATTCTGATACCGCCGAAAGGCTGAAGTGAACGCTTGAAAGGCTTGTCAGTCTGGAAACCAACGATCTTTTCAAGATCCTTGTTGAGGTATCCAGGGCCATGAGAAGTGATAGTAGAAACGATCTTGGTGTCCATATCGAGGACGCCGCCTGCCTCTCTCTCCTTCTTTGAAAGCTCCATTACCTGTTCCCAAAGCTTAGTAGTAGCCTCTGTAGGGCCTGCAAGAAAGCTATCATCGCCGTCATATGGTGTGAAGTTCTTCTGGATAAAATCACGAAGATTTATAGAAGTGTTTGACCATCTGCCGGGCTTAAAGCCTTCCCACTCGTCATAAAACTGTCTTTCCATTTTACACTCTCCTGACATAAGATTTCGGGCAGCAAATATTACCGCAACATTTAGCGTAACATACCTCTTTATAATACTACCGCTCGTATGTTAAAATAATAACATATTTAAATTTTAAAGTCAAGCAACAATCAGAAATATTACTCTTACGCCACACTTCTTTCATATGTTAGAATTGGTTACCAAATCGACATAAAAACCTTGAATAAAAGCGTCATTACCTCCAAAACACATGAACATTTTTATGCAGACATACCCAGCCTATTTGCCAAAATATTCTTGACATTATCATGAAATTTTCATGGTACATCTATACAAATTTTCTAACATATTTTTGTATAAACAAATGATTTTTGATTTAATTTGGCAACATTTTATTAATTGTTGCATTTTTTATGCAACAAACCGCACGATTTTCGGGATAAGTATAAGGGTATACTGCACCATACCGCAGCTATACCCCAAGGATATTATCCCAAATCGAATATCCTGCGAGGTAGCAGTGTATGAGGAAACATTCTGTCAACGTGAATAGGTGAGGCCGAGGTGAAGTCTCTGATCGCACAGAAAAGCACTTCCTGCACCTCGTTCGCAGCTTGAAAATTGAATAAAAACGGCTAAAACATGAACCCCATGGCAACAAATCTGTAGGGGCGAACACTGTTCGCCCGTCGAAGAAACAACTTGACGGTAACAACACGGTTCGATAACCATACAATGTATGTGTAGGGGCGACCTTAGGCCGCCCGCATTTATCTTGCCCCCTAAAATTTTTCATCTGCTACTAGGCAAATTACTAGGCAAATTTTCGATATTGTGTATTTTCTTTTGTTTTCACAAATCATGTAGGGGACGACGCCCTCGGCGTCCCGTTCCTCGCACGCACGTCTTGTGTTTATCACACAAATTCTAATGAACGCACAATGTATGTGTAGGGGCAACTTCCTACCGCCGCAAAATCGCTCCGCTCTTTGCGGATTTACATTTGCTAAAGGATAGGGAAAACGGTGCAGATTTTGTACTCCGATATAACTTTGTGATAAAGCACAACTTCTATATGCTTTTTCTCATTAAATCTGCACCTAGTCGGCTGTCGCCGAATGAGGCTCTGCCTCATACTCCGCTTAGGGCTTTGCCCTAAGAACCTACAAGCTCTCTAACGCCGGGCTTGAGCCTGCGTTTAAGTGCTCGCTCCGCTCGGCGTTTGCTTTTACTTATTTGCTAAATTATTCTTTCTGAAATCAGTTGACAATCTTTTGTTAATATGATATAATTATTTTGTTAATTTTTTGTCGATTTATCGGTATTTTTTGAGGTGTATTAATAAATGGATAATCTTTCTAATATAAGTGTGATAAAAGATGTTCTCGCAAGACATAATTTTACTTTCTCAAAGGCTCTCGGTCAGAACTTCCTTGTGAACCCTTCCGTTTGCCCAAAGATAGCCGAAATGGGAAATGCAAAAAAAGGTTTCGGCATAATTGAGATAGGCACTGGAATTGGCGTTCTCACAAACGAACTTGCCAAGCGTGCCGACAAGGTGGTAGCTATTGAAATTGATGACAGACTCATGCCTGTTTTAGCTGAAACTCTTGCAGAATATGACAATGTTAAGATAATAAACGCTGACGTTATGGAAACTGACCTCCACAAGCTTATCGCCGAGGAGTTTCAGGGCATGGACGTTGCCGTTTGTGCAAATCTTCCATATTATATAACCTCGCCGATCTTAATGATGCTCCTTGAAGAGCGTCTGCCCATAAAGTCTGTTACCGTCATGGTGCAGAAAGAGGCTGGAACACGCCTTTGTGCACCTATGGGTACAAGAGATATGGGTGCTGTTACAGTGGCAATAAATTACTTTTCTGTACCGAAACTGCTTTTCAACGTTTCTCGTGGCAGCTTTATGCCGTCGCCGAATGTTGACAGCTGCGTGGTGCGATTCGATATCCGTGATAAGACCCCTGAGGGAGTAACAGATGAAAAGTTCTTTTTCAAGGTAGCTCGTGGAGCTTTTTCACAGAGAAGAAAGACCCTTTCAAATTCCGTGTCATCTTCAATGAATGTCGATAAAGCATTGGTAAATCAGGCAATAGAGCAGAGCGGCTTGCCTGCCTCCGTTCGTCCTGAGGCACTTTCCATGGAGCAGTTCATCACCTTTTCTGAAAATCTCAGAAAGCTTGTTTAACTGTACATATTTTTGTACAACTTTTTGCCATTGCTTTTGCGGTCCTGATAAGTCTGAGATGTGTCCGTAAATTTGGTCAGCTTTTCTTGACCAAGCCCATATTGCGACACCTTTCGCTGCATAGTCCTGTTAAAATGTAATTATTACATTTTGGAAACATAGGACGTGATAAGCAATGGAAAAAATACGACATACGGCAAAATTTCATACCTCAGGCAAAATGAACGCCCTAATGGCTGTTTTGGCAGCAGCTGCGGCGTTTGCGGCAAGTTTCGGAAAGATACTTGGCTTTCCGTCATCAATGAACGTGGCGGTGGCAGTGCTTTCGGGAACGAATGTGATACCTGCTTTTTTAGGTTCTGCACTTGCATATTTTGTAAGCGGAACTTTTTCCGAGGGTATCGTTCAGCTTTGTGCCATACTTGTGATAGCGGCGGTAAGGCTCGTTATGCCCTCTGCCGAACATAAAAGCGACCCTGTATTCGTTTCGCTGCTGACAACCGGAGCAATGCTTTTGTTCAGCTGCGTGATGTCAGTGGCAATGCCGTCGGATACATATACAGCGTCACTGCGAATGATAAGCTCACTTATGTGCGGCTGTGTGGTCTTTATAGCGTTGACAGTCAAACGTCAAAGAAACCGCAGCGGTGTTTTTGACCTGACAGGCATAAACGGCGTTTTCACAGCCATTTTATATATAATGTTTATCTCGACTCTTTCCGTAGCACCTCTCCATGTGGTGAATCTTGGCAGGATAATGGGCACGCTTTTTATGCTCATGGCTGTGCGAAAGTACAGAAATATAGGCGGTGCGGTTGTGGGTGCATTGACTACCTGCGGCGTGCTGCTTTGTGCACCTGCTTTGGCAAGGAACACACTTCTTCTTGCAACTTCAGGACTTATCTGCGGAGCGTTCCTACAATTCGGTTCGCTTGTAATGGTATTGGTCTTTCTTGGGGTATCTCTTGTGAGCCTTGTGGCAATGGGAGTGAACGGCGATACTTTTTCGATGTTTGCAGACCTGCTCATTGGTTCAGTGCTTTTTATCGCTTTGCCTATCCCTGTGATAAAAAAGGCTGCAAAAAAAGTTGTGGGAGTGAAAAATTCCGTTGACCTTGTTGGGCAGACTACTTCATCAAAACTCAATATGGCGTCAAGAACACTGGGAGAAATAAGAGGACAGCTTTCCATGGTCACAGCGGCAATGGATAAGCGGTCAAAAGAGGCTACGCTGTCAAAGCGTGTTCAGTCGGTGGTGTGTACTGACTGTGATATGTATTCAGTCTGCCGCAAACGCAGCGTTCAGCTTGAGGATAGCTTTTCAAAGCTTGAAAGCATAGTTTGCACATATAATAACCTCAGTCTTGACGATGTTGAAAAGCATTTGGACGGCTGCGTGAGGCAGTCACTTCTTTGCAGAAGTTTCAACGAATTGTATACCGACTTTGTGGCTGAGCGTGCTGACAGCATGAGAGTTCGTGAAATGCGTGAGTTTTTGAGCGAGCAGCTTTCCTCCATGGAGGATATCTTATCTGACCTTTCGTTCAGAGCAGGTCAGGTGAGGAGCGTTGACTCTCAGCTTTCTGCAAGAGTAAGAGAGCATTTTTCAAATCTCGGCTATCCTAATGTGAAAGCCTGCGTTTACATAGATGAAAACCTCTGTCAGCGTGTGGACGTTTTTATAACGGCTCAGTTCAGGGGAGACCTTGTAAGGCTGACGGCTACGCTTTCGGAAATGATAGATTATGACCTTGATATGCCTGTGATAGTCAAGGTGGATAATATAACCAGAATGTCTTTTGCTGAGATACCTAAGTTCACAGTGGATATCAAAAGCTTTTCAGCGTCATCAAGCGGCGAATATTCAGGTGACAGCTTTGAGGTGTTCGATTCAAGCGTCAATGAAAAATATATCGTCCTTTCAGACGGCATGGGCACAGGAAAAAGAGCAAGGCTCGATTCCATGTTCTCGGTAAGTCTTGTTACAAGGCTCATACAGTCGGGAATGTCTATGCAGACTGCTCACAGGCTGATAAATTCCATGCTGAGAGTAAAGGGCTGGGAGGAATCTTTTGCGACGCTCGATATAATGCGGCTTGAGCTTAACGGAGGAACGGTGCAGTTTTTGAAATCTGGTGCAGCACAAAGTTTTCTTTTCCGTGACGGCGGTCTTAAAGCCATTGGCGGACAGGCATTTCCTGCGGGGATACTTGCGGAGTGTACACCTGATGTCAGCGAGCTGAAACTCTTTGACGATGACGTTCTGCTTATGACCTCTGACGGCGTTGAGGACGCTACGGCAAGAGAGATACTTCGCTGCGGCGGAATGACTGCACAGGAGATAGTCACGGCTATCGGTGCAAAGGCTCTCGCTCAGCGGACAGGCGGTCGGCAGGATGATATAACCATAATCGCTGCGAAAATTTCACTGCGTGAAGAGGACGGAAGAGAAAAGTAAATTTTTCGGCCGCTGTCTGTGTGTGATTTTTTACTTTTGTATACTTTGACTTTACGTTTTCTATGTTATTATATAAAATCTATTGTACAAAATACACAAAACTTGCTGTTGAAATATGTGCGAATACGAGAATAACAACCAAAACTATTGCAAAACTGTTCAAAAAAGATTAAAATATAAGTATGAAACACCGAAATTATTCAGCGGTTTTCACAAAAAGACAAGGGAGGCTGATTTATGATAGATTCTATCCCAAAGGATTATGAGCTGCCGCTCTATCTATTCCACAATGGTACTAACTGCGAAACATATAAGTTTTTAGGCTGCCATGAGGGCGAGAAAGACGGCGTAAAAGGACATTATTTCAGAGTCTGGGCTGCACACGCAAAGGGCATTTCTGTGGTCGGAGATTTCAATGGCTGGGACGAAGATGCCACGCCAATGGAAAAGCTTGATGATTCAGAAGTGTGGGAGGCTTTTGTTACAGGACTTCAGACTTATGATACATATAAATACTGTATCCGTGGCTGTGACGGCAAGACCCATTACAAGGCTGACCCATATGGCACGCACATGGAAGTTGCTCCGAACACAGGTTCAAAGGTGTTCGATATCGACGATTATCTGTGGAGCGACAGAAAATGGATGAGCGAGAAAAAGTCTAAGGACATTTACAACTGCCCTATGAACATCTATGAGGTGCATCTCAATTCATGGAAGGCTTGTCCTGACGGAAAATATTTCTCATATGTTAGATTTGCAGATACTATAATACCTTATATAAAGGAAATGGGCTATACTCATATCGAGCTTATGCCGCTGGCAGAATATCCTTTTGACGGCTCTTGGGGCTATCAGGGAATAGGCTATTTTGCACCGACTTCACGTTTTGGCACGCCTTATGATTTTATGAAGATGATAGATCTTTTCCACCTTGCGGGAATAGGCGTTATCCTTGACTGGGTGCCTGCACATTTCCCAAGGGACGAGGCTGGACTGTTTGAGTTTGACGGCGGTCCGTCTTATGAGTACACTGACCCGAAAAAGGCAGATCATCTCACTTGGGGAACGAGAGTTTTCGATTACTCAAAGGGCGAGGTAAAGTCATTCCTTATCTCAAACGCTCTTTACTGGATAGAAAAATATCACGTTGACGGTCTGAGAGTTGACGCTGTTGCGTCTATGCTTTATCTTGACTATGACAGACGTGACGGCGAGTGGACGCCTAACAAGTTCGGCGGAAAGGAAAACCTTGAGGCGGTTCAGTTCTTCAAGGATCTTAACACCGCTGTGTTCGGCAGAAACCCTAACACTCTTATGATCGCCGAGGAGTCAACCTCATGGCCTATGGTAACAAAGCCTGCAAGCGACGGCGGTCTTGGTTTCAACTTCAAGTGGAACATGGGCTGGATGAACGATATGCTCAAGTATATGGCTCTTGACCCTATCGACAGAGCTTTTCATCATGATATGCTCACGTTCTCATTCTTCTATGCTTTCTCTGAAAACTTTATTCTGCCTATCTCTCATGATGAGGTAGTGCATGGTAAAGCGTCACTGATAAATAAAATGTATGGCGGAGATATCGACAATAAGTTCAAGCAGTGCAAGCTGTTCATGGCTTATATGATGGCTCACCCGGGCAAAAAGCTGCTCTTTATGGGAGCTGATTTCGCTCAGTTCAGAGAGTGGGATTATGAGAACGGTCTGGAATGGTTCATGGTGGACGAATATGAGAACCACCGCAATTATCTGAACTACTCCAAGAACCTCAATCATTTCTATCTTGACCACCCTCAGTTCTGGGAGAGAGATTTCTCTTGGGAGGGATTCAGCTGGATATCCAATGACGACTTCAAGCAGAGCATCATCATATTCAGACGTTTTGACAAGAACGGCGGAGAGGTCATCGTGGTTTGCAACTTCGTTCCTGTTGAAAGAAAGTCATACTGTTTTGGCGTTCCTTACTGGGGCAGCTATACAGAGGTGTTCAACTCATCTTCTGTTGACGGTGCACCTTGCACGAACGGTACTGTCAAGGCGGTAGATGTTAAGATGCACGGCTTTGACCAGTCAGTTTGCATCGATATCCCTGCGTTCTCCTGTATGTATTTCACAGTGAAGAAAGAGGATAGACCTGTGCTTGAGAAAAAGGCAGAGGGAAAGAAAAAAACAAAGACAGCGGCTAAAAAGACTGCTGTAAAGAAAGCCGCTAAGGCGAAAACAACTAAGAAGTCCACAGCCAAAAAGGCTGAGTAATATAAGACTTAATAAAAATTGGTGGGTGAATTAATTATGTTCAACAAAAAAGAATGTGTTGCAATGCTGCTGGCAGGCGGCCAGGGCAGCAGACTGTATGCCTTGACACAGAGCGTTGCAAAACCGGCAGTACCTTTCGGTGCTAAGTATCGTATCATCGATTTTCCTCTCTCGAACTGTATCAATTCAGGTATAGATACAGTGGGTGTTCTGACCCAGTATCAGCCACTGGTACTTAACGAGTACATCGGAAACGGTCAGCCTTGGGACCTTGACAGGATCCACGGAGGCGTTCATGTACTTCCTCCTTATCAGACTGCATCAGGTGCTGACTGGTATTCAGGTACTGCAAACGCTATTTATCAGAATATCGCTTTTGTAGACAGATATGACCCTGAGTATGTTGTTGTACTTTCAGGCGACCACATCTACAAAATGGATTACAACAAGATGCTGGAATATCACAAGGCTAAGAACGCTGACGCTACTATCGCCGTTCTTGATGTTCCAAAGGAAGAGGCGTCACGTTTCGGTATCATGATAACCGACGAGGACGACAACATCATCGACTTTGAGGAGAAACCAAAGAACCCTCGTTCAACTCTTGCGTCAATGGGTATCTACATATTCACATGGAAGAAACTGAAGGCTTATCTTATCGCTAATGAGAACGATAAGGAGGCGTCTAAGGACTTCGGTAAGAATATTATCCCTGACATGAGAGAGGCAGGCGAAAAGCTCGTTGCTTATCGTTTTGACGGCTACTGGAAGGACGTTGGAACTATAGATTCTCTTTGGGAAGCTAATATGGACCTTATCAATCCTAACATTCCTATCGATCTTTATGACACAAGCTGGAAGATATACTCAAGAAACCCTGTTATGCCTCCGCAGAGCATAGGAAAGAACGCTCAGGTACAGAACTCTATGGTAACAGAGGGCTGCGTTATCGACGGTTCAGTCGAGTTCTCAATGATCTCTGACGGCGTTATTGTTGAGGAAGGTGCTGAGATACTTGACTCTATCCTTATGCCGGGTGCAGTTGTCAAGAAGGGTGCAAAGGTCGAGTATGCTATCGTCGGCGAGAACACTGTTATCGGTGAGAACGCTCAGATTGGTGCAAGACCTGAAACTATCGAAGACAAGGATTCATGGGGCGTTGCTGTAGTGGGCAATAATCTGACTGTTTCCGGCGGCAGCGTTGTTGCACCTAAGGCAATAATTTACGAGAATATCTAAGAAAGGACCGAGTAAACATGGATGTAAATATGGGTAACGTACTGGGTCTTGTTTTCGCTAATATGCACGACACGACTCTTGGCGACATGACAAAGAACAGAACTATGGGTTCTGTAATGTTCGGCGGAAGATACCGCCTTATCGACTTCCCACTGTCTAACATGGTAAACAGCGGCATAAGCGAGGTCGGTGTTATAACAAAATCTAACTATCAGTCACTGCTGGATCACCTTGGCTCTGCAAGAGAGTGGGATCTGGCTAGAAAGAAGGGCGGTCTTTACATTCTGCCTCCTTTCGGCAACGTTGAAAGCACTCTTTACAGAGGCAGGATAGAGGCTCTTTATGGTGCAATGAGCTTTATCAAGCACTCAAGAGCTAAATATGTTATCCTTTCAGACTGCGACGTTGTAACAAACATTGACTACAAGCCTATCGTTGCAGCTCACATCGAGAGCGGTGCGGACATCACAGCTGTTGCACACACAGGCGTTTACAGCTCTGATGATATAAAGACTTCAACTGTATTCAACGTTGACGCTGACAAGAACGTAACTTCTGTTCTTATCAATCCTGACATCAGCGGCACTTGCACAACGAGCCTTAATGTGTTCGTTATGTCAATGGATTTCCTTATTGAAACTGTTAATGACGCAATGGCTAGAGGAAATGTAAGCTTTGAGAGAAATATTCTTCAGGAGAAGTGCAGAGAGCTTAAGATAAAGATCTACGAGTACGATAACTATTTCAGCAAGCTCAACAGCACTGAAAGCTACTTTAAGTCAAACATGGCTCTGCTTGAACCTGAGAATGCACGCAAGCTGTTCGTTCCAAAGCGTTCTATCTACACAAAGGTAAGCGACAACGCTCCTGTTAAGTACGATCTGGACAGCAAGGTATCAAATTCTCTTATTGCTGACGGCTGTATCATCGAGGGCGAGGTCGAGAACTCTGTTCTGTTCAGAGGCGTTAAGGTAGGCAAGGGTGCAAAGGTCAAGAACTGTATCCTTATGCAGGGCACTGTTGTCGGCGACAATGCTGAACTTAACTATCTTATCACAGACAAGAACGTTTCCATCTGCGAGAACCATATTCTTACAAGCTCACCACAGTATCCAATGTATGTTGGAAAGGGAGCGTCCGTATAAAGGATAATCTGACTTAGGACTTAGGAAAGAAGGTTCGGATATGAACATACTTTACACTGCAAGTGAGGCTTTGCCTTTTATTGCCTCAGGCGGACTGGCTGATGTTGCAGGCTCACTGCCTGCGGCTATCAACGCCGAGGGTCACGATTGCAGAGTCGTGATACCTTATTACAGCTCTATCAGGCAAGAGTTGAAGGACAAGCTTACATACATGACGAATTTCACTGTGCCGGTGGCATGGAGAAATCAATACTGCGGCGTTTTTACAGGCGTTGTGAACGGAGTGACTTATTATCTGCTTGACAATGAGTATTACTTCCAGAGAAACGGTCTGTATGGCTTTTATGATGACGCTGAGAGATTTATATTCTTCTCAAGGGCAGTTCTTGAGCTGCTGAGGTACATCGACTTTAAGCCGAACGTTATAAACGCCAATGACTGGCAGACGGCACTTGTGCCTGTTTACTATGATATTTTCTACCGCTATCAGCAGGGTTATGAGGATATCAAGACCGTGTTCACCATACACAACATTCAGTATCAGGGACAATACGGTTTAGAACTTATCAACGACATAATGGGCATTCCGCTTTATCACACGGACTTGCTTTCATATGACGGTGATGTGAACTTCATGAAGGCTGCCATTGAAACGGCTGACAAGGTGACGACAGTTTCACCGAGCTACGCTTGGGAGATACTTGACCCTTGGTATTCACATGGTCTTGACAGGGAGCTTGTGAACAAGCAATACAAGCTTTGCGGAATACTTAATGGCATAGATCAGAAGATCTACGATCCTGCAACAGACCCTGTTATTGCGAAGAACTACAGTCTTAATGACAAGACCGGTAAGGCTGTTTGCAAGCACGCTTTGCTCAGTGAGCTTGGCATGGCACATGGAAAAGAGCCTGTTATCGGCATAGTAACAAGATTTGTTTCACACAAGGGTCTTGACCTTATCAAGTATGTATTTGAGGACATCATCAGACTTGGCTGTAAGTTTGCTATACTTGGTTCGGGCGAGAAGATATACGAGGACTTTTTCAGCGAGATGCACTATCGTTATCCTGACAGAGTGGGTCTGACCATTGGTTTTGTGCCTGAGCTGTCAAAGAAGATATACGCTGGTGCGGATATGTTCCTTATGCCGTCGCAGAGCGAGCCTTGCGGTTTGGCTCAGATGATAGCTCTGAGATATGGTACTATACCTATCGTAAGAGAAACAGGCGGTTTGAGGGACAGTATCCATGACGCAGGCGACAAGGGCGGCAACGGATTTACGTTCAAGTCCTACAACGCACATGATATGCTTGACGCTGTTGTAAGAGCCAGGGCATACTATGATGACAAGATGAAGTGGGGCAGGCTTGTGAACACTGCTCTCAAGCAGAACTTTAGCTGGACTAAGTCTGCTAAGGATTACATTGCACTTTACAACGATATTCACTAAACACCAATATCCGTTTATTTTGCCTGATAAACGGGAAATACCGTCCCTTGGCTGAGGGACGGTATTTTTTTTCGTTTGTATAAGAGTACGATTAATTGTACATTTGTATATTGACGGGAGAGTATGTGGGGGTGGGCGACCTCAGGTCGCCCCTGCATGATTTTGATAGAGATAATACGTCGTGGGGGGAGGGTACAGGCTACAGACAGTTTGGAAGAGTACGATTATTTGTACAGAAAATATGCTGTGTGGCAGTACGAAAAAACGGACAGGAAAGTACCTGTCCGTTTTGCTTTTATTGACGCTGTTTTGTTCGCATTGCCTTTGCTTTTTCCTTCATCTTCTGTCCCAGATATGAACCTATTTCCAGCATTGCGGTGTATTTATCGATACAAACGATGACATATGATTCGGCATACTTCGGGAACTTTAATGTCAGCGGCCACATATGCTTGACTATCATATCTTCCTCTCGTTTGCCTATCTCAAAATGCTGCTTTGCATTATCAAGTGCGACCTTAGGGTGGGTCATTCCGTGGGGCATTTCGCCCTTTTTCTTCTCACGCTCACGCCAGTCATACAGAAACAGATCGTGGAGAAGACCTGCACGGGCGGCAGATCTCGAATTCAGTCCCAATTTTCTGCACACAAGATAGTTATAGTAGGATACATTAATGCAGTGCTGATAGCAAGTCGTACTGTAGTGATGACGGAAATTTTTCATTTCGTTTACAACATCGCTGTCAAGCAGGTCTTTTACAAACTCAAAATACTCCTTTGCCTCCTCAGAGTTCTCTATGGAATATCTTGAACCGAAAGCCTTTGACATTTGCATGACCTCTTTTCGATAACTTATACGCAGGCGGCACATTTTATATGCTGCCTTTATGACGGTTGGTGACTAATGTTTACCCCATAAGTTACCCCTTTGAGTTTGTTTTACCAAACCTATATTAATATTATAAACTTTTTTGTTCAAAATGTCAATAGGGAATGTATAACAATTTTATTACAAAAAAAGAGGGCAGTCTGTTTTGTAAGCTAGTCTGATGTGTTTTGAGATGTGGATATAAATAAGGGGCGACCTTAGGTCGCCCGTACATGGGAATTTTGTTTTATCAATAATATTTTTCGTCATAGAATTTTGGGATAAAGTCTTTGGCGGCTGAGGTACGGCTTTGGATAAAGCCCTCAAAGCCGTATTTATTCACGGCGTTGATGACTGTGTTATACTCAAATGTGGAGGTCTTGCGGCAAAGTTCTTTGAAGTCAAAGGCTTTATAGACGGGAGTGAACTGGCTCATGAGGCTTATCATTATCTCGTCTTTGGCAAAGTTTTTGCCCAGCCATTCCATAAGCTCTATGGAGTCTTTACGGTGGGTAGGGAGGACAAGGTGGCGGACTATTGTGCCGCTTTGCATTATGCCCTTTTCATCAAAGGTGGGTTTGCCTGAAAGTTCTGCCATTTTTCGTATGGAGGCTGCGGCGTTTTCAAAATAGTCTGCCGCTTTGGAATATTTATCCGAAAGGGTGGTATCGAAATATTTCAGGTCGGGGAGAAATATTTGCACATAGCCTTTCAAAAGCTCCAGCGTTTCGGGCTTTTCGTAGCCGCCGCTGTTATAGACCACGGGAATTTTCAGCGTATTTTTGCAGAGGTTGAGTGCCTTTATTATTTGAGGAACGAAGTGTGTGGGGTTCACAAGGTTTATATTATGTGCACCCATTGTTTGCAATCTGAGAAAGGTATCGGCAAGCTGCTGTTCGGTGAGTTCAAAGCCTTTGCCCTCGGCAGATATCTCGTAGTTTTGGCAGAAACAGCATTTCAGGCAGCAGCCTGAGAAAAACACTGTGCCTGAGCCGTTTGTGCCGCTGATACAAGGTTCTTCCCACATATGCAGTTCGGCTCGTGCGATACGGACTTTGGCAGTTTCTCCGCAATAGCCTTTATGCTCGTATCGGTTCACTTTGCACTCTCTTGGGCAGAGGGTACAGCTTTTTAGGATATCGTTCATGCTGCTGTTTCAACTCCGCTGATATTGGTATATGGGTCAGAACTTACGGCATCGCTGGAGCTGTCGGAAAACTCGTTAAGTGGGATATCGAACTGGAATGAATCGGTTATCAATTCATCATTCTGGAAGCAAGCTGTGAAGGAAGTATGTTCTGTATCGGCAGGGACAAGGAACTTTATGGTATAGGTCTTATCGTCTGCATAGTCACTTTCTGTAGGGGAGAAGTTGTTTGAAAAGAATGAGTTTTCGTCTTGGTCATAGGCGGTATTATAGGCAAAGGTGAATTTTACCTGTCTGTTGCTATCGCTGATATTAACATCAAGGTCGAGGTCTATTTCCCATACTGTGTCACCGCTTATAATACCGCCTGAAAGGGAGTTTCTTTCCTCATCGGTCAGGTCGCTTACTTTGCGTTCGGTGAGGGTATAGCCTTGATACTGAACGCTGTAGGTACCGTCCTCAGCGTCTTGTGCTACATAGAGGTTGGAATAGTCATCGTGATCTGAATAATCATCGGTATAGCTATAGTCATAATCGTCGTCATAGTTATAGGACTTGTTTGATATCAGGTTGGTGGACACAAAGCCTATTACGGTCGGCAGGACTGCCATGATGATAATGAAGATAACGATACCTTTTACGCAGCCGCCGCTTTTCTTCATATTGGTAGGCTGAGAATGATTGACGTTTGTGGCACTAAAATTATAGGTGCTGTTGTTCTGCCTATAGTTATTTATCGCAGCGAGCTTTCTTGAACGTGCGTCGGAATAGTTCGGAGGGGTATTATTTGTTGGTGGCGTATAGGTGCTTTGGAAGTTTTCGTCCTTTGCCTCGTCTTTACGCTCCTCGGCGATAAAGTCATTTTTCTCCTCTTTGAAGGTATCGTTCTCCGACTGTCCTAACCAGCCGTCCTGCTCGTTATCTGCACGGAGGTCATGGGAATGAAGGTCGCCTGAAAAGCTGTCGCAGCTTATATCCTCGTCACGGGCTGTGAAACACTCAGGACAAATTATCTCATCATCGCTTTTAAAGCGGTATCCGCAAATTTTGCATTTATTTCTGCTCAATTATCTCACCTCATTAATATACAAATTCCCAGCCCTGTTTTACAGGCTGGCAAACACATTTATAGCTCCAGTCGGTTAGCTTTTCTGCGGCTGACTGTGCGGCTGACAGGTCGGGGTAAACGCCGAAAACTGCTGAGCCGCTGCCTGTCATCACGGCTGCAAGTGCACCGCTGTTTTTAAGCTGCTCGGCGGCGTGGGATATCTCCTCACAGTCGGCGGCATATTCAAGGACGTTGAAAAGGTTCGAGCATATGCCGAAGAGCTTGCCGCCTCCGATATATCTCAGCAGGACGTCCATATTACAGCGTTTTGGATTTGCTATGCTGTCATATTTTCTGAAAGCCTCGGGGGTGGAGATACCGATATCAGGTTTCACGATAACAAAGGCACAGTCGGGTGAGGGCAGGCGGCTCATTATTTCGCCGACGCCTTGACAGAGCCTTGTGCCGCCTGTTATACAAAAGGGCACGTCTGCACCCAGTCCGACGGCTATGGAGCAAAGCTGCTCGTCGGTAAGTCTTGTATCGAACATGAAATCCAATGCACGGAGGGTCGCTGCGGCATCTGCACTTCCTCCGCCCATGCCTGCTTGTGAGGGGAGATTTTTCTCCACGGTCACGGTTATTTTACAGCCGAAGTCGATATGGGTGAAGTCGGCAAAGGCATGGTAGGCTTGGGTGATTATATTATTCTCGCCTTTTGGAAAGCTGTCAAGGCCGCAGGCTATCTCGATACCCTCGCCCTCGGAAAGGGTGAAGTCCAGAAGGTCGCAGCATGACACTGACTGCATTATGGTATTGAGCATATGATAGCCGTCATCACGCTTGCCAACAACGTCTAGGGCAAGATTTATTTTGCCGTAGGCTTTTACTTTTAAATTACTGCACGTTACCATTTCTAATATCCTCTAAAAATTCTCCGATACGTTTGATAGCCTCTCTCAGGTGGTTAAGGGAATAGGCGTAGGAAACACGCACATAGCCCTCTCCGCACTCGCCGAAAGCATCTCCCGGCACGACGGCTACCTTTTTGGTGTACACAAGTTTTTCGCAGAAGTCGGCACTTTTCATGCCTGTGTCTTTAATACATGGGAAAACATAGAACGCTCCCTGAGGGGCAAAGCATTTTAGTCCAAGTTTATTGAATGCGTCCACCACAAAGCGGCGGCGGATATTATACTCATTTCGCATGGTATCGATATCTTTTTGACAGCTGTGCATGGCGACGATAGCGGCGTATTGGCTGACGGTAGGGGAGGACATGATAGCGTACTGGTGGAGTTTGAGCATTTGGGACACTATTTCTTTCGGTCCGCCAAGAAAGCCCAGTCGCCAGCCTGTCATGGCAAAGCTTTTGGAAAAGCCGTTTATGACAATAGTACGCTCACGCATACCCTCTATCTCTGCGATAGAGCAATGCTTGCCTGAATATGTAAGCTCAGAATATATTTCATCTGAGGCTATGATTATATTGGTATCCTTGAGCACCTGAGCTATCTCCTCAAGATCCTCACGACGCATTATCGCACCTGTTGGGTTATTAGGATAAGGCAGGACAAGGAGCTTGGTTTTGTCGGTTATTTTTTCACGGAGCTCATCTGCGGTAAGGCGGAACTCGTTTTCCTCTTTTGTTTCTATGACCACCGGCACGCCGCCGCAGAGGGAAACTATAGGCTTATAGCAGACAAAGGACGGCTCGACTATAAGGACTTCATCGCCGGGCTGGATAAGGCATCTTATGGTAAGGTCGATAGCCTCAGAGCCGCCTACGGTGACGATTATTTCTTTATTGGGGTCGTAGCTTGTGTGGATAGTACGCTGAAAATACTTGGCTATTTCTTCACGGAGTGCTATAAGTCCGGCGTTTGCGGTGTAGCAGGTCTTGCCTTTTTCAAGGGTAGAGATAGCCTCCTGACGTATTAGCCACGGGGTCTTGAAGTCAGGCTCGCCAACGCCAAGGGAGATAACGCCTTCAAGCTGCTGAGCGATATCGAAAAATTTTCTGATGCCTGAGGGTTTCATTTCCTTTATGGCAGGGCAGAGCACTTTGTTATAATCTATCATGGGGAGATCAAACCTCTTTCGTCTTTATCGTCTGTGCTTATCATAATGCCGTTGTCTTTATACACCTTGAGCACGAAGTGTGTGGCGGTGGACTGGACGGCGTCGATAGTGGCAAGCCTTTGGGAAACGAACTGGGAAATATCCCTGATGTTTGCACCGTTCACGGCGACGATTATATCATATGCACCCGACATAAGGCGGACGGACTCCACCTGTTCATAGCTTGCGATCTGGTTTGCTATCTCGTCAAAGCCTGACTGTGACTGTGGGGTGACTTTAAGTTCTATAAGAGCGAAAACTGAATTAGGGTCATAGGCACTTTCGTCAACGATAGCGGAATAGCCTTTTATTACGCCGTCTGTTTCAAGCTTGGCGATATCCGCCGCCACCTGCTCTTCTGACTTATCAAGAAGAACGGCAAGCTCGCTATTTGTGATATGGGCGTTATTTTTCAGTAATTTTATAAGCTGATCCATAAATAAACCTCCTTTAAGATTTACAAATATACATTATATATTATAACATATTATTGGTGTGAACGCAAGTATTGTGATGTAAGAAGTAAGTAATTTATCTGTCAGAATAGACAAAGGTGAGGGGGTGGGGTTAGGCAGGGTGATAAATTTGGGGGTGTGGGGTTGTTTGGGGCGGGGAGATGTGGTATACTTTAGGTCTGA
>OHVO01000339.1_pt1 | contig 22293 bp, 26 predicted proteins | sample 1579371 | NCBI WGS metagenome assembly OHVO01 (sample SAMEA3882557, study PRJEB24775) | human gut metagenome | biome: human-associated habitat; feature: intestine environment; material: feces | place: Netherlands | collected 2009/2010 | reverse complement strand
AACGCCGCCCCTCATCCGGCGCTGCGCGCCACCTTCCCCCTCAGGGGAAGGCTTTTTTGTGCGCTTCCGCCAGCTGCAAATATTCTTCTTCGTTGGCCTTGATGGCGGCAGCCTGTGCCGCGCTGACGGGCCGCACGACCTTGCCGGGCACGCCGATGACAAGGCTCCCCGCGGGCACCAGCATATTTTCCGGCACAAGCGCCCCCGCGGCGATCAGGCAGCCGTCCCCGATGACCGCGCCGTTCAAAATCGTCGCGTGCATCCCAATCAAGCAGCCGTCGCCCACCGTGCAGCCGTGCACAACGGCCCCGTGTCCGACGGACGTTCCGCGCCCCACCGTCACATCCAGCCCGGGGCCGGTGTGCAGCACGGCGTTGTCCTGCACGTTGGAGTTTTCCCCAATGGCAATGCGCCCGGTGTCCGCCCGCAGCACCGCGCCGTACCAGACGCTGCTGTTGTTCTCAAGCCGCACGCTGCCCGCCAGTGTGGCGTTTTCGGCCACAAACGCCGCGCCGTTGTCGGCAGGGGCATGGTGGTTTATTGTGATGAAAGCCATACTATTGCATCTCCGTTCTTTTCGCGCATTCCCGCACGTTGTAGGGGTCGGCGTCCTCGACGACCCGGGCCGTTCACGGCCACCGTCAGGTTTCGCGAGCGAGCACTGCTCGCCCCTACATTCTCTGCCTTTTGGCCAAGCTGATTTTTACCATTTAACACCAAGGGAGTAATCATGGCATCATTGCGCGAAGAAATCGAATCCCGGCGCACATTTGCGATCATCTCGCACCCCGACGCCGGTAAAACCACACTCACCGAAAAGCTCCTGCTCTATGGTGGGGCCATCCAGACCGCGGGTTCGGTCAAGGGCAAGCAGAGCGCCAAGCATGCTGTGTCCGACTGGATGGACATTGAAAAGCAGCGCGGTATTTCCGTTACCTCGTCTGTTCTGCAGTTCAACTATCAGGGCAAGTGCATCAACATTCTGGATACCCCCGGCCACCAGGACTTCTCCGAGGATACCTACCGCACCTTGATGGCGGCGGATTCCGCCGTCATGGTCATCGACGCCGCCAAGGGCGTTGAGGCCCAGACCATCAAGCTGTTCAAGGTCTGCACCCTGCGCCATATCCCCATTTTCACCTTCATCAACAAGATGGACCGCGAAGCCCGCGACCCCTTTGAGCTGATGGAGAACATCGAGGAAATTCTGGGCATCAAGACCTACCCCATGAACTGGCCCATCGGCTGCGGCAAGGAGTTCAAGGGCGTGTTCGACCGCAACGCACGCAAGGTGCTGGCTTTTTCCAGCGATGGCCGCGCCAACGGCGTGAAGAAGGTCAGCGAGACCGAGGCCGAGCTGGGCGACCCCGCACTGGACGAGCTGCTGACCCCCTATCTGCACCAGCAGCTGGTGGACGAGATCGAACTGCTGGACGGCGCTGCCGAGGAGTTTGATCTGGACAAGGTGCTGCGCGGTGAGCTGAGCCCTGTGTTCTTTGGCTCTGCATTGACCAACTTCGGCGTGGAGCCCTTCCTGGAAAACTTCCTGCGGCTCACCCCCACCCCGCTGGCCCGCGTGGACAGCCTGACCGGCGAGCCGGTGGACCCCTGCCGGGACGAGTTCTCCGCTTTCATCTTTAAAATTCAGGCCAACATGAACAAGGCCCACCGCGACCGTCTGGCCTTCATGCGTATCTGCTCCGGCCAGTTCCAGCGCGACGCAGAATATTATCATGTCCAGAGCGGCAAAAAAATGCGCCTGTCGCAGCCGCAGCAGCTTATGGCCTCCGAACGCGAGATCGTAGATGAGGCTTACGCAGGCGATATCATTGGCGTGTTCGACCCCGGCATTTTCTCTATCGGCGACACCATCACCGTGCCGGGCAAAAAGTTCAAATTCGGCGGCATCCCGACCTTTGCGCCGGAGCATTTCGCGCGCGTCAGCGCCAAGGATTCCATGAAGCGCAAGCAGTTCCTCAAGGGAACCGAGCAGATCGCGCAGGAGGGCGCGATTCAGATCTTCAAGGTGCCGAATTCCGGCATGGAGGAGGTCATCGTCGGCGTCGTCGGTACCCTGCAGTTTGACGTTTTCCAGTACCGCATGAAGGCCGAATACGGCGTTGATCTGCGCATGCAGCAGCTACCGTATGAGCAGCTGCGGTTCATCACGAAAGCGCCGGTCACGGATCTCAAGGATCTGTACCTGTCCACCGACGCAGAACTTCTGGAGGACTACCGCGGCCGGAGCCTGCTGGTCTTTGCCTCGCAGTGGTCGATCAACTTCATTCTCAAGCGCAACCCCGGTCTTGAATTGTCGGAAACGGCGCAGTAAGCGCAGGTTCAGGCTACAAAGGCTCCCCTCTCCTATTTAGGCGGGGGAGCCTTATTTGTTTATCCAAAAAATTTTATGCCGGATTTCCGGTGTCTGTGTAGGGGCGGACGACTCTGTCCGCCCGCATAGGATGCAGCGCTTCCTTGCAGGTATCTATGGCGAAATTGTATGCACCTGCCACTTTGAATGTAGGGGCCGATGTGGGCATCGGCCCCTACAACTACGCGGGCAACTGCATACGAATGCGCCGGAGATTTCTATAAAAACAGCTGCATCCCGCCGGGTGGACGGAGCCATCCGCCCCTACCAGCTGCGCCTGATTTTGGCTGTGGGCGCCTTACGTCTGTGGAATCTCCCCAAACACCCTGCACACGCCGAGGCTGCGCAGGAGGTTCAGCTTTTTTCGGCACGTTTCTTCCGTGTCGAACAGCAGAACGCGTGCGTCACCCGCCTCGTCCCGAAAAAAGCAGTAGCAGCAGGCAAGATCTTCAGAGAAGTGCGGCGGATACCGCGCGATCAGTGCGTCCGCTGCGGCTTTGTCAAGCGGCATTCCGACACCAGAGAGACAGGGAACGGGAAACAGCATACGGATGGGCGCAAGATACACCCAAAGTCGGCTGCCCCAGACCGGGAGCAGTCCGCGCAGGTATCCTTCCAGACTGCCGCCGGAAACTTGCGTGTCGCACCAGACGGCAGGGGCATCTGGCACTGCTGTTTGAACAGGCTGCAGCAGCCGTGCGTCGCGGCAGCCCGGCGTTTCGCAAAACAGATAACCGCCTCCAAAGTCCGCTGGCGGCACAGAACCCGGCGCGAGCAGGTACAGTTCCGCGGCGGGCTCCTTTTTCTCTTCATCAAAGCCCGTAATGCTGCATTCAGTAGGCGAACCGGGCGGAAATGGATACAGAATCATGGACAAGCCGCCTTTCCTGTGATATAATGCTATGTATAAAACTATGAGATTGCAGGAAAAGCTATGCCGTTTTCGTTTTTGCCCCGCATGATCTATCCGCATCTGACCGACGTGCGTGCAGAAGACCTGACCGCGCGCGGTATCTCGTTTCTGATGCTGGATTTTGATAATACCATCGTCCCCTATACGACAAGCAAACCGACGCTGGAAATGGCCGCATGGCTCAAAGCCATGCAGGCATCCGGAATTGGGCTGTGCGTCGTGTCGAACAGCAGGAAGCCCCGCGTCGTGGAATTCTGCAAACAATACGGGCTGGACTGCATCACGCATGCAAAAAAGCCCTTTTCGCGCGGCATCCGTGCGTGCCTGACGCGCTTCTCGCTGGAACCGGCCCGCTGCGCGCTCGTCGGCGATCAGATCTATACGGACGTGCTGGGTGCGAACTGCGCGGGGGTGCAGTCGGTTCTGATTTCTGCGATTCATAATCATACCATATGGCTGAAGCTTCGGCATGTTGCCGAACTTCCCTTTATTGCAATCGGAAAATGGAGGATTCAACATGAAAAACATTGAAAAGTATCAGAACCTCATCTCGAAGGGTGAGGTTGACGCGCTGCTGCTGACCTCGAAGCACAACCGGCAGTATGCCGCGGAATACTGCATCGCAGAGGGCGTCGCCGTGATCTGCAAAACACAGAGTTATTACTTCACCGACTTCCGCTATATCGAGTCGGCACAGAAAAACCTGCCGGGCTTTGCCGTGAAGATGGTCGATACAGAGCACCCGTACACAAAGCTGATCAACGAGGCCATTTCCGACAATACTGTCAAGACCATCGGCTTTGAGGACGATACGCTGACCGTAGAGGAGTATACGCTCTACAACACGAAGCTGAACGCCGTCCTGCATCCCTACGCCGCAGAGATCAATGCCCCGCGTGCAAGCAAGGAGCCGTGGGAGATCGAATATATGAAAAAGGCGCAGGAGATCACCGACCGCACGTTCGACGATCTGCTGAACGTCATCCATCCGGGCATGACGGAAAAGGAGTTGTGCGCGGAACTCATCTACCGGCTCTATAAATACGGCTCCGAGGGCCCGTCGTTCGACCCCATCACCGTTTCTGGTCCCAACACCAGCCTGCCGCACGGCGTCCCGTCCGAGCGTGTTCTGCAGTACGGCGACTTCGTCACCATGGACTTCGGCTGCCTGTACCATGGCTACTGCTCCGATATGACCCGCACGATCGCGTTGGGCTATGTGTCCGAGAAGATGGACAAGGTCTACCATACCGTGCTTGAAGCGCAGCTGGCGGGCATCGCCGCGACAAAGGCAGGCGTCACCGGCAAGGAGATGGACGCAGCCGCACGGAATGTGATCAACGCCGCAGGCTTTGAGGGTCTGTTCGGCCATAGCTACGGCCACAGTCTCGGCCTTCTCATCCACGAGGGCCCGTATGCCAATATGCGCAATGACAAGCCCATGCCCGCTGGCGCGGTCGTATCGGCGGAGCCGGGCATCTATATTCCGGACGAATTCGGCGTGCGCATCGAAGACGTGACGGTGCTCACCGAAAACGGCTGTGAAATTCTGACGAAGAGCCCGAAAAATTTGATTATTTTATAAAATATCTTGAAAAGCCGAGCAAAATAGTGTAAAATCAAAACGCTATTTTATTTGTTGGTGTATTTACACGTTTGGAGGAATATTTTTATGGCTACTATTACCGCTGGCGATTTCAGAAACGGTAAAACATTCGAGATGGACGGCAAGATTATGCAGGTCGTGGAATTCCAGCACGTCAAGCCCGGCAAGGGCGCTGCATTCGTCCGCACGAAGATGAAGAACGTCGTGACCGGCGCCGTGACCGAGACCTCTTTCAACCCGACTGCAAAGTTTGAAGAGGCTTTCATTGAGCGCAAGGATTATGAGTACAGCTACAACGACGGCGATCTGTACTACTTCATGGATCAGGAGACGTATGACATGGTCCCCGTCAGCAAGGACATGCTCGACGACTCCTTCAAGTTCATCAAGGAAAACACACCGGTCAAGCTCCTGAGCTACAAGGGCAACGTCTTCAGCGTCGAAACGCCGAACTTCGTCGAACTGACTGTTATCAAGGCTGATCCGGGCGTCAAGGGCGACACCGCCACCAACGTCACCAAGCCCGCGACCGTCGAGACGGGCGCGGAGATCAAGGTTCCCCTGTTCATCAACGAGGGCGAAAAGATCCAGATCGACACCCGCACGGGCGAATATCTGGGCCGAGTCAAGGGTTAATCCAAACGTCAGCGAAAGGCAAACCGCCGGAAAGGAGATTTTACGATGACGCTTTCTGAAAAATCCGCATATCTCAAGGGCCTGATGGAGGGCATGAAGCTCGACACCGAAACCAACGAGGGCAAGCTGATCTCCGAGATCATCAGCATGCTTCAGGATGTGGCTGAGAATGTTTCCGATCTGGAAGAAGTCGTGGACTGCATTTCCGATGAACTCGACTGCATCGAAGAGGATCTCGACAACATCGACGATTACCTGATGGACGACGATGATGACGAGTATGACGATGATTACGACGAGGATGATGACTACGAAGACGCCGACGAGGACGACGATCAGGACGAGTACGACTTCGGCAGCGAAACGCTCTACGAGGTCAAGTGCCCGACCTGCGGAGAAGTGATCACCATCGACGAGGAAATGCTCGACGAGGGCGCAACGACCTGCCCGAACTGCGGCGAAGAGTTGGAGTTCGACATGGAAGACGAAGAGCCTGAAGAGGATCAGTAAATCAGAATATAAAATGCTGCCCGCCAGACGGACGCGGCGGCAAAATAGCGGGTGCCCGGTGTAAAACCGGGTACCTGCATTTTTTATCTGCCAGCGGCGGCGTGAAGATCCGGATTAGAAGAACATGCAGAAAACACTTGACGGGAGAGGTTAGATATGTTAAACTATCAAGCGGTTAGAGGTGACTAACCAAATTCTCACAAACCGGGAGGCTGCGGCATGGCTGACGAGCAGAGAACTCTGACGCCGTCTGCAATCAAATATCTGCTGGCGCTGCTGGATCTCTGCCAGAATGACGCCGGCGCGCGGTGCATGGACATCGCGGAGCAGCTGCGCGTGAAAAAGCCGAGCGTCCATTCGATGATCGAAAACCTGTGCGCAGCAGGACTTGCAGAAAAGAAAAAATACGGCACAGTGTTTTTAACACCGGAGGGACGGGCGCAGGCGGAGCGCTATGCAGCCTGCTGTTCGCTCCTGCGCGGCCGCATGCAGCAGACGCTGGGATTGAACGAAGCGGACGCGCGCAGCGCGGCCTGCGCGGTGCTTGCGCAGCTGCCGGATGCGCTGCCGCAGATCATGGAGCGGCTGAGCCGCGAGGAATAAAGGAGACATCAGAATGGAACTTCTTACATCTGTACTGGTCGCCGGAGGAGTCTGCGCCTGCATCGGCGCGGTCAAGGCTGTCTGCCGCAGGATCGTCAGGAACGGCCTCGACGGAACGAACCGCCGTTAAATGCGGGGAGTTGTCAGCGCGAAGCAGACTGAGGGGGCAAGCGGCAGGCAGTGTGTACCTTAGCATCTGGCGGGGACGCTTGTGCCTTTATAACAACCGAAAAACAGGACTTGCCTGAACCTGTACCCGCAGCATATGCCAACCGCAGTTCACCGCTCCTTTTCTCCCCTATCTTCTCCGACAAGGCGGAAAAAGATAGGGCTGCCGGAAGCACGATAGCCCCACATAGGTAATCGCAAAAAAACCGCCCTTCCGGGCGGTTTTTCATCTTATATTTCCTGCCGGCCCTCCAGCGCACGCAGAAGCGTCACCTCGTCGGCGTATTCCAGCTGGCTGCCTACCGGGATGCCGTAGGCCAGACGCGTGACCTTTACGCCCATCGGACGCAGCAGCCGCGACAGATACATGGCCGTGGCCTCGCCCTCGGTATCCGGGTTCGTGGCCATGATGACTTCGCGCACAGCCCCGTCTGATACACGGGCCAGCAGTTCCCGGATGCGCAGATCATCCGGCCCGACGTGGCTCAGGGGCGAAATGACGCCATGCAGCACATGGTACACGCCGTGGTATTCCCGTGCCCGCTCCATGGCGATCACATCCTTTGGCTCCGCCACAACGCAGATAAGGCCGTGGTCACGCTCGGGGTCAGCGCAGATCGCACACAGTTCCTGATCGGTCAGGTTCTGGCAGACCGGGCAGAGACGGACGCTGTCCTTCGCGTCCAGAATGGCCTGTGCAAAGCTCTGCGCCTCGTCCTTCGGCAGCGACAACACATAAAATGCCAGACGCTGCGCCGACTTCATACCGATGCCGGGCAGACGCGCAAATTGTTCGGTCAGCCGCTCGAGTGCGGCGGGGAACGCGCGCATTAGAACAGGCCGCCTAAATTCAGGCCGCCCGTCAGCTTGGCCATGTTCGCAGACTGGTCAGCCTCGGCCTTGCGCATGGCCTCGTTGACCGCCGCGACGATCATATCCTGCAGCATTTCGACATCATCCGGATCGACTGCCTCGGGGTCGATGGTGATAGACTTGAGTTCGCGGTTGCCGCCACATACGGCTGTGATCACACCGCCGCCCGCCGTTGCTTCATATTCCTTTGCCTGCAGTTCCTCCTGCATCTTCATGAGGTTCTCCTGCATTTTCTGGGCCTGCTTCATCATCTGCATCTGATTCATGCCGCCCATCGGCATCCCGCCGCGATATCCGCCTTTTGCCATGTTTGTTCTCCTTCTATCGTAAATAAATTATTTGATCGTAAAAATGTCGCTGTGCTGCTGTCCGAACTGAACAAGCGCATCCATCGGGTCGTCTCCCAGCCGTGAAAGCCGGTTTTTGAGTGCAAAGCGCACCGAAACCGGTTTTCCCAATATTGCCGACGCCTTTTCCCGGACAAGTGCCTCCGTATCAGGCGTTTTTTTAACCAGATCCAGCACAAAATCTGAATCCGCCGCCATGATAAGCACTTCTCCCTGCAAAACAGGGTGGATTGGGCCGTTCACAGCAAAAAAACCGCTGATCTTAGCAGGAAGCGCCGCGCGCAGCTTTTCAGACAGCGCAGGCCAGAAGCCTGCGGGTGTCTCGGGCTGCGGTGCAGCAGGCGGCTGCGCCTGCTTCTGTGGGGACAAAGGTTCCACACTTCCGCGTTCTGGATCGTCAGCATCGTCCGGGAAGGGCGGTCGGTCGTCGTCAAAATCCGCTTCGCTGCCGCTGGTTTTCGGTGCACTTTTTACCAGAGCACCGGAGGCCAGCTGCTCCTCCACGCGCGAAATGCGCGCATCGAGCGCCTGCGCATCCAGCCGCAAAGACGGCTCGCACAGCTGCATCAGAAGCAGTTCCGCCGCCACACGGACATCCGTATTCTTGCCGAACGAGGCGCGGGTCTTCTGCGTCTCAGTCAGCACGCGCATCAACTCGCCTGGAGAGAAGACCGTTTGCAGCGCCAGCGCCTGCTGCTCCGTTGCAATGCCGGAGAGCATGGAAAGCCCGCTCTTCGGGGCCGTGCGCAGCACGAGAAGGTCGCGGCAGAGCGCACACATCTCGCCCAGCAGAGCGCCCACGTCCTTTCCCGCAGAATAAAGCACAGAAAAAATTGTCAGCGCCTTCGCTGTGTCCTGTTCCGCAATGGCCTGCATCAACTCCGCTGTACGTTTTTCGCCCGCGAGGCCGAGAGACGCATAGACGCTTTCGAGCGTCACGGGACCGTTTGCCGCCGACGCGCACTGGTCGAGCAGGCTCACGCCGTCGCGCATGCCGCCGTCAGCCAGCCGGGCCAGCAGATTCACAGCCTCAGGCTCAATTTCGATATGCTCCTGATAGGCGATGAAGTTCAGCCGGGAGGCAATTTCATCGGGCCGCAGACGCTTGAACGCAAACCGCTGGCAGCGGGACAAAATCGTCGCGGGAACCTTCTGCAGTTCGGTCGTCGCCAGAATGAATAACAGATGCGCGGGCGGCTCTTCAATAATTTTCAGCAGCGCGTTGAACGCCGCCGTCGAGAGCATATGCACCTCGTCGATGATATACACGCGCATTTTGACCGTGCCGGGCGTGTAAATTGCGTCGTCACGCAGAACGCGGACGGAATCGACGCCGTTGTTGGATGCCGCGTCGATCTCCAGCACATCCATACAGCTGCCCTCGTCGATGGCGCGGCATGACGGGCACAGCCCACAGGGGTCGCCATGGTTCGGATTTTCACAGTTGACGGCCTTGGCCAGAATCTTGGCGCAGGACGTCTTGCCGGTGCCACGCGTACCGGTAAACAGATACGCATGGCTGAGTTTGCCCGTCTCCAGTTGCGAACGCAACGTGTCGGTCACGCTCTTCTGCCCGACGACATCCGAAAACGTCTGCGGCCGGTATTTGCGGTATAACGCCTGATACATACCTGTTCACCTCCGGAGTTTTTATTATACACAAAAAGCACGCAGAAGAAAAGCCTCTGCGCACTTTTTTGTTAGTCCTGCAGTTTGCTCTTCCCATACTCCCGTTTAAACTGCTTGCTCCGCTGCCGGCTCAGATAAATGACTTTCCTTTCGCCGAACGCCCGTCATATTGGGAATTATAATGCAGTTTGTCGTGCAACTCATTCTCAATGCGAAGTCCGAAATGCTTATTTTTCCTTTTTGGGGAAATTTCATATTGCCGCAGACCTCTCATGAACTTCATAACTTTGCGAGATGGACCGCTGCGAAAGGCGCAGGTTTTTTAACCGCGGAATCGAATCCCGCATCCCGAAAAGAAGCTGGTCAACGGCTGCAAGGAACAGCATATCCCCGCCATAGCTGGCCTGAATACGGCATTTCTCCAGCATATTCTTTTGATGATAGAACCCGCCGCGCCCCGGATGGGGCGCGGCGGCGTGCAGTTCGTGCAATTATTTTGCGAAGACCTTCTTCAGTCTTGCAAAGCGGGGCAGACCGTTGACCTTCTCAAGCTTCGTTTCGCCCTGGATCAGCGGCATGGCGTACTTGATAAAATCTTCCGTCACGTTGTTGCCCTCCGGCGTGATCCACTCGGCTGGGAACTTCTTCTCGAAGTTGGCAACGTCGGAGAGATCAAACAGCTTGGCCTTGCAGGTGTAGCCGTTCGTGCGGTCGCACGCAAAGCCGACCATCTTGTCCGTCTGACCGGCGACCATCTGCTCGACAGCAGTCTTGCCGGACATGAACGCTTCTTCAATGTCGGTACCGGAAGCGCAGTGCGCAGCGCAGCGCTGCAGCAGGCTGAGTTCGATGCCGCGGACCTTCGCACCGGTGCGCTCTTTCATGATGCCGGCCAGCGTTGCAGCCAGACCGCCCAGCTGGGCATGGCCGAAACCGTCGGTCGCGGCGGTTTTTGCCTCGGAGACGAAGCGACCATCGGCGTAGTGCACGCCCTCGGAGACGGCGACGATGCAGTTCTTCTTCTCCTCATAGCGCTTGGAGACGTCGGCGACAAACTTGTCCATGTCGAAATCGACCTCGGGCAGGTAGATGAAGTCACAGCAGGGCTCTGCCTCGTTGGCAAGTGCAGCGGCAGCGGTCAGCCAGCCTGCGTGACGGCCCATGCACTCAATGATGGTGATCATGCCGGTGTCATAGACGTGCGCGTCACGAGAGACTTCCATGATGGACGTGGCGATATACTTGGCGGCGGAAGCGTAGCCGGGGCAGTGGTCGGTGCCGAAGAGGTCGTTGTCGATGGTCTTGGGGATGCCCATGACGCGGCACTCGTAGCCAACCTTCTTCATATACTTGGAGATCTTGTTGCAGGTGTCCATGGAGTCGTTGCCGCCGTTGTAGCAGAAATAGCGGACATCGTACTTCTTGAAGATCTCAAGAATGCGCTTGTAGTCGGTGTCGTCCTCGTCCGGGTCCTTGATCTTATAGCGGCAGGAGCCGAGCGCGGAGGACGGCGTGTAGGGCAGGCGATCGAGTTCTGCGCGGTCTTCCTCGTCCATGCACAGCAGTTCGTCGTTCAGAACGCCCTTGATGCCGTGGTACGCGCCGTAGACCTTTGTGATGCAGTCTGCGTCGAGCGCAGTGCGGATGCAGCCGTAGGCGCTGGAATTGATGACAGAGGACGGTCCGCCGGACTGGCCGATGATCAGAGCGCCCTTCAAAGCTTCAGACATAATAAATTACCTCCATATGCGTATTAGAGTATGTTGAACAAAACAAAATATATCACATCACGCGGAAATTGTAAATTCGTCTATTGCAAAAATAACTGAAATTTGCTAGAATTCTTCGTGGAATATGAATAAACTAAGGAGATGTCATTATGCCTCTGGTTACTTCTACCGAAATGTTCAAGAAAGCTTATGACGGCGGCTACGCCATCGGTGCTTTCAACGTCAACAACATGGAAATCGTTCAGGGCATCACTGAGGCCTGCCAGGAAGAGCACGCTCCCGTTATCCTCCAGGTTTCCAAGGGTGCCCGCGCCTACGCGAACCACAACTATCTGGTCAAACTGGTCGAGGCTGCCGTAATTTGCTGCCCCGATATCCCCATCGTTCTGCATCTGGACCACGGCCCCGACTTCGAGACCTGCAAGGCCTGCATCGACGGCGGCTTTACCTCCGTTATGATCGACGCTTCCTCTAAGCCGTTCGCAGAGAACATCGAGATCACCAAGAAGGTCGTTGAGTACGCACATGACCACGGTGTCGTCGTCGAGGCGGAACTCGGCACGCTGGCCGGCATCGAAGACGAAGTGAAGGTCGCCGCACACGAGGCTTCCTACACCCGTCCGGAAGAGGTCGAAGAGTTCGTCTCCAAGACCGGCTGCGACTCTCTGGCCATCGCCATCGGCACCAGCCACGGCGCATACAAGTTCAAGCCCGAGCAGTGCACCCGCAACGAGCAGGGCATTCTCGTCCCGCCTCCCCTCCGCTTCGACGTTCTGAAGGAAGTCTCCAAGCGTCTGCCCGGCTTCCCGATCGTGCTGCACGGCTCGTCCTCCGTCCCGCAGGACTATGTCAAGATGATCAACGACAACGGCGGCAAGATGCCCAACGCCATCGGTGTTCCCGAGGATCAGCTGCGTGAGGCCGCAAAGCTTTCCGTCTGCAAGATCAACATCGACTCCGACCTGCGTCTGGCCATGACTGGCACCATCCGTCAGTTCTTCAACGAGCATCCTGACAAGTTCGACCCGCGCGAGTATCTCAAGCCCGCTCGTGCCAACATCAAGGAACTCGTCCGCCACAAACTCGTTGACGTCCTCGGCTGCGCCGGCAAGGCGTAATTTCTCCGATCAAAAACTCCTCTGCTGCAAAGCAGGGGAGTTTTTTCTATGATTTTTTCCGGAAGTCCTCTGCCCGCAGCACCTCAAACATCCGCACAGCAGTGCTTTCCTCGCCGCCCGCAGCCAGCCACCCGGCCTGAAACGCCGCCCGCACCAGCGAAAACAGTGCATCCTCCGCCTCATCATATTCCGCCCGCTCCAAAAACCGCCCGAAGGCTTCTTCATATTCGTTACTGTGCATTTATCCCACGCCCCGTTTATGATTTACCTATATTTTAGCGAATTATTCGCTAAAAATCAACATCAAATCATGGCCTCGTCTATAATCCATCCAGAAAGTTGAGGGCGATGGAATGTACGAACGGATTCGGGCACTGCGGGAGGATAAGGATCTGACCCAGCGGGAAATGGGGCAGATTCTAATGTGCAGCCAGCGAATTTACAGCAATTATGAGCGCGGTGATATCGATATTCCAACAGCTGTGCTGATCCGTCTGGCTGATTTTCATGGTGTTTCTGTTGATTACCTTTTAAACAGAACGGATAACCCTAAAACGAATGTATAGATTTTATCTGCCTATTGTTTCGCAACGATCCATCTCTCCTTACCATGCGGCAAGGGGAGATTTTTGCGGCTTAACGGAGTCAGCTTGGCGTATAATCTGTTTTGACCGTCCATAGGGAAACAATGAAACAGAAAGGCTTTTTGCAATATAACAAAATTGATTCGGGACTATCGGTTCAGCGCAGGGCAACTCGGCAGGCTGACGAACAGGAGCAGAGATATGAACAGTGAACCATTGATTATAAAAAACGCGGCGAGGATGGAAACCGGATTATTACAGTTCGCATCCGCGAGGATACGCTGGCGGAACTTGACCGGCTTGCCGCAGAAAGCAACCGTTCCAGAAACGAACTGATCAATATCATTCTGGCGCATGGCGTGAAAAATATTGAGATTGAATAACGCGCTTGCTGCGGCATACAGAACCATCCAAAATTTACGCTGAAAACGAACAAAAATCGACCGTACCCAAGCCTCCCCCTGCCATGCACCGCGTGGTAAGCGTTGGCGTTACCGCCGTCTGCGCCGGTACAGAACTGTCAGACGGGACAGCGTCAGATCGTACAGGAGAAACAGCGCCAGTCCCAGCGCGCATGTCGCCCAAAGAATCGCGGGGGCCGTCTCGGCAAGTTCCTGCGTCACGGCATCGAGGCGCAGAACGAACAGCAAAATCAAATAGTCCGCTCCTACGGCAAAAATGGCCAGCAGAAGCTTCGCGGACAGGCGCAGGGCGCGGCTGCGGATGGTGTCGAATTTTGGCTTGATGAGCGGATAATAGCCAAGAAAGACAAACAGCATGGACGCCTCCTTGTCAGGGCCGAGAAGTGTGCCCAGAATGGCGATTGCCGCGTAGCAGTTCCACGCGACGCGTTTGCTGCAGCGTTCCCGTACCGGCAGCAGCACGGCCGAGGCCAAAATCGGACAGGCGTACAGCGCCAGCGGGACGACACCGCCAAGGCACAGCAGCACAACGCCCAGCGCTGTAAACATTCCGCCCAGCGCGAGTTCCTTTGCAGTGGTCATATGCAGTCCCCTTTTACCATGTGATAGAAAACGCCGTCTCCGATGGACGCCGTCTGATGAACCGGCGCGCCGACGCCTCTTCACGCAAACTCATGAACCCGATAAGTTCTGCTCCGTCATAAAACGAATAGAAATGATTCTGCGGATTGGTAAGTCCAAATCCGCGCTTTTTTTGCGTCTCATAGGACGGAAGATCATAAATTGCATAGTCCCTGGGATAGGCCCAGCCTGCGATCAGCTTCTTTTCCGCTTCGGTCGTGATGTGATAGTTCAGCATTTGCTCCCCCTCGCCTTCAGCATGATTATAGCAAGTTCGGAGTAAAGAATCAATCTGACAGCTTTCGTCTGTGTGAGGCTTGACAACTGCTGCGCAGAGCGGGTATTCTATTAGTAGGCGAATGCTGTAAATTTAAATATGGAGGTCCATTCGATGAAGGTCGTCAATTTTGGTTCTCTGAATATCGATCATGTCTATGCCGTTGACCATTTCTGCCGCGCTGGCGAGACGATCCACACAAAAAGCTATACGCAGAATGCGGGCGGCAAGGGACTGAACCAGTCCATCGCCGTGGCGCGCAGCGGACAGAAGCTATACCACGCGGGCCTGCTCGGTGCGGAGGGCGCACAGCTAGCAGACCTGCTTGCAAGCTGCGGCGTTGATCTGTGCTATCTGAAGCGCACGCAGATCCCACAAGGCCACGCCATTATCCAGGTCGAGCCGAACGGCCAGAACTGCATCTTCACCTATGGCGGGTCGAACATGGCCGTTTCGCCTGAAGATATCGACGAAGTGTTTTCCCATTTTGACGCAGGCGACTATCTGCTGATGCAGAATGAGATGTCCAATCTAACCTATATGCTGCGCGCCGCCGTCCAGCGCGGTCTGCGCGTGGTGCTGAATGTTTCGCCCATCTCCGAGGAGATTCTACACGTTGATCTGAGCGGAGTTGACTGGCTGGTCGTCAACGAAATTGAATGCGCCCGTATGGCGGGCTGCGAAGATCCGCAGGCGGGCTATGAGACGCTCAAGCAGCGCTACCCGTCGCTCGGCATTCTGCTGACGCTTGGGGCCGAAGGCTCTGTCAGCTGGAAGGACGGCGTGGAGGTCCGGCAGTGTGCGTACCCGGTAAAAGCTGTCGATACGACTGGCGCGGGTGACACCTACATGGGCTATTTCGTCGGCTGTCTCGCACAGGGCATGGACCGTCAGGCAGCCATGCAGTACGCGTCCATGGCCTCCGCTATCTCCGTTACCCGTCCCGGCGCAGCCGTTTCCATTCCCCTGATGGACGAGGTTCGCGCCGCCGTTGAGGCGCTTTGAGCGGGTCAGCCTGAAAAAGCCATCAGACATGCAAAAGCTGCCCCTTCCCATGCCGGGCATGACAAGTCGGTGGCTTTGCACACAAGCTTCGTTTGTTTTCAACGTGCCGCAGAGCAATGCTCTGCGGCACGATTTTTTTGTCTGCACTGTGTTGTCTCATTTTGATTATAGCAGCCGGAAAAGTCGCCGCAAATGGAGGAACTCTTGCAGAAAGTATGGAAGAAAATCAGAATTGAAGAAACTGCAAAGCAACTATATCCTGCGGACTAAATTCCCCTTGACAGGCGTGCGGATGTCCGTTAATATGTCTTTATAGGATGTACAAATTTCATTGTACAGTCCTTGCAGCACGGACATATGAAGTTCTGAAGAAAGGGCGGATTTGAAATGAAACAGATGATGGATGCCATTGTAAAACCCGCAGCCGGCCCCGGATTGGAGCTGCGGCAGGTGCCTGTCCCCGTGCCGGGCCCCGGAGAAGTTCTCATCAAGATCCACAAGACCGCGATCTGCGGCTCCGACGTCCATATTTACAAATGGAACCAATGGGCGCAGCAGCACGTTAAGCCCCCTCAGGTCATCGGCCATGAGTATGTCGGCGAGATCGCGGAACTCGGCGCAGGCGTCACGGGCTTCACGGTCGGCCAGCGCGTATCCGGCGAGGGCCATATCACCTGCGGCCACTGCCGCAACTGCCACACCGGCAATATCCAGTGGTGCAAGCACCACATCGGCGTCGGCGTTGACCGTGACGGCGCGTTCGCGGAGTTCGTCTGCATCCCGGCGCGCAACGTCATTGCCATCGACGAGAGCCTGCCGGAGGACGTCGTCTCCTTCTTCGACGCCTTCGGCAACGCCACGCATACCGCGCTTATGTTCCCGCTCATCGGCGAGGACGTGCTCATCACGGGCGCAGGCCCCATCGGCATCATTGCGGGCGGCATCTGCAAATACGCGGGCGCGCGCCGCGTCGTCATTACTGATGTCAACGAATACCGGCTTGCCCTTGCCCGCAAAATGGGCGTCGATGCCGCCGTCAACACCGCGAACGAGGATCTGCACGCAGTCATGCGCGCGCAGGGGCTGACCGAAGGCTTCGACGTGGGTCTTGAAATGTCCGGCAACGCCGCGGCGTTCCACCAGATGATCTCGGTCATGCGCAGCGGCGGCAAAATTTCGCTGCTGGGCCTCGGCGACGGCCCCATCAGCGTGGACATGAACCAGATCATTACAAACGGCCTGACGCTGCAGGGCATCTATGGCCGCAAGATGGACAACTGGCACCAGATGTCGTACATGGTGCAGGGCGGACTCGATCTGACACCTGTCATTACGCACCGCTTCCACTACACGGACTTCCAGAAGGGCTTTGACGCGATGATGAGCGGAAAGTCTGGAAAAGTTGTACTCGATTGGACGAAGTAAAGGAGGAATTCTCATGAAAACCGCACTGCATGCCTTTGAGCAGGAACTGAACGCCATCCGCGAGGCCGGAACCTGGCGTGAAGAGCGCATCATCACCACCCCGCAGCGCGCCTGCATCGACACCACGCAGAAAGCCCACGTTGTCAACATGTGCGCCAACAACTATCTTGGCCTGTCCAACGACCCGCGTCTCATCGAGGCTGCGAAGGCCAGCTATGACCGCTGGGGTTTCGGCCTGTCGTCCGTCCGCTTTATCTGCGGCACACAGGAGATTCACAAGGAACTTGAACGCCGCATCGCAAAGTTCGCAGGCACCGACGACGCCATCCTCTATTCCTCCTGCTTCGACGCCAACGGCGGTCTGTTTGAGACGCTGCTTGGGCCGGAGGACGCGGTTATTTCGGACGAACTGAACCACGCGTCCATCATCGACGGCGTGCGCCTGTGCAAGGCCAAGCGCTACCGCTATCTGAACAACAACATGGAAGACCTCGAAGCCAAGCTGAAAGACGCGCATGCGTCCGGCTGCAAAAAGATTCTGATTGCGACCGACGGCGTGTTCTCGATGGACGGCTACATCGCAAACCTGCAGGCCATCTGCGATCTGGCAGACCGCTATGACGCGCTGACGATGGTTGACGACAGCCACGCCGTCGGCTTCATGGGCACGCATGGCCGCGGCACGGCGGAATTCTGCGGTGTGATGGGCCGCGTCGATATTATCACCGGCACGTTCGGCAAGGCTATGGGCGGCGCGTCCGGCGGCTATACGGCAGCGCGGCAGCCGATTGTCGATCTGCTGCGGCAGCGCTCGCGTCCGTATCTGTTCTCCAACACGCTGGCTCCCGCCATCTGCGCCGCGACGCTCCGCACGATCGACCTGCTGGAGGAATCCACGGCGCTGCGCGACAAGGTTCATGAGAACGCGCGCTATTTCCGCGCGGAGATGGAAAAGCTCGGCTTCGATCTGCTCCCCGGCGAGCACCCCATCGTCCCCGTCATGCTCTATGACCCGAAGATCGCGCAGGAGTTTGCCCGCCGGATGCTTGAAAAGGGCGTGTATGTCGTCGGCTTCTGCTATCCCGTCGTCCCCAAGGGCCGCGACCGCATCCGCACGCAGATCTCCGCCGGCCACACGAAGGAAGACCTCGATTTCGCCGTCCGCTGCTTCGGTGAGGTCAAGAAGGAAATGGGACTATAAGTTCGATTTGCGTCCTGCTTCCGTGAAATTTCGTGCAATACCATAATGACCCGGACCTTTTCGTCTCAGAATATAACCGGGCCGCAGAGCGACACTCTGCGGCCCGGTTCAGTCTGCCAAAGGATTTCTTTGTTGGTTTCATGCTGCAATTTCACTGGCTTGTTTGTAGGGGCATGCGTCTCTGTCTGCCCGCGTTAAAACAGGATCAGAGAAAAATAGCGAATTTTTCCATCGTTTGCCCAACATTTCATGTGGACAGCGTCGGCCATTTTCTGCGCGTCCACACAATAGGCTGACATGCAGGGCGCATGCTTCCAAGGTCCTGCACCCATCATCAGAAGGTCGGTCAGACCATCCGCCTGCATCTTTGCCATAAGCTGTTCCGTCAACACGTTCTGGTGCTTTTTTGCAGTCTTCTGCTCCGCCGTATCCCGATAATCGAAGGGCGTTGTTTCGATCATTAAAACCAGTGCCGTCTTATACCGCTGCATAACAGCGGTCATTTCCTCGACCGTGCCGCTCATCGGCGGGCAGGCCGGAAGCACACCGTAATTGCCGCAGAGGTTCTGCTCGCAAAACCTGCGGTACTCCGGCACAACGACCAGTTCCCGTACCGGCAGAAACGCGGCGTCTGTAAAGCCGGATATTTTCGCCAGCGCAGCGTAATCCTGCATACGAAAGCCTCCCAACGCCTTTGATTTCATACACCCATCTTACCGCATTTTCAGAAAAAACGCACGAACAATTTTCAGGCATATCGCAACACCTTTCAGCTTGCGCAATAGACGAACAGCAACAGACCCGGCCCAAAGAAATCCGAGCCGGGTCCGTTGTTGTCAGTCAGAAAAGCATAGTTCTCCAAAATATGCCGGAAGATGAAAATCAGGATGTCCGGCATCCACACGGTTCCACGCAAGATAATGCTCCTGCGCTGTCAGATCGCCGCATTTGTAGAAATTCCCCCTAATTTTCCCGGAGGGACTGAAATCCGGGAAGAACAGCTGCAGCAGCTTGAACGGGAGTTCATATGCCACATCCCAACCGGTAGCCGTTCTTTCGCAGCACGCGTTCAGCGTCTTCCCGCCGCCCGGAAGCAGGAGCCGCATCCGATCAACTCTCCCGGTTCCGAAGCCAAAGTAGAGGCAGAGATTCGGGTTCAGTTCGATATTCAAATACCGCGCGTCGCACTCTGCGGCGCTGAGGAAGAACTCCAGACAGCTGTCCTGACACGGCTGATCGAGCACGCCGGAATTTTCCGCGCGGATCTGCGCTTCCTCCGCGTGCAGATGCACATACAGTCTGCTCTCGTCATATGCAAGCTGCGCGTAGGCGCTGATCGCCTCACAGGGCCGCCACAGCCGCTGGTCGAGCGGCGCTTTTTCGATTTTATCCCAGTCCGGCTCCCCAGTGACCTTTTGTATCCGATATTGTCTGGTCATAATTTTCCTTTCTTTGTTCTCTACGTTAATGCCTCAAAAGGTTCGCCCCAAGCGTCTATCAAACAGTCGCTTTTCGGACGACCCCACATTTGTAGTCAAATACTTAGATTTCCCATTCTCTGGTGCTTGCTAAAGTGTGAAATTTCTTCGTTTGTGGCAACTGCTGCGTGAACCAACTGTCAGATTTGCATCCTCGCCAATCAGTCTACACAACGCTGGATATATCACAACTTCTCCTATATGAGCCTCTAATGCCTTATATGGGTTTTCCAGTTCTTTCTCCCCTTTCTGTTCACACTATACGCAAAATCCCCGCAAGAGTCAATCTGCTCTGCGGGGACAAATTTTTATAAATTATTATCCTAAGAAGCAAGGCTGGGGAATAGGAGCGGTGCTGCTGTTCGATATAGCTCTCATCCAGCTCCGTATAACGCTTCGTCATGCGCAGATCGGAATGCGCCATCAAATGTTGCAAGCTAAACACATCTCCGCCGTTTTTCAAAAAGAGCGTTGCAAAGCTGTGTCGGAGCTGATAGGGCGTGATCTTTTCCCCGCTCTTTTCGCTGTATTTCAAAAAGGCTTTATCCAGATGGTCTACCTTCAGTTGTTTGCCTTCATAGTTGGGAAAAAGCCAATCGTCCTACGCCTGCGGCTTGATTTCCTGAAAGTCTGCAATCAGGCGAACCGTTGTCGCACTTAAATAAACCGTTCTGGTTTTCCGTGTCTTTGCAACCAGCTTTGATACGGCAATGCAACCCGCCTTTGCATCAAAATCGGAATTATGCAAATTCAAAGGTTCCCTTGTGCGGATACCGGTATCCAGCATCAGAACGATGATTGCATAGTCGCGCATTCCTGTATATGTATAGTTCTTCCTGTCCAGAGTCTTCAGGAAGTCCGCAAGGCAGTTTCGATCGTCCCGCATTGCCAACTCACCGGTGTGCTGTGATTGCTTTACAAGCAAGAATTTTTCCTTCAATTCCTCCAAAGTTGAAACTTTTTCGCACACATTTCACATCCTCATTGTCTGTCCTCCAAATTTGCAGACCTTTGTCCCTGAAAGGTCAAATTCAGAAAAACCGGAAATACAAAACTTGATTTTCAGAACTTTTCGAGAAATAAAAAAATAAATCCAAGCAAAACTCTTGAATTTCTCAACTCTGTATCATGTAAACGCTATGGATCAACCGTCAAATCAGAAAAACAAAATCGCAATCCAACGCCAGCGATTGCGATTTTGAGAGGAGGAGCGACGGAGCGGGTGAGAGATGACTTTTTGATGCAACGCATAAAAAAGTCGTCGCGAACTAGCGCAGTCCGCGACGACGATGGAGGTGCCGCCCAGATTTGAACTGGGGAGTGAAGGTTTTGCAGACCTTTGCCTTACCACTTGGCCACGGCACCGGATATGAAAATAGGAATGCTGCGAAGGCATTCCTATTTATTTTGGAGCGGGTGACGAGGCTCGAACTCGCTACCTCCACCTTGGCAAGGTGGCGCTCTACCGGATGAGCTACACCCGCATAATGGTGCCTCCGGTCGGAGTTGAACCAACGACACGCGGATTTTCAGTCCGCTGCTCTACCTACTGAGCTACAGAGGCATATTGAGGCGAGATTGCTCTCAAGGCCCACAGTCGGTTTTTATTCAAAGAATGACATTGAAATTAAGACTGATTTCGCTCGGAACTTATATGCCAAATCTTTCTTCGTGAATAATCCAATGCTGGATAAAGAATACTATGACACAGATCAACACACTTACTTCGAGTTTGTGAAATAAAGACTTAATGTATGTTCAACGCAGAGACCATATCAACAACACTATATATCGTCATTGCAGTGGCGGTATTTGTGTTGCTTGTATGGCTGCGTTTAACCAGAGCCAAGAGAGCAGGCAAATACGGTGAAGCAAACATCAAACTTCGCCTGAGTGGACTGCCCGAGGCTGAATACACCGTCTTTGACGACATCATGATTCCCAATGCATCAGGCACGGGAACCACACAGATAGACCATGTTGTCGTGTCCCCATACGGCATCTTCGTCATTGAGACAAAAAACTACCAGGGTTGGATCTATGGCTCCGAACACGCAGAGAAATGGACTCAAAACATCTACGGCAACAAACACGAGCTGTTCAACCCACTCCTTCAGAACGACACCCACATCCGTGCCCTTCGCAAACTACTGAGTGCCCACAAATACCTGCCGTTCATTTCAATAGTAACCTTCCCGGCAAAGGCAGATGTAAGGGTCGATGCCACCGAAGGTCAAGTTGTATATTGGAGTCAGCTGGTGCACAACATAAAGAACTACCACGAGCGCCACGGCCCCCACGGCCGCTTCTACAGTTGCTCCAACTACCCCCGCTGCAAATTCACACTCAACATCGACTGATATGGCACACGAGTTCTCTGAAACTGAAATGTACTACTGCGATATCTGCGGTGAATACCTGCCGATAGAAACCATGTACAATCTGGAGGATGGTCGCATTGTCTGTGAAGACTGCATCAATGAAATGGAAGAATAAAACGAATAACCTGAAAATATGAAATCAGAATACATCTCAAGACCGACTGTCCAGAAGATGACAGGGATATTCAAAGAAGACTTGATTGACTTGCTTGAACGAGAGGTCATTGCTGCAGAACGACAACAAGATAAGTCGTGGAAAATTTTACGTAGCAGTGTAGAGGATTACCTGAAGGTACACCCCAAAACTCATACGCATAAGTCAGATACAGTTGCTGTATTTATCTGAGTTTTTCAATTTCGTATACCTATAATTCCTGATTTTCCACTTTCGGGCT
>OHVO01000336.1_pt1 | contig 22617 bp, 19 predicted proteins | sample 1579371 | NCBI WGS metagenome assembly OHVO01 (sample SAMEA3882557, study PRJEB24775) | human gut metagenome | biome: human-associated habitat; feature: intestine environment; material: feces | place: Netherlands | collected 2009/2010 | reverse complement strand
TACAAGAGGTACATTTATCCCGCTATAATCACCGAGGGATTCAAATTATTGTTTGCTACTACATATAGTATTATCGTTTTGTCACTATTAATGTCATCTTGAATACAAGCATTGCCTGTACACGATGTCAATAAAGCAAAGAGTGCAAATGCTATCGCACCCTTTACCTTAATAATGATGTTTTCAGTTGTAACCGTAATTATTTTTTTTTGTTTGTTCTCTTGATGTACAAATATATATATGGAAACGAGCAGAAAATCACTGCATCTGTTATTATGTTGATCACAAAACTATTTCGACTAATATTTGCGTGGAATACTGTAATTGCAATCCAATATATCGCCAAAGCTATGATTGCCCCGATAATTAACATTAAGACAATTACGGAGACGTTTTTTAGTACTTTTTTCATTAGAAAAGATTACTAATTGCTTTTATTACTTTTGAGCTTAGACCCAAGGAACCATCTACTGCTCCACCCAATGCAGCCCATCCCGTACTACTCCAATCCCATCCATTCTGAGCGCCAAAACCTATGCATAGTCCTTGACGTATACTGTCAATAACCACTCCCGTTATTGCTCCGCCAGCATCAGCCGCAACCACAGCCGGTAGTTTATCCTCAGCCAAACAAGCATCAGGGTTTTCTGCCCACCATTCTAATGAAGATTTTGATATTGCCAATACGGGGCCTACAATCTCACCGTCACTACTGCCCTCCTTATATTCTTGTTCGTCAAAATCTATGATTAGTCCATCTATTGCTCGCTCAAAATTAGCATCAGAGATTTGTCCTTCAAGACTTTTCACAATCAAATCAACCATATCCTTTAATACCTTGTAGGCATTATCTTGCAGTACTCCCACTTCATATAAATAGTCTATCATAGAATCAAGGGATGGCATCTCACTCTCATAGCCCTCTTTAAAGTAGTTCTCAATTTCTTCCTTGCTACTTCTTGTGCATTGCTTTGTACAATAGCTCTTAAAATAGTTATTGTCTAAAAACATTTCGCACTCTTTCAAGTATGCCAACCCTGAGGAAGGATACTGATCATAATTCTGCTGCGCATACTTGAGGTTGAAGTCTGTGATATCGTGTATCACTTCTTCTTTAGATGTTAGTTCTCCCCTACCTTGGTATTTTTCAAGGACATTTGACATAAAACTATTATGCATCTCTCCGAATACAATAAAATCGTTGACCTTAAGCGAAACGGTGCCCTCAATCTTGGCAGGATCATTCTGCTTGGAACAAGACAGTAGCACAATAATTGCCGTTGCTATTAGTACAAAAATCCAGATTAAATGTGTTCTTTTAATAAAAATCCACGATTTGATAAAGTAAAACAAATTAAAAGCCATATAGGAGTTGACTAACTTTCATATTTTCCTATTAATGCTCATCTATTAGTAATGAAACAAACCTCAACTCAGTTATTTATCATAACTGAAGATACCTATTTGTCTATCTCTATATGGTTATAAACAAATTTTATCTAATGAGTAATGCAGTTAGATAACACTGCAATTTGCTGAGAAACTATCGTTTCTAGGCTAATTCGTTATTGACTACGCTAAATGAAAGCAATGAGTTTATCAAAACGTTTCTAATATAAATACGGTAATTCACACGCATATGTTTCAGCATAATGTATAAACGGTCTATGAAACTACCGAACTTTGTGGAGCATAACGTTCTAACTAATCAAAGCTATTTCACTCTGTCCTTACACCTGTTTTATGTGGGAGGAGACATTAGTGTCCACTAAAAAATCATAAATGTTCCTTGAAAATATTGTAAGTTAGATAATTACAAGCATATTTCGAGTCAACCGATTTGAATTTATCTTTGCCGGACTAATGTAGAATGGCACATGAATAGAGGAAAATACGTGTTCGCTCAGCTTTTAGACTTCCTTGACCGCAACGACTTCAACTACCTTGCAAGAAAGTATGGCGGAGACAAGTATGTCAAACAGTTCACCTGCTACAACCAGCTTGCGGTCCTTATGTTCGGGCAGCTGTCCAACCGTGAGAGTCTACGGGATGTTGTTCTCGCGACACAGGCCCACGCCGGGAAAGCGTTCCATCTTGGGTTTGGCAAGGCGGCTACGAGAAGCAATCTGTCCAAAGCCAACAGCCGGCGCGATTACCGCATCTTCGAGGAGTTCGCCTATAAGGTCGTCGACGAGGCGAGGGCCTGCAGGGCCGATGACATCTTCAGGCTTGGAGGCAACGTATACGCCTTTGACTCAACGACCATCGAGCTTTGCCTTGAGACATTCAAGTGGGCGTTGTATAGGAAGAACCAGGGCAAGGGAGGCATCAAGGTCCATACGCTGTATGACATCGAGACCTCGATCCCGACCTTCTTCCATATAACCGAGGCCCGAATGAACGACATGAACGCGATGGACTCCATCCCGTATGAGGAGGACTCATTCTACATCTTTGACCGTGGCTACAATGACTCCAAGCGGCTGCACAACATTGAGGGCATACGTGCCTACTTTGTGGTCAGGGGCAAGAGGAACAACGACTTCCGGCCGATTCGATGGGCGAGGCGTTTCCAGTCCGGATCCGGCATCCTGTCCGATGCCGTCGGCTATATGGATGGCCGGCTCACTATGGAGAAGTACCCCGACAGGATCAGACGGGTCAAGTACCGGGACGAAGAGAGCAAACGGGAGTTCATCCTCTTCACGAACGCGCTGGATATCAGCCCGATGATGGTGGCCGAACTATATCATCAGAGAGGCAGATCGAGCTGTTCTTCAAATGGGTAAAACAGCATCTCAGGATAAAAAAGTTCTGGGGCAACTCCGAAAACGCCGTCAGGATACAGATCTACTCCGCCGTCATCAGCTATTGCATAAGGGCCATAGTGCAGAAGAAGATGCGCGTCAAGAGGTCAGTCTACGAGATGCTGCAGATCGTAAGCGTCTCACTGACAGACACTACGCCTCTAAGAGACTTGTTTGGAAAACCTAACTACAATATTGTCAATGAACTTGATGATTACAGTGAACCGACTTTGTTTGATTTTTAATTATTTTAATTTATAAACCTGCCCACTTTTTAGTGGACAGCAGTGGGGAGGAGAACCTATTATTTTCCGGAATATTAAAGGATTAGTCTCCACAGATGAATTGGCGGTAAGCGGAAAACGGGCGGTGAGGACATCTTCCGGGATGGAAAGTCCATCCTTGAATATTTCAAAGCAGCCGGTCTTGGAGGTCGGGGACCAGTTGCCGACGATCTCGCCGTCAAGGGCGATTACGGGCTGGAATATTCCGTTGTTGCTGTGGGCTTTGCGGGAATGCTCGGGCGGAAGGACGACATCACGGCTCTTGTAGCCGATGAGATATTCATCATACGGAGAGATCAGATGAACCGTTCCAGAGCGGAATCCTCTGGTGCGGCAGGATTCGTGAATATAGAACTCACGGCCTTTCCACGTTTCCTTAACGAGTTCGTCACCAATGATTTCGACAGCTTTCTGACAGTCGCTGACATTCAGGCCGGACCACCAGAGGAAGTCCTCGAACGTGGCCGGAGAGTGGCTTCGGAAATATTTCCGGGCAAGCATTCCCAGGGCATCCTCTCCCGAGATATTCAAAGAATTTCCAATCTTCTCACGCACAAGGGAATAGGTGTTTTTCATCGGGTGCAGGTCGCCGCTGCAAAGAAGTCCGGAAAGCTCCGCCAGACGGATGTGGTAGGACAGGCGGTGATCGTCCATCGTGATTCCCCTTTCGGCGAGCGCGGCGACAAAATCAGCCTTCCGGGCACTACGCTGCCGGAGCAATGTTTCCTCGAATATTCCTGAAATCAGCTCCTGCTCTTCCGCCGGGATGGAGATCTTGTTGGCGCTCATCCAGCCTCGAAGGCCGGACAAGGCTTTCGTCCGGCAAACGGACAGAATCCAGCCAAGATCCTCACCCGCAACCAGTTGCCAAGTGCAGCGAAGCAGATGTGTCCTGACAATCCGCCCCTCGTTGAACGCTTTCTCGAACGCCTTGAGAGACGGACTCTTGGTCCGCATCGCCACCGCCCAGCGGACCATCCGGTACTCCTGCCCCTGCATCGCCCCGAACCACGACACAACCTCCTCCGGTTTAGTGAACTGAGGACAAATCAACTGCTGGCTCAAAAGTCTTGCGGTGACTGGATTCATAGTTGTACGGTTTTGCTGCAAAGATAATCAATTCCGCCTTTTGTTTCTTTGCGGTCTGAAATGAAAGACGTAACTTTACCATATTCAAAAACATTAAAGACAATGCTCAAAAAAATCTTCACAGCGCTGACGGTCGCGCTGTTCTTTGGTTTGATGGCTTCGGCTCAGGAATACAAGGGGCCGGAACTGACACCGGAATTTGTGTGCGACCTTGGGAAATTGACTCCGGATAACGTCAAGGTCAAGGGAGCTACACAAGGGTTTGCTATCTGGGGAAGATACGGGTTTGTGTTTCACGACAAGGGGCAGTGTGTCGTCATTGACATGAAAAAGAACAAGTTCGTCTCCACTTTCATGTTGGAAGGAAACAAGTCGCACTGCAACAACGCATCCTTCGGAGTGGAAAAAGGATCGGAATTCCCGTTGCTTTACATCTCAGGATGCAAGGGAGACCACTGCTGCTATGTCACGGACATCACTTTGGACGGGGGCACGATTGTGCAGAAGCTTTTCCACACCGGAGAGGGCTACACAGGGTCGTTCGACTGGTTCATAGACAGAAAGAACAAGATCATCTACACCTATGGGTCAAGCGGCGAGATGCGGAAGCTGATAAAGAAATTCAGGCTTCCAACCTTGAAGGACTCTGATGAAAACGGTGAGGTACACCTTACGCAGGACGATGCGCTGGATGAATTCTATGTACCTGGCATAAAAATATATCAGGGCAGTGTTCTCAATGGGCATTACGCCTACCTTGGAGACGGCTACCCGCCTCACGACAGATTACTGCACGTTGTGGACATGAACACAAAGACTTTGGTCAAAACTGTCAACCTGAACGACCTGCATCATGAGCCGGAAGGCGTGGACGTCAAGGGCAAATGGCTCTACATGGTCCTGCACGTCAGCAGACAGCCACGCGACGGACAGATCTACAGGTTCAGGATCAAATAGAACACTACCCGACAAGCCCGGTAATGAAGATCACCGCGATGGTCACCGGAGCGACATACTTGATGAGGAAATAGACAACCGGAAACAACTTGTTGTTAAACTGGATGGAACCGCCGTTCGTGAGTTCGTCACGGACGGCTTTCTTGTCCATCTTCCAGCCGACAAAGACCGAGAACAGGAAGGCTCCGAGCGTCATCAGGTAATTGGAGCACATTTTGTCACAGAAACTGAATATCCCGTCTCCCAGAATCTTCACATCCGACAGCGGTCCGAACGACAGTGAGCAGAGCACCCCGACAGCGAACGTGGCGAAGAAGAGCACGACTGATGCTTTGTGCCTCGAAACTCCCTTCTCCTCAACAAGATAGGCGACACCGACCTCAAGGATGGAGATGGACGATGTGAGCGCGGCGACCAGAATGGTCAGAAAGAACAGGATCGCCACCAGACAACTCACAATCTGCCCGCCGGCACCCATCTTAGCGAATATGTAAGGAAGGGTCTCGAACACGAGTCCCGGTCCGGCTGACGGAGCGATTCCGGCGGCGAACACAGCCGGCATAATTGCGAATCCGGCCAGCATAGCGAAAATCAAATCAGACACGGCAGTGCCTGCACCTGAAACTATAAGATTCTCATTCTTACTGACGTATGATGAATATGTCAGCATAGTCCCCACGCCCAGAGACAACGAGAAGAAACTCTGTCCCAACGCCGCCGAAAATGCCCCTGGGGTCAGTTTTGAGAAATCCGGCTTGACAAGATACTTGACTCCCTCGCCGGCTCCAGGAAGTGTGACCGAATAGATGGCGATGGCGACAATCAGCACGAACAGGATCGGAATCGAGATGTTGCTGAACTTCTCAATTCCCTTTTTGACTCCCAGGAAGACAATCAAAGCGGTCAGTGACAGGAATATAAACAAACAGATTATCGGTCCCCAGACCGAAGAGGCGAACTCGCCGAACATCCCGGTGACGGCCTCGGCCTTGTCAAGCGTGAAACTGAAAGTGGCGGATTTGACGAGATATTCAATGGCCCATCCGCCCACCACGCTGTAGTAGGAAAGGATGATCAGCGGGGTGACGACCGTCAGAAGACCGAGCCATTTCCATTTGGAATGCGGAGCGAGGACGTTCATCGCGCCGAATGTGCTGAGATGGGTTTTCCGGCCGATCACCGATTCCGAGAACAGGATCGGCAGGGAAAGGACGAAGGAGCACACTATGTAGATAAGTATGAAGGCCGCGCCTCCATATTCACCGACCATATAGGGGAATCTCCAGATGTTGCCGAGTCCGATGGCGGAGCCGGCGAAGGCCATAATCACGGCAGCTCGGCTGCCGAAGTTTTCTCTGTCTGACATATTCGTTAAGTTTGTTTATTTGCGTCCGGCCTGCGGGGGATGCCGGGTTGTCGTTTTATTTATGTGCTATTGACGCTTCGGTGCTTCGACAGGCTCAGTGACCGATCAAATGGTCGCCGAGCCTGTCGAAGTGACCTAAAAGCGTCTTTTGTAAACTTTGAATTCGTAAGTATAACCGGTTTCCGGATCCGTGGCGGACGGCGTTTCCGATTCCACCATCCAAATCACCGGATCGATCACCGGGAAGAACGTGTCCGCGTCCTCAATCGCGGTGTGAACGTGCGTTATATAAAGTTTGTCCGCCGTCGGAAGAGCCTTGCGGTAAGTCTCGCCGCCGCCCATTATGAATATTTTCCTTTCAACGTCCGCAGCATTCACTTCCTCGACACTTACCTTCTTCGCCGAAGTCTCAACACTCGCCTCACAACCTCCAACCGCCTTCTCCGCCAATGAATATGCCTCCTCAAGGCTCCGGGCCACAATCACGCCCTCCGGAACATCAGCCCAAGACCGTGTCGAGATAACGATATTCACCCTTTTAGGAAGCGGCCGGCCGATCGAAAGGAACGTCCTGAAACCCATCACCACGGGATTCCCGGTGGTAGTGCGTCTGAAATATTTCATATCCTCGGCAATATGCCAGAGCAGGTCGTTGTCTTTCCCTATCGCCCCGTTGTCCGCAACCGCCGCTATGATACATTTTTCCATAAACCAAAACTGTTTTCGGCCGTAAAGTTACAGTTTTTTACCATATCCGCAAAACAGAAAATGAACAAGTTGCGGTCAAAGCGCATAACACTGACACTCTGTGAGACTTTAATTTATAAGCCCCAGAATCCGAAACCCTCGTGCGCGGAAATCCGATCTTCGCTCCCGAGGCGACCTCGACAGGCCCTCCAGTGCGCAGAACTGGCCCTCCTGCTCACGAGGCGACCTCGACAGGCCCTACAGTGCGCAGAACTGGCCTTCCTGCTCACGAGGCGAACTCGACAGGCTCTCCCGTGCGCAGAACAAGCCCTCCTGCTCACGAGGCGAACTCGACAGACCCTCCAGTGCGCAGAACTGGCCTTACTGCTCACGAGGCGAACTCGACAGACCCGACCCTCCCGTGCGCCAGAAAGTCACTTTTGCTCACGAGACCGATGAATATGACGGCCGGTGCGCCGGAAGGACGCTTTCACGCACGGAAAACCATTCTAAGGGAAGGCAATCAATTGGTCGCTGAACTTGACTTTCCGGTCGCTGAGTTTGTCGAAGCGTTGGTCACTTCAACAGGATCAGTCCCTTATATGACTTGAAGCGACCGGAGGAATGTGTAAAGAATCTTTACAGTAAGTGTAAAGATTCTTTACACTTTTGCATATTCATAAAATAAGAATATCCCTGAATGACAATCACTTGAATCTTTTGGCATGGTAATGGATTGGCCAAATGACGGTTTTTGCGGAGGGTCGTTTCGACAAACTCAACGATCACCTGGAAGACAAGCTGGTGACAGTTATCGTGACCAACACATTGCACGTTGAATTTGTTGATTGTTGGTGAGATCGTTGAACCACGGTTGGTGAACATGCCGGACAAGGGCCGCTGAGCCTGTCGAAACGACTTTCGGTGAAGGTTAGTGAAAACCGTTATTAGTAAGCGTTTAAAAATAGGTTGGTAAAAAATTTGAGGCAATGAAATATTTCTTTAGGTTTCTGAAGAACAATCCGCTCTATGCGGTGATCAATGTGGTGGGGCTTGCGCTGTCACTGATGTTTGTGATACTGATCGGGGACTACACCTACCGGCAGTTCAGCATCGACAAATGGCACAGGAACCACGAGAGGATATACGTGCTGGGCACAGAGAACGGGAACTCTCTTCTGTCGTGGCCGGATTGCGCCCATTCACTCAAGGACAGGTATCCTGAGGTTGAGGATGTCTGCTGCGTCTATATGCACAACGGAAAGATCAAGCACGAGGACAGAGTCTATGAGGAAGCACAGGGGGACAACGCCGGCAACATAATGCTCGCGGACTCCAATTTCTTCAGATTCTTTGATTTCAAGATGATTGACGGAGACCGTGAGACCGCTCTGGACAGCCCTGAGAAATGCGTTGTCACAGAGTCTCTTGCCAAAGCCTTGTTCCCGGACGGCAACGCTCTCGGTCAGCCGCTTCAAATCGAAGGGACACGTTATGTCTTCGTAAGTGACGACAACGGCGACCCATACGACAGCTCGCTTGTTTACACTGTCTCAGGGGTCATCAAGGATTTGGACAAGACAGTGTTCCTGAACGAGACGGCGGTCATCGCCAATTTCGAACGCGCACCGCAGGTCCTCGGCTACAGACTCCGCAACGACCTGATGGCCAGCGGGCCGTTAGGCTCCACATTGTCATTCCTGATGATGAGACCAGGGGCGAGCCTCGAAGATAAGATTGAAGACCTGACCTCCTACTGCATTGAGAGCATTCCGGTGTTCAATTTCTACGGCAACACAAAGGCCGCCATCATCCCGCTTGACGACCTGATGTTCGCGCCACAAAATACTGGCGCGGGCCTTCAGACCGGCGACAAGAGCCTTTTAGGAATATTGCTGGCCGTTGTTCTGGCAATACTGATGTTCGCCGTCACCAACTACATAAACCTTACGGTCGCCAACACAGGCTTCAGGGCAAAGGAAATGGCCACCCGAAGGCTTCTCGGGAGTGATGGTTTGGGAATATCCTTGGAGCTGATCGGGGAATCCACATTGATGGTGTTCATCTCGTTCATCATCGGCGGGGCGTTGGCCCTGTTGCTTGAGGACAAGGTGGCCGTACTCTTCAAAGGGAAGATTGACATCCTCAAGGACATCAACCTCGCCACAGTCTCGGTCAGCCTCGTCTTCATCATCCTGACAGGAGTGATCTCGGGAATAATGCCTACCGTCTCGCTCTCCAGGTACAAGCCGATAGATGTCGTGAAAGGATCGTTCCGCTACCATTCCAAAATGGTGCTCTGCAGGATATTCATAATCCTCCAGAACGTGATCACGATGACGATGATGACAGCCACTCTGACGATCCTGCTCCAGATGAACCATCTGGTAAAGGCTCCGCTGGGCTACAACACGGAGAACATCTACCGTGTCAGCTCCGACAATCCGGAAGTCCTGAGAAATACCCTGAAAAGCCAGCCGTTCATCCAAGGAATAGGCTCGTTCTCAGGTACATCCCTTGACGGGAACTACCGTTCGATGAGCACCCGTAAAGACAAGGACAACAATAATCTTCTGGTCTATCTCACAACTTGGGACAAGGAGTTCATCGACATAATGGGCATCAATCTGGTCAAGGACAACCATCTTTCAGGCGATGTGAAATATATCAATGAAGAGCTCGCCGGAAAACTGAGCCTGGGGGATGGAGAATCAGAGGTGACATGGGGCGATGGCAAAGTGATGCAGGTCGCCGGGATATTCTCCAATTTCCACATGACGAACATCCTTGATCCATACCAGCCGTTCCTCATCTCGGTAAAGGACACGGATGAGATCGAGGATCCTAACTTCATGGTCAAGACAAACGGTGATCCGCTGACGTGGAAGAAACTGTGCGACCTGGTCAAAGAGGTTGACGGTTCTACCGAAGACATTGACTGGAAAGTGCAAAGTGTTGATGACAACATCAAGGCCTCGTTGAATGAGGAAAAGAATACGATGAGGATCGTGAGCATATTCACAGGTGTCGCCGTCCTCATCTCCATTCTCGGCTTCATCGGGATGTCGCTGTTCTTCATCAGGCAGCGGAAAAAGGAGATCGGTGTGCGCCGCATTATGGGCAGCACAACGAACGAGGTTCTGTCCCTGCTCCTGACGAAGTTCTGCGCCCCGCTTCTGGTGTCGTTCATATTCGCCGTGCCGCTCTCCTGGTTCGTGATGGGCAAGTGGCTGGAAGGCTTCTCGTACCGGATCGGTCTGAGCCCGTGGATATTCATCGCCTCCGGAGCCGTGTCGCTCCTCATCGCCGTCGTCTCGATCTTCTTCCAGACCCTCCACGCCGCCCACTCCAACCCAGCCGACGCCATCCGCGCGGAATGATATCCTTAGGTCCATCTTACCGGCAACCTGCACCATAGCAAAAACAGGATTGGGGCACATAAAAGGTGTCAACCACTTGATTTTTGCAATACTATTATTATATTCGCAACATAGTTGCGGTTATTATTAAAAAATCCGCAACCCTACAGAACGAAAACAATTAATGCTATGTATAATAGAATATTTGATATAGATAGCCGTCTTGATGAAGGAATGTTCCTTTTCGGCGCTCGTCAGGTAGGGAAATCCACGCTTCTCAAAGAGAAGTTTAAGGATGCGGTGTATTTTGATTTGCTTGATTCGGATCTGCGAAAGCGCCTTCAACGCAAACCGGAACTATTCAAAGAGGCCCTTGACAAATACCCCGAAAAGACACTTGTGATAGTTGATGAGATTCAAAAAGTGCCGGATCTTTTGGACACGGTTCATAGTTTGATGGTCGAGAAAGGCCTCTATTTCATACTGAGCGGTTCAAGTGCCAGAAAACTGAAAAAGAGAGGAGCGAACACACTTGGTGGACGCGCCATCCCAGAAACCTTGTTTCCTCTTGTAAGTGCCGAAATTCCGGATTATGACCTTTCCCGAGCCATACAAAACGGAATGATTCCAAGGCATTATATGGTAAACAATGCAGAAAGGCGATTGAAAGGATATGTCGAAGTGTACCTCAAAGAAGAGATTCTTGAGGAGGCAGCCGTCAAAGACATCGGTATATTCGAAAGATTTATGGAGGTGGCGGCGATAAGCGATGGCGAGATCATCAACTATGAAAACATCGCGTCAGATTGTGGCGTGGCCGCGAACACCGTCAAGGCATACTTCCAAATACTATATGACACGCTCATAGGATATGAGATTCCAGCCTACCGGAAAGTGATCAAAAGAAAGTTGACGCAAGCCCCGAAGTTTTACTATTTCGATGTAGGAATAGTCAATTATCTGATGGGAAGGAATAATCTGAGAGCAGGCACTCCTGAATATGGTCACGCATTTGAACATCTTGTGATGCAGGAACTTATCGCATACTTGGGTTACAACGACAAGAAAAAGGATCTTTCATATTGGCACACATATTCAGACATTGAGGTAGATGCCATCCTCGGTGACGCCAAAGTGGCGATTGAGATAAAATCCACCGATGATGTTCAAACCAAGCACAAGACCGGACTCAACCGCTTTTCCGAAGAACATCCGGAAGCAAGGCTGATTCTGGTGTCCACCGACCGGCTCACACGAAAAACCGGGAATATCGAACTCATCTACGTGTGTGACTTCTTTAAGATGCTTTGGGCCGGTGAGATCTATTAGATCGCAAAACCTTGACAGAAGCAAAAACAAAGTTAAATGCTCCTGTCAAGGTTAAATTACACTACGAAGGAAGCATTTTATGGAGAATATGCTCCCGTTGAATTTCGGTGTCCGAACTAAAGGAAGAATCAAAGCAAATACTTTACTGAATCCCGCTTTTCGGGAGACTTTTAGCGGAAAATATTCTCTACGCAAAGAGATCGTCCATCACCACATGGGACTGCACTGCATCGGAGTACATATTCTCCTTCACGCCGTAGGAGGTGACCATTGATATGAGAATGGACTTCCTTGTTCCGGTCTCACGGATGAAGGCAGCGACCTTATTCCGGAGTTTCTCATCATAATCCTTGTCGATGACGTATGGCTCGGACGCCCACTTCATCTCGCAGATGTTGATGGTGTCGTCCCTGCGGTCGATGAGCAGGTCAATCTGAGTCCCTCTCTCTCCCGGTCCCAGATTTTTCGAGTCGGAACGCCAGGCGCATTGTTTGGTCATCACTCCTGCAATGCCCAGCGCGGCTTTGATCTGCCCCACATGCTGAAGACATACCCGCTCGAAGGCCAGGCCGGACCAGGCGCGTTGCACGCCCGAATTGAGGGAATGGCTCCAGAAGGCCGGGTCACCGCCGGACTCTTTGATGAACTTGTAATAGAAGAGCGTGTAGTTGTCGATAAGCTGGAAAAGGGCACCTTTCTTCTCCTTGCCGATGGCGGCGTACTTGCGGATGAAGCCGCACTGCTCCAACTCTTCCAGGCAGGTGGTCAGGACACCGCTATTCTCCAGGCCGTAATCATCAATCAACTCCTGGCGCGTGAGACCTTTGGCCTTGTCCCCCAGAGCCTCCACAATCTTGATGTAACGGTCCGGATTCTTGAAAAGTGACTCGTACAGGGCACTGTATTCCCCGCGCAGTTTCCCGTTCTCCGCAAAGAAGAGACTGTCAATGTTCTGGGCGGCAGATTTTCCCCGCTGCAGCAGGCTCCAGTAGTAAGCCGGTCCTCCCATCACCATATAGAGAGTGAGAATCTGATACCGGTTGATACGGATGTTCCGGCTCTGTAGGTACTCCTCGCACTCCTTCAGTGTGAAAGGCATCAGATAGATCTGCGTGTTCACACGGTTGTGGAGTCCTCCCCTGTCCTTGATGATCTTGTTAATGATCCAAGACGTGGCGGAAGCACAGATAATCAGCAGAACGTCCTTGCGGGCGCTGCACCAGCTGTTCCAGAAATGCTCCAGGGCAGAAACGAAATTGGACTTGGGCGTATCCATCCAAGAGATCTCGTCAATGAAGATCACTTTCTTTTTCTTCCGGCTGGATTTGATGCCAACCTTCAGGGAATTGAAGGCATCGGGCCAGCTGGCAAGTTCCGGACAATCCTTGTAGCCGTAGTCAATCAGCGAAGTGCGGAAAGCGGCAAGCTGACCTGCAATCTTCTCCTTCGCGACGCCTGTATGCTGGAAGGTGAATTCATAGTTGAACGCCTCCCGCACGAGGAAAGTCTTCCCCACACGGCGACGGCCGTATACCGCCACGAATTCGGAGTATTCAGACTTGAAAGCATCATTGAGCTCCCGGAGTTCTTCTTTTCTGCCAATAAGCATAGTCGTATCGTTTTGATGTCGCAAGTTAAACATTCTCTGCTAAATCCCGAAATATTCCAACGATTTAGTGGAAAATAATTTGAAGAACCGTACGAAAACTGCCGCCATCTCATCGCGAGACGACGGCCTGCATAAAAAACCTCTGTAATCAAATGACTGCAGAGGGTTCGGATTAGGGTAAGCAAGGCTTCTGCCCTGCTCTTTGGCTACTCACCCGCGGTTCAGATGACGGAAGCCAGCATGATGCCGGACTTCTCGCTGGTGGCGCTGTTCACGAAGTAGTAATGGAAGAACACCTTGGGAGCGCCGGCACCCAGTGCTCGAAGATGCCGCAGTGCGCGCTGCAGTCGTATACTCTCTTTTCAGCTCGCGCAAGGCCTTGGGCGTCGACGAAAGAGCCTGGCCTGAAGACGTCCTTGTCCGCGTGAAGAAGGACAAAGACGGGAAGGTCTCCAATACTCCGGTGCACTGTCTTGTCGTGTGCCTTAAATCAGAGCTTATGGAGGCACTTATGCAAAGACGGACGATCAGACCGCGACGGGGGCCTTGATGGCCGGCCAGGGGTCGTAGCCTTCGAGGGTGAAGTCTTCGTACTTGAAATCGAAGATGGACTTCACATCGGGGTTGATGCGCATTGTCGGGAGCGGGCGGGGCTCACGGGAGAGCTGCTCGCGGACCTGATCGAAATGGTTCAGGTAGATGTGGGTGTCGCCTGTGGTGTGGATGAAGTCGCCGGGCTTCAGGCCGCAGACCTGGGCTATCATCATCGTCAGCAATGCGTAAGAGGCTATGTTGAAAGGGACTCCGAGGAAGGTGTCGGCGCTGCGTTGATAGAGCTGGCAGGAGAGCTTTCCTTCGGCCACATAGAACTGGAACAGGCAATGGCAAGGCGGAAGGGCCATCTTGTCAACCTCTCCGGGATTCCAGGCGGTGACGAGCATTCGTCTCGAATCAGGATTGTTCTTGATCATATTCACCACCTGTGTGAGCTGGTCGATGGATCGGCCGTCGGGTGCCGGCCAGGAGCGCCATTGGTGGCCATAGACAGGGCCAAGGTCACCGTTCTCGTCGGCCCATTCGTCCCAGATGGAGACCCCGTGATCCTTGAGGTACTTGATGTTGGTGTCGCCGGCGATGAACCACAGAAGTTCATAAATGATAGATTTCAAGTGAACTTTCTTGGTGGTCAGAAGCGGGAATCCTTCGGAGAGGTCGAAGCGCATCTGGTAGCCGAAGACGCTTTTGGTGCCTACGCCGGTGCGGTCATGCTTGACCACACCATCGTTCATTATATGACGCAGAAGATCCTGATACTGTTTCATTTGTGAATATTCAAAATTGCAATGGTTATTTCGGTCACTTTGGCAGGCTCGGTGACCGAAGCGTGTATGGCTCAGTGACCGGCTTCCTACTTCCTGACCGAGAACGCCCAGATGATGGCCTCGCTGAAGGTCTCGCCAGGACAGAGCACGGTTGTAGGGAACTCAGGCTTGTTAGGCGAATCCGGACAGTGCTGGCACTCGATGGCCACACCCTCATAGTCGTGATAGCCACGTCCGCACTTGCCTGCCGGGCAGCCCTCTAGCCAGTTGCCGGTGTAAATCTGGACGGCTGGCTGGGTGGTCAGAACCTCAAGCTGACGGCCGCTCTCCGGAGAGTACAGCTGAGCCGCCGTATGAAGCTGACCAGCCTCATAGTCGTTGATCATAAAGCAGTTGTCATACCCCTTACCATAGTTGAGAGCCGGGAAGTCAGCCTTGATCTCCTCACCGATTTTCTTGAACTCCCTGAAATCCATAGGTGTACCTGCAACCGGGTCTGGCTCTCCTACAGGAATCAAGGTCTCGTCAGTCGGCAGATAGACCTCGCCGTTGAGTTTCAACTCGTGATCGAGGATATTCCCGTTCCCCTCGCCATTCAAATTGAAATAGGCGTGGTTGGTAAGGTTCACGACAGTTGCCTTGTCGGTCTGAGCCGTGAATGTCAACTTCAACGCGTTGTCCTCGCTCCATTCGTAGTGGGCGACAACCTTCAGATTGCCGGGATAACCAGCCTCACCGTCCTGCGAAAAGTACTGGAACTCAACGGCATCACCTTCGACGCGGCTGTCCCACACCTGATTCTGGAATCCATCCGGACCACCGTGCAGATGGTTCGGACCGTTGTTGACCGGCAATGAATATTCCACCCCGTCGAGCGTGAACTTTCCGAGGGCTATGCGGTTGGCGTAGCGTCCAGGGCACTTTCCGGCGCAAGGGCCGTCGGCGAAATAATCCTCCGGCTTGGTGTAGCCAAGAACCACATCGGCGATCTTTCCGTCTTTGTCCGGCACGGCGATCGACACGATTCCGGCACCTATGCTTGAAAGGCGAACGAACGCGCCACTTTCATTCTCAATAGTATAAAGGAATATCTCCTTCCCGTCAGGGGACGTACCCCAAAGTTCCTTGGTGATCTTCATATTCAGTGTTATTTTAGATTGTCAAGATATGGCAGGACATTCTCCACAGGAGCGTCCTTCATTATCACTTTCTTCTCGGAATCAAGCACGTACAGCGACGGAATAGCCCGGACATTATAGGTGACATCGGAGCGGATTATGTAGCTCTGGTCGTAGCCGTTGTACCAATTCTTAGGATAGACCGAGGCATATTCACGCCATTTGTCCAACTCATCGTCTATGTAGACGTTTACCACGGCAAGCCTTCCGGAGGCCACCAGATCAGCGATTTTCCCGTCCGAAGTCAGGCTCTCGATGATCTCCTTGCAGGCAGGACAGCCCGGATTGGTGAAGAACAGAAGGGTTGTCTCAGCCTTGACTCCGTAAAGAGTATGCCGCTTCCCACCCAAATCGGTGAAGGTAAAGTCAGCCGCAGGCGATCCTATCATATTCAGAGAACACATCTGGGCGTCGTGGTCGTAGGCTGGCTTCATATCGGGGTCAACATAGTCCGAGACGGCCAGACGGGAGACGTAAGGCAAGTAGAGATCCTCGTTCCTTACAGGCGAATTAGGGTCGTAGAAGTACTTAGGAACCATCTCCTCGAAAAACTCGAAGACATTCGTTGATGTGTCGGCGGCCTCGAATTTCTCCACCTTGTCGAAGAAACCGGCCATAGCCTTTCTGCCGAAATCTATGCCGCACCCCCTTTCCAGAAGGGTCACGTATGTCCCAAAAGCCTTTTCAACCTCATCCGCCGGCACACCGTTCACGATGCCCGAATCGCACGGATACGCTTTGGCCAGAAACTCATTCCAATAATTCGAGAGAACATATTCAGTCGCCTCCTTAGGTTCGGTGATCACCGCCGGCGGCTCAGGCATCGATGGGAAATGATGCGGCTGGAACGCGTTCGCCTTGCTGTTTCCGCGCCCTCCGCAACCCACCATCATCAAGGCGCAAAGCATTATCAATGAATATGTCAGGAGATGTCTCATACTTTAATCGTTCTTTTCCAGCAGACTCTGGGAGATGTTGATGATGAAGTCACCCATCTTCTCAAGCTCCTGCACTATGTCGATGTAGAACACTCCTGTCTGGTAGTTGTAGCCTTCCTTCTCGATGTTGACTATGTGCTCCTCACGCAGGCTGTTGCGGTACTCGTTGATGTTATATTCAGCGTCCTCGGCGTTGGATATGTCCTTGAGGAAGAGGGCTGAGGATTCGAGATTGTCAACCATTGCCTTGAAGGCCACGTCCAGAAGATCGAGCATCCTGTCAAGCCTCTTGACCATCTCGTCATCGAAGGTCTTGCCGTGGTCAAGGGCGCGCTTCATCATCCTGCCGATGGCCTCGCCGGAGTCTCCGATGCTTTCCAGCTCGCCGATCACCCTGTACATCGACTTGATTCTCAATGCGGAGACAGCGCTGATGTCACCCTTGGACACCTCGTTCAGGTAGGAAGCGATCTCATATTCAATCTTGTCCGTGATGCTCTCGTACTTGACAAGTTTCTCATTGACGGACTCAAGTTCGGATTGGGTCTTGGCGCTCACCGCACTGCGGATGAAGCCGACCTCCCGGCAGCATATTTCCGCAAAATGAATGATTTCCTGCTTGGCCTCGTCGAGGGAAAGTTCCGCCGTGGAAAGAGGTCCGCCTTGAATGAACTTGAGGCGATAAACCTCCTCCTCTCCCTTAGGGGTAGGGATGATCCTGTTGACCGCTTTGACGAGCTGAGGGATGAACCAGACGAGAATCAGGGTCGTGGAAAGGTTGAAGACCGTGTGCAGGATGCATATTCCGTAAAGCATCGAGTTCTGCTGCTCGGGTGAGAAACCTCCTGCGGCGGTCGTTCCGTCGAACAGGGTGACAGGGTTCTCGAAGCCTATCGCGGTGGTCATCGAGGCGATGATCCTCATCAACGGGTTGAAGAACACCAAAGCCAGGACTACGCCGATCACATTGAACAGGGTGTTGGCGATGGCCGTCCGCTTGGCCGAATAGTTCGCCACGGCGGCGGCGATGTTGGCGGTGATCGTGGTTCCGATGTTGGCTCCCAAGACCATCGCGGCGGCCATCTCGAAATTGATCCAGCCGTTCGCCACAAAAACCATCGTCAGAGCAAGGGAGGCGCTGGAGGCCTGCACTATCACGGTTATCAATGCACCAACAAGGGTGAATATGATCACGGAGAAAAAGCCGTAGCTGGTCAGGTTCTTCACAAGAGCCAGAACCTCAGGATATTGGTTCAGGTCCGGCACCGAGTTCTTCATTGTGGCGAGACCTATGAGCAGGAACGCGAATCCGATGATGAACTCACCGATGTTGCTGTTCCGGTTGCTCTTGAGGGTCATCATGAAGAAGCCAAGGGCGATGAACGGAACGGCGAACGCTCCGATGTCGTAGCTGAATCCGAACAGGGAGATCATCCACGCCGTGAGCGTGGTGCCGATATTCGCCCCCATGATCACCCCTATGGCGTTGCCAAGGGCGAGCAGACCGGCGTTGACCATGCTGACGACCATCACGGTCGTTCCGCTTGATGACTGGATGAGGGCAGTGATGACAATACCCGTGATGATACCTTTGAAGGTCGTTGACGTCATCGACGCCAGAAACGATCGCAGCTTGTCACCCGCCGCCTTTTGAAGACCCTCGCTCATCATGGTCATTCCGTACAGGAACATGGCCATCGCTCCGAGCAGGGTAAGAATCTGTAGAAAAACCTGCATCTATCTTCTTAAGAATGTTCCTACAAATTTACTCAAAATTCTTTTTGGTATTTAAATGATTTCAATAAAAATGAGAAGACTTTCACTAATGTGTCTGCGAAATACACTCGTCTGAAAATCAATGAATCAAGCAATTGTCTTTGGTTAGATCACACCAAAGGAAATCATTTAATTCGTTACTGTTCAGACATTTACAAAACACCAAACAAAATGCAGAGAGACCGGCTTGTCAAGGATGATGGTGCACCATCAGAAAGACATTCCGAAAGTAAGTCCGTTCCATAAGCTCACATCAACAGCCGTAATACAAAGCACTTTAGAGCCGATTCCGCAGAACGAGTTTTTTTTACGACCAAACCATTGTCTTAACTCTACCCCAAAGCCCACAATGAATTTGGTCTGAGTAATATTCCCTGAAAAGGGTCCATACAGGAAACCAGTCTCTATGCTCGGAACAAGCTGAAAAGAACTCTCCCACGCTTTCACGTACGAATAGTTGAGCGTTCCGCCATAAAAAGCTCTTTCCACACCAGAATGCATAAAACATGCGCCAATAAATGAATTATCCGGCAGATGGTAGCCGACTACAAGTTCTTCAAGCACATTTCCGATAGTAGTATTGCCGGATAGATAAAGATTTGCATAGACATCAACTTTTATTTTATCCTGAGCATATAGTCCATTTATGCAGCTGCCACAAAACATGGCAATACCAACAATCGCTGAGTTAAAAATATTTATATTATTCTTTGACCATAACATATTCTGTATTCCATAATCTTGCACTAGCATTAGCTACAGTTAGCCCCTCTCTCAAATTATGTTTGATAGGTTCAGCCACCGCAAAGATATCAATAATACACATAACACGGTCAAAATACTCTCCTTTATTTTCTATTGGGTTAACTTTTTGCAAGCCTTCCAGTATAGGTTCAAAGATAGTGAGCTGTTGTGAATTTTCCGGGAATCTTCTTTTCAAAATGGCAATATATTCATGTATGGATGTGTCTGTGGTACAAGAATCCACGCATTCCTTTATAACATCAAAATTATCTATAAGCGATAAGTACAAAAGCGTGGAGTCCTGATTAGCCAAAACAGACACTTCCTTTGCGATACGACATGCCATAATAGTATCCGGGGCCTCATAAAATTTCTCTCCTTATTTATCATATAGATTAGTAATCACAGTATTATGCAGGATTCCGGCAGATGCTCCTTCACCAGTCCATTCTTCATTTTGAAGATATGTCATCGAAATAGATTCCTCCAACAAAGGAACTGATTCGACCTTATCATCTATCCAGTCGAAAAAACGGTTTGAAGCAGCAATCGCACAAGCAACAGAAACATTCTGCACTATAGGGATTTGCAAAGCAACAAAAAGAACTTGCCTTGTGATAAAAGCCTTGTGAGAAAATCACTATATTCGCAGATGACTTTTGAATATGATCTTATGGCTAAGACTGGTATCAAGATATTTACTGTAATTCTTCTCGCATTGACCAGCTTCAAATCCAGCGCGCAGTTCTCGCTGACGGGGAATGATCCGGCGGCGCTGCGGTGGAGGCAGATGGAGACGGAGAACTTCAGATTGATCTTCCCGAAAGGAGAGGACTCACTGGCAAGGGTTTACGGGACGGAGCTGGAGGTGGCGCGGCTAAGGATAGCAAGATCATCAGGTTACCTTATCGGGCAGAGTTACAAGTGGAAGATGCCGGTCGTGCTGCACAGCCGCTATGTGCTGCCGAACGCTTCGGTCACATGGGCGCCGAAGAGGATGGACATATTCACAGTCAACGATCCTTATGAGCCGACGGCGATGCCATGGGTGCGAAATCTGGCGATCCATGAGGGGCGGCACGCGGCGCAGATGCAGTTCGGGGCGGACAGAGGCAACAAGGCGCTGCATTGGCTTTTCGGAGAAATGGCGGCCGGAGCTTTCGCTGGAATATACCCGGGACCGGCGTTCCTCGAAGGCGATGCGGTGGTGGCGGAAACGGCGCTCAGTCGGAGCGGACGTGGAAGACAGGCCTCGTTTCTTGAATATATGAGGCCGGCTTTCGACTGCGGCGACCGGCGGGACTACTACAGATGGTTCTATGGATCAAACAAGAACTATACACCTGATTATTACAGGGTTGGCTATATGCTCATCGCCGGGACGAGAGTATTCTTCAACGATCCTCTTTTCACTCAGGAATATTTTGACCGGGTTGTCCGCAAGGGCTGGCTCTTCAATCTCCAGAAGACCGTAAAGGCCGCCAGCGGAAAAAGTTTCAATGAATCTTTCCGGATCATAGAGGAGAATTTCCAGCAGCTTTGGAATGTTGAGACTGCACTCAGGGAGCCGTTCATGCCGTCAAGGCAGGTCAGCCGGACACCTTCGATGCACACGGAGTACAAAGGGGCAGTCACAGTTGATGGTTCGGGAATATATTCCCTCAAGTCAGGGATGGCCACCGCCAACAGCCTCGTTCGACTGGACGCCTCGGGTAATGAAAAGAGAATCAGGTCTTTCGCCTCCTACACGAGCAGCCTCTTCCTTGATTCAGAAAGTCAACGAATATTCTGGAGCGAATCCGTGGCGGGGCGTCGGTGGACTCTCGGCGGAAGCTCGCGGATTCGTTATGTGGATCTGACAAAACCGAGGAAAGTCCATGATCTGACAAAAAAAGGAAGGTATTTCAATCCGGCACCGGCACCTGACGGAAATGTCATCGCCGCCTCTGAATATCCTTACGCGGGAGGATCGCGGATCGTTCTGCTGGCCACCACTGATGGATCCGTCAAGGAATCGTTCATCGCTCCGGACTCGCTTCAGTTCACGGAGTCGGCCTGGATCGGAGACAGGCTTTTTGTGGCAGGATTGTCGGAGAACGGAATGGGAGTCTATGAGATTGTCGGACGGATGGCCAACGGCAAGGCTGCTCTCCGTCAATTACTTGGCCCTCAACCCGTCACCCTCTCACATTTTCGCACCGTTCCGGCTGTTGGATCTGCGGTTCGACTAGACTTACCTAACTTCGGAATGTCCGGCAAAGAAGAAACCTTCAACTCAGGTCACTTCGACAGGCTCAGTGACCGGTCGCCGGGCCATCAGTCCGGCAATGCTCGGGGAACGGAACAAGACCGGGCGCCGGGCCTGTCGAAGCGCCAGGTTTCTGAAGGAACGCAACTGTCTTTTCTATGCGACAGGACTGGAGTGACGGAGTTATATTCATTGGACGTGGAGAACCTGACACTGCGGCTGCTGACCTCGACACGCTACGGGATCAGCTCACCGGTGTTCAAGGCTGACACGCTGTATTACAGTTCGTTGGCGGCATCGGACAGACCTCGAGACTACAAGCAAGGACGGATGATGTACGCCACAGCGGTAAGCGACCTGCCGATTACCGAAGTCCGCTACGAGGATATTCATAAATACCCTGTCGCAGACGCGCTTACAGCGCAGGAAACCGCCCTTGGCGACTCAATCGCCGTTGCCGCGGAGGTAAAATTTTCGCAACCGGAAAGATATTCAAAGATCAGACTCCCGCATATTCATTCCTGGGCGCCGGTCTATTTCAACTACGACAACGTCGAGTCCATAAGCGGTGACGACTACTACAAGACCGCCTCGCTTGGCGCCACCGCCATGTTCCAGAACCTGCTCAGCACCGGCTACGGAATGGTAGGCTACGGAGCTCATGAGGATCCGTACAAGGACGGGGATTGGAGACATTCCGGACACTTCAAGTACATATTCACAGGTCTTTGGCCGGTGATTGAGTTCTCCGCCGACTTCAATGACAGAGCCGCGATGGACATTCAGAAAATCCAAGTCTCGAAGGGAAAGATGTACAGGCTTTACAACAAAGGCACTCTGACCGACAAGCCTTATTTTGAAGGAGGGTTGAAAGTCTATATTCCGTTCAATTTCTCGTCAGGCGGCATCAACCGGGGACTGATT
>OHVO01000330.1_pt1 | contig 23086 bp, 20 predicted proteins | sample 1579371 | NCBI WGS metagenome assembly OHVO01 (sample SAMEA3882557, study PRJEB24775) | human gut metagenome | biome: human-associated habitat; feature: intestine environment; material: feces | place: Netherlands | collected 2009/2010 | reverse complement strand
TTAAAAGTTTCGCTCGAGCCTTTTCTACACCAGCTTTGCTGGTGAAAGCTGCTCGTAGGGCAAGGGTAATGTCCTTGTCACTCTCCGCAGAGAGCGAAATACTTTATGCTCCTCTAAGTGCTATGAGAGTTCCCTGAAAACTACTGCATAATTTAATATTGAGAACGGCTACCGCAAGATAATTGCGATAGCCGTTTTTTTATTTCAGATATTTTGCAACGATTAAAATTTTGCAATCATCAATAATGTCTTTAAGATGGTTGGTGATAAATTCAGGGCTGTCCTTCATTCCGGTAGTTATCCAGTCGATAATAGTGCCAGTTATTCCGTAAGCAAAGAATTTAGCTACATAAACTCTGTCTAAGTCATCTACTGAATTTTCACCAGTTAATGTGCCGATAAGATTATAAAGTAGTTTTTGTGTAAGATTAAGTAGATAGGCTCTGAATTCTCCGCCATAAGATGTATGCAGGGCGTTTTTATAGAATTTAGAATTTTTTTTCAAGGTGTTGAGCATGGTTAAAAACTTTTCTGCCCAGTTATCAATTGAAAATCCATCAATAAGTTCAACTATTACATCATTATAAAATATAGTATTTAAAAGCTCGTACTTATCGTGAAAGTGGTAGTAGAATGTTTGACGGTTTATTTTAGCCTCATCTGATATATCAGAAATCGTAATTTTATCAAAAGATTTTTTCTCCATAAGGTTTTTAAAACTCTGGCTTATAACATCTTTAGTATCAATATATGGCATTACTGAACCTCCTTGAATTATTTACATTATAAATTTAATTATATCTTTTATTGGAAAATTTATCAATCCCATTTTCAAAAAACTATTATAGATTAAATGCCTATTAGATTACTGGGTAATTATAAGTTGATTTTATCTATGGCTTGTAGTATAATAAACCTATCCTAAATCGTAAATTTATGAGAGGTGAAGCCTATGCCAAAGGGCAAGGTTCTTGTTGCTATGAGTGGTGGTGTAGATAGTTCGGTTGCCGCTGTTCTTTTAAAGCGAGATTACGAGGCTGTCGGAGTAACGCTCAAGCTTTTTACAAACGAAGATATTGCACTCGACCGAACAAAGACCTGCTGCTCACTCGATGATGTTCAGGACGCAAGGAATGCCGCATTTAAGCTTGGTATGGAGCATTATGTGTTCAATTTTGGTGACCGTTTTCGTGAATGTGTTATAAACCGCTTTAATAATGCGTATATTCACGGCGATACGCCAAACCCTTGTATCGACTGTAACAGATTTATCAAGTTTGATGCACTTTTAAAGCGTGCCGAAATAATGGAATGTGATTATATCGCAACGGGACACTATGTTCGCAGAGCATATGATGAAAAAACAGGCCGTTATCTTCTCAAAAAGGGCAAAGACCATAAGAAAGACCAAAGCTATGTGCTTTATGCCTTGACACAGGAACAGCTTTCAAAAACTCTCTTTCCTATAGGTGAATATACCAAAGAGGAAACCAGAGAGATAGCAAGAAAATATGGCTTAATCAATGCAAATAAGCCTGATAGTCAGGATATTTGTTTTGTGCCTGATGGTGATTATGCTTCTTTTATAGAAAGAGATACGGGCAAACATTTTCCAGCAGGAAATTTTGTTGATGCTGAGGGAAATATTCTTGGCAAGCATAATGGCATAATTCGCTATACAATAGGTCAGCGAAAGGGTTTGAATATTTCGCTTGGTGCTCCAGCTTATGTTGTTTCTAAGGATATGGAACATAATACCGTTACACTCGGCAAGAATGAGGATTTATTCACAACAGGACTTATTGCAAATGACATCAACCTTATTTCAATAGAAAAATTAGCAGAGCCTATGAAGGTGACTGCAAAGACAAGATATAGTCAGCTTGAAAAGCCAGCAACAATATATCCGCTCGAAAATGGAGATATAAAGGTTATCTTTGATGAGCCACAAAGGGCTGTTACAACAGGACAAGCAGTAGTATTCTATTCAGGCGATATTGTTGTAGGTGGCGGAACTATTTCTAAAACAAATGTAGAATAAAATTCATTTTTGTTTAATCTTATATTAATTATGGGAAAATTAAAAGTTTTGTGCAAGCTTTTTCAAAAGATTGCAGTTTCCAAAGGTAGTCACCTACGGCAGAGCCTTTGGTCGCTCTCCGCAGAGAGCGAAATACTTTATCCTTCTAAAAGCACAGGAGGGTAGAAAAACATTCCAGTGGAATGTTTTTCGTAGGGAAGCCTCGCAGGGGGTTCCCTGAAAGATAAATGTTAGTTAAGCCTTGAAATTGATAGTTTTTCAAAGTTAATTATAAACTAATATTTATCATTGAGCTTATATTATATTTAAGGGCAAACTTAGTTCGCTTGTTCAACAGCATTAATATTATGAGAGGAAGTTAATTATGATTAGAGATGTACAGGATAAGATTTTAAAGCTTAAAAAGGAAAAAGATGTATTTATTCTTGCTCATAGCTATGTTGCAAGAGAGATTACAGAAGTTGCTGATTTTGTTGGTGATTCATTCACGCTTAGTCTTGAGGCACAGAAAACAAACGCAAAGAATATTCTCCTTTGTGGTGTTCACTTTATGGCTGAAACAGCAAAAATGCTTTCTCCCGATAAGCGTGTATTCCTTGCAAATCCGCTTGCAACCTGCCCTATGGCAGAGCAGATGGAGCCTGATATGATTTCACAGCTCAAAAAAATGGAGCCAGATAGAACAGCTGTAGCATATATCAACACAACAGCCGCACTCAAGGCAGTATGTGATGTATGCGTAACCTCATCAACAGCCGTAAAAATCGTCAAGAATATGGAGAGTGATAAAATCTTATTTATCCCTGATTGCAACCTTGGAGATTTTGTAAAGAAAAATGTTCCTGAAAAGGATATTAAGCTTTTGCAAGGTGGCTGCCCTGTTCACGCGTCTGTTACTCTCAAGGATTTAGAAGAGGCTAAGAAGCTTCACCCAGCTGCACTTGTGCTTGTCCACCCTGAATGTATTCCAGCAGTAGTAGAGCGTGCTGATTATGTAGGTTCTACATCGGGCATCGCAAATTATGCCAAGAAATCCGACCACAAAGAATTTATTATCGGTACAGAAATGAGTATTGCAGAGGACCTTCAGTATGAATGTCCTGATAAGGATTTCTACATTCTTTCAAAGAAAATTCTTTGCCCTAATATGAAGCTTACTACCCTTAATGATGTTCTTCGTTCAATCGAAAATATTGATAGTGGTAAGGCCTTTGAGATTAAGATGACTGATGAAGAAATTGCACAATCAAGAAAGTGCATAGATGAAATGATTCGTCTTGGCAACGCATAATTTTAATTCATATATTTAAATTAATTCTGTTAAGCATATAAATAAAACGAGCTATCAAATCTGATAGCTCGTTTATGTTTTATATAAGCTTTTAATTATACTCGCTTATATATATTGATTAGTCCATTGATTTCACTTTCCATAACAGTGCCATTTTCTTTTAGCTTATATTTAACTGAAACTGGTTTATTATCGCTATTTTGAGGTTTGCTGGTTATTGTAACAGATTCATCATCATATATGTATGAAAAATCTACATCTAACTTAGTATCTCCAAGTGTCATATAGGCTGTACCATCATGGCGGAAAATAAGATAAAAGCTTCTGTCATATGGGTCTTCTACATCTAAGCCGTCTACTGTTTTTGTTTCGATATTTTCCCATTTGCCAATAGGATTAAAAGTAAAATCACTACAGCCAGACATAAAGACTGAGCCGCAAAGCACAAGTATTGAGATAATAACAGCATATAATTTTTTCATATAATCAGCCTTTCATACAGAATAAACTCTCAATATATTGTACAAAACTTTTTTATAAATTGCAAGTCTTTTGTAGCGGTGGCTCGCTGCCTTGAGCAAAACTTTTAATTTATTAGCTGCGGGCTTTTTTGCTGAATACCATTTTTAATGCTTGACCAAGCTTTGGTGGCTTGCCATAGAGAAGAACACCTACTCGATAAATAGCAGCAGCAAGCTTTCCGAGTATGAATACAGATGCAACCTGAATTGCTACCGAAATAATAATTTCCCAAGCGGCTACATCGCTCATTGCTATTCTTGCAAACATAGCTATTGGTGCTGTGAAAGGTATGTAGGATATTGTTATCATAAGAGGGCTATTAAGCTCACCACTGTTCATACCGAAAATAACAGCCATAAAGACAAATATAATTATAAACATAACCGGTGACATAATACTACTTAAATCTTCTATTCTTGAAACAAGAGATGCTATTGCAGCAAAAACAAAGGCATATATAAAGAAAGCAAGAACAAAGAATAGTATAGCAAAAAGTGCCGATTCGATAGGGAAAGAAATTATAGATTTAAGGTCAGCAGGCATAGAGCTTAACATAACAGGAAGTGATATTGCTCCTACTCCGAAAATTACTGCTATTTGAGTAAAGCCTGCAAGCCCAGCACCAATAACCTTTCCAAACATAAGGTCTGATGGTGAGGCACAGGTTATAAGCATTTCCATAGCACGACTGCTTTTCTCTGTGACAACGCTGGTAGCAACAAGCTGTCCATATGCAAGAATAGCAGTATATAGTGCCATAACAAGAATATATGTAGAAATATATGCAGTTGTTTGGTCTGTTCCAAGTGTAATAACGCTTTTCGTTGTATAAGCTGAAAGGATTTTTTCAGATTCCTGAGCAGAAATGCCCTTTTTCTCAAGCTCTGTTGTGCGGTATGCTGATGTAATAGCAGTATCCACCATATCGGTGGTTGTATCATAAATGGATTGTGTGAGCGTGATATAGTTATATTCAAGCGGTTTATTAAGGATTATAGAGAAGCTGTATAGTCCATCTTTAACGCCTTTTTGAGCATCACTTTCACTTTTTATGCTTTCTACATCATAGCCGTTAAAGTTATCTGTAATAGCTTTTACGATTACATCGTCTTTTTCGTAAGCCTTGTTTACAACTGCGATTTTTGGTTTTTCTGTTTCTTCGTCACTACTATCAGAGGAAGTAAGTCCAATAATAAGTGCAGGCAAAAATGATGTAAGAATCAAAGTAGCAACTACAAGTATTGTACTGATTATAAATGCCTTATTTTTAATTACAGAAATATATTCAAAGCCAAGAATAGTTTTAAAGGCACTCTTTCTTTTGGTTTTCATATTTTGTCCTCCGTATATTCAACAAAAATATCATTTAAGGTCGGCTGTATAATGCCCATTCCATCAATATCTATTCCGCTTGAGGAAATAAGATTATATAGTGACTGTTTTGAGGACGGTTCCTTTAATTTGACCTTAACTCTGTTATCGGTTTCATTATCGGCTTCGGCTGAGATTATCTCATTAGAGAATTTCTCAAAGATAAGCTTGAGAATATTTTTATAATCAAGTGAATCAATAGCTATCATATCTCTACGATAACTGCGTTTTATGTCGTTGATAGCACCATTAAGAACTATTGTGCCACCATTAAGAATTGCAATATCTTCACAAAATTCTTCGATATAGTTCATTTGATGGCTTGAGAAAAATACTATGGTGTCTTCATTGATAAGCTCTTTGATAATATCCTTTAAAAGCATAGCGTTGACAGGGTCAAGGCCAGAGAAAGGCTCATCAAGAATTACGACTGAAGGCTTGCACATAACTGCCGCTGCAAGCTGAATTTTTTGTTGATTACCTTTAGAAAGGGTTTCGAGCTTGTTATTGGCATATTCTGTCATATAAAGGCGTTCAAGCCATTGCTTTGAAGATGAGATAGCATTATTCTTACTTAAACCATGAAGCCTGCCAAAATAAACAAGCTGGTCGATAATTTTTTTCTTTGGATACATTCCTCTTTCTTCTGGCAAGTATCCGATAGTCAGTTCATTTCTGTTGATTGGCTTATCATCGACAAGAATTTCTCCACTATCTGCAGGGAAAACCCCCATAATAATTCTGATAGTGGTAGTTTTGCCAGCACCATTTCTACCAAGCAGACCTAAAGCTTTGCCACTATGGGCATTAAGGCTTATTCCACGAAGAACTTCTTTTTCGCCGAATGACTTAGTAATATTATTTACTATAAGCTGCAAAATTTTTCCTTCTTTCTTCCTATTGTCTTGGCTACATAATACAATATACGGCACTTATTGTCAACATTATATACATATTTTTTATATTTAATTTTAAAAAGTTGATATTTTATACTGCTTGTGATATATTTATTTTATTATTAAAATAATAATAGCTTTTAAGAATAGAGGTGATTTATAATAAAAAACGCTCAAGATGATATATTTTTGGAAACCGAAAAAAGTGACCCTGACTTAAAGAAATCTATGAATCAATTTCGTAGAACTATATTTATACTTATTGCCATAGTTGTTTTGTCGGCTATTATAGCAACTGCAATATTATTCTTTAAAATCAATTCTTTACATTCAGAGCCGTTTTTTAAGATGATTTCTGCCTCAAAAAATACTTTTACTGCTTATAGTGCAAGGGTTGACGCTACTTTAGAAAATCCATTTAAAAATAGATTTAGTACACTTACGGGCAGATATGAAGTCAATCCAGACAGCAAAAAGCTTACTGCGGAATTTGATATTATTTCCAAGCCAATTACAAGCACTTCTAAAAAGGAAGATAAGATAAATATAAAAATAAATTGTGCAGGTAATGGTGGGAAAATTCTTTATAATCAAAATGACAAGACAGAAATTATAGATATAAATGAGAAAAATGCTGAAAATTTCTTTGCTTTATTTTCTGAAACTAAAGATTTTAGCATAACAAATTTCAATAATGATTGGCAAGGCCTTATAGATAAAATGGGTTGGCAGGATTATGTTAATGCTGATGAAATCGAAAATTCGCTGGCTAATATTTATAATATTCTAAGTAGTGATGAGGGCAAAACTGAAATTCTCGGTTTAACCACAGAAAGCACTGAAAATGGCGATATTATGAGTTTTGCTATGAACCCATACTCAATAGCTGATTGTATACTTACAAATAGTCAAGCTGTTTTTAAGAGAAACAAAGATTACAGCTATTATAGAAAGCTAATTGATGATAATAAATCAACATTAGATAGCCTTGTAATAAATTTTGATGTGATAATTTCTGAGGAAGGCTTTTTAAAAGAGATTTCCGCAGATAATCTCGGCATTAAATTCAATTTGAAAATAAGCGATATTAAATCATAACTGTTTGATTTTTTACAAACAAAAATGGCGTTCAGACTTATTCAATCTGAACGCCATTGCTATATTTAATGATTAACCTTGTGCAGAACTTTCTGATTTACTTGCTTCACTTGCAGTCTTAGATTCTGTTGAAGATTCTGTGCTTGCTTCGCTTGCGGTCTTAGATTCTGTTGAAGATTCTGTGCTTGATTCACTTGAAGCCTTTGAAGATTCGTTCTTTGAATTATCGGAATCAGGAATAACTCTTGATGGTGTATATTTATTATATGCAGCATCATTGAATTCGTAATCAATTTTCTTTCCTTGCTCTTCAATATACTTATCAAATTCATCGTCCTTGATAGAGTGAAGTATTTTAGAACGATAGTTGCTTGTATTATTTTTGTCAAGTGCGGAACTCACTTCGTCGGCAATAGGTGTCTTATAAAGGAAGTAGTATGCAGAAGAAGTGGCAACATAAGCAGCCTCGTTGTCTTTCATTTCCTTGAGCTTTTTCTTGACTTCATCACCAAATACGAAGTTGTCATTGCTCAAATCTTCTATTGATGATTGTACCGAGCTGCTTTTTTTTGTAGAAGAATTAGAGCTTTCGGTTGAGCTTTCAGTAGAAGCTTCAGATGAAGTTGTTTCAGGCTGACTTGATTTTTCTGAAGAGGCTGATGAGGTTGTTTCTTGGCTTGATTCGCTTGAGCTTTTAGTAGATGATTCGGAAGGATAATCTTTATCATATTGTGCAGCGACATCATCTATTGTTTTGCCTTGCTCATTTATGATTTTTACATATCTTTCATATTGAGCTTTGACAACCTCCTTTTCTTCGTCAGTCATAGTTGTAGATTTTCCGTTGCTATCTGTTTTGTTTAAAGAGGTTGTAAGATATTTATAGCTTACATAGTTTTCTTTGAAATATTTTTCAAGCTCGCTATCCTTAACTTCCTTGCTGCCTCCCTCGCCATAAAGCTTATTGAAAAACTTGTCTTTTTCGAGAGCAGTCTTGATTATTGCGTTCTTATATGAATTTTCGGAAATACCCATAGCCTCATAGCTTTGCTTAGACATAACCCACATATCATAATACGAGCAATATCCGTAACCATAGAAAACACTTTGACTTTTATATGTAGCGTCTATTTCGTCATCTGTTATATTAATCTTATTATCCTTGCAAAGCTTATCGAGAGTCATTTGCTCTACGCAAAGCTCCTTTGCTCTGTCACGAATCCATTGGTCGCCTGTTTTCTTATCAATAGTTTCGCTGAGAACAACATTGCCAGATTTGCCAGTTTTTTCTTTAGCTTCGCTATATGCCTGAGTCATATAATAGATATATGTGCCAACAGAAAGAGTTTCATCATCATTTTTCTTAACGCTCCATGAAGTATCTGCACAGCCAGCCATACTCAAAAGCAAAGCACCACAGATTGTAGAAGCAGCAATTTTTTTTATAGCATTTTTCATTATAAACTTTCCATCCTTTCGGAATATTATACAAATATAATTTATTATACCTCAAAATTATTCAAATGTCTACTTTAAAATGTCTACTTTTTGCAAACTTATTTTATAAGCATATGCAAAAAGGCATAGCTCATAATTAAGCTATGCCTTTAGCAGTCAGATATACTGCTGTTTTAAATTATTCATAAAGTGGAAATTTAGCGCAGATTTCGTTTACACCTGCACGAATATCATCTGCGTTGCCCTCAAAATCATTTACGCAAAGTGAAATGAAGTCAGCAATCTTGTCCATTTCCTCAACGCCAAGACCTCTTGTAGTAACTGCAGGAGTACCAATTCTGATACCGCTTGTTACGAATGGACTGCGTGGCTCGTTTGGAACAGTATTTTTATTAACAGTTATATAAACCTCGTCGAGTCTATGCTCAAGTTCCTTGCCAGTGATTTCTCTATCACGAAGGTCAAGGAGCATAACATGGTTGTCTGTACCGCCAGAAACAAGGTTAAGACCTCTTGAAACAAGACCATTAGCAAGAGCCTTAGCGTTCTTAACGATATTTTCGCCATATGTCTTGAATTCAGGCTTGAGAGCCTCACCAAAGCAAACAGCCTTAGCGGCTATTGTGTGCATGAGTGGACCTCCTTGAGTACCAGGGAAGATAGCCTTGTTAATCTGCTTTGAGTATTCCTCATTGCAAAGAATAAGACCACCTCTTGGACCTCTAAGGGTTTTATGAGTAGTAGTTGTTGTGAAGTGTGCATATGGAACTGGGCTTGGGTGAACGCCTGCTGCAACAAGACCGGCAATATGAGCCATATCTACCATAAGATATGCACCGACCTCGTCGGCAATCTCTCTGAAACGCTTGAAGTCGATAATTCTTGGATAAGCACTTGCACCGCAGACAATCATCTTTGGCTTAACTTCTTTAGCGATTTCAAGAACCTTGTCGTAGTTGATTCTGTGTGTTTCAGGGTCAACGCCATAAGGGACGAAGTTGAAGTATTTACCGGAAATATTTACCGGTGAACCGTGAGTAAGATGTCCGCCCTCGCTTAGTGACATACCCATAACAGTATCACCTGGCTCAAGCATTGCAAAATAAACTGCTGTATTAGCCTGAGCACCTGAATGTGGCTGAACATTAGCATATTCTGAACCGAAAAGCTTGCAAGCTCTGTCGATAGCGATTTGCTCTACAACATCAACGCATTGGCAGCCACCGTAATATCTCTTTCCAGGATAGCCCTCAGCATATTTGTTTGTAAGAACTGAACCCATAGCCGCCATAACAGCAGGAGAAACGATATTCTCAGAAGCGATAAGCTCAAGGTTTCTGCGTTGTCTTTTAAGTTCATCGTTCATTGCAGCAGCGACATCTGGGTCGTATTTAGCGACAAGACCGATTGAATCGCACAAATCTTTGTACATTTTAATAACCCCCATTTTTTATTTTTTCTACATTATACCCTATTATAGTTAAATAATCAAGCATAGACGATTTTTTGCAACAAAATCAATTTTAATATATTGTAAAAAATATCTATATAATATTCCTTTCTGTATTTAATTTCAAATTTATACTAATGGTAATAATTTTATATTGAATATTTATTTTAGCAGTTTTTCACGCTCTTTATAATCGGGCAGATATTTTTCTATTAAGGCATAAAAAGCTTTGCTGTGATTTTTATGTTTGATGTGTGCAAGTTCGTGAACAACAACATAATCAATGGCTTCATCAGGATAACGCATTAGCAAATAAGAGAAGCAAATACTATCCTTACCGCTGCAACTTCCAAAACGAGTTTTTGCAGAGGTGATTTTTAATGCCGTTGGATATAAGTTCATAAGCTTAGAATAGTATGCAACTTTATCAGGCAGAATTTTCTTAGCTTTTTCTATTAAGGATTTGACCTCATCTTCAGAAACTTGGCTTGGATATTTTTCGGTTCTAGCTTTTATCTTTTCAAGATTTTTAGTTATCCAGTCATTTTTTGATGTAACAAAACGGTCTATTTCTGATTTAGGAAAGCCATATGGTGAGCGGACTATTATATCTAAATTCTTAGAAATCTCAAGAGAAATAGATTTACGCTTAGAGCGTATCAATTTGTATTCATACATTGAAATCTTCCTTTCGTTATTAAATAATAACATAATTTTCAGAAAAACACATCACAAGATTTATATAAGGCAAGGTTGACAATCAAAAAATATATGAGTATAATGTTAGTTATAGAACAGTTAGTTGTGAAACAATTCGCAAACTAACAATTTTAAGGAGGTGATTCTTTTGGCATATAAGCATACAATCGGATTTGAGCTTAGAACTGTAAATAATATGTTGCATAGACAGATTATTGCTTCTGAAAACATAAAGCGTGTTGATGAGCTGACAGGTGCTACAGGCTGGCTTATAGGCTATCTTGTACATAATCGTGATAGGGATATTTTTCAGAAGGATATAGAAAAAGAATTTTCTATCCGCCGTTCGACAGCCTCAAAGGCTTTATCTATTATGGAAGAAAAGGGACTTATCAAGCGTGAATCCGTACCATATGATGCAAGACTTAAAAAGCTGGTTTTAACTGATAGGGCGATTGAGCTTAATAAAATTATCGAAATTGATATTGTAGAAATCGACAAAAAAATGACAGCAGGTCTTAGCGATGAAGAAATCAGTGCATTTATTGCAACAATTCAAAAAATCAAAAAAAATTTAGAGTAGAGCAGGAGGTAAAAATATGGTTAGAAAGCTCTTAAGAAGTGTAAGAGAGTATAAAAAGCACTCTATACTTGCACCTGTCTTTGTTATTTTTGAGGTTATAATGGAGGTTGTAATACCACTTCTTATGGCGAATCTGATAGATTTCGGTATAGATGATGGCAACCTTGAATATATCGTAAAAATGGGCGTTGTGCTTGTAGTATTTGCACTTATATCCTTGATTTTTGGTATACTTTCGGGACGAAGTGCAGCTATAGCATCAGCTGGTTTTGCGAAAAATCTTCGTAAGGATATGTATTACAAGGTTCAAAATTTCTCTTTTTCAAATATAGATAAATTCTCTACCGCAAGTATCGTAACAAGACTTACAACAGATGTAACTAATGTTCAGAATGCTTATATGATGATTATAAGAGTTGCGGTTCGTGCCCCGATAATGCTCATATGTGCATTGGTTCTTGCTTTTAATGTAAACTCATCTATGGCACTTATATTCCTATGTATTGTGCCTATTCTTGCCGTAGGCTTGTTCTTTATAATGTCTAAGGCACACCCGATATTTGAGCGTGTTTTTAAGACCTATGATAAATTGAATAATGTTGTGCAAGAAAATCTTTATGGAATAAGAGTTGTAAAGTCTTTTGTAAGAGAAGACCACGAGAATGAGAAATTCGGCAAAATCTCGAAATCCATTTTTAAGGATTTCAGTAAGGCAGAAAGACTTCTTGCTTGGAATATGCCACTTATGCAGTTCTGTGTTTATACTTGTATGCTTTTGATTTCATGGTTCGGGGCAAGACTTATAGTTCTCTCCGGCAATGACCCGGTTGTTGGTATGACAACAGGTCAGCTTATGAGTCTTATAACCTATGCAATGCAGATTCTTATGAGCCTTATGATGCTTTCAATGATTTTTGTTATGATTATCATTTCTCGTGCATCTATGGAGAGAATAACAGAAATTCTCGATGAAGAAAGCGACATCACAAATGGCGAAAATCCAGTAAAGGAAGTCAAGGACGGCTCTATTATTTTTGATAATGTCAGCTTTGCATATAAGAAAGATGCTGACAAAATGTGCTTGAGTGATATTTCAGTTTCGATTAAATCTGGCGAAACGGTCGGTATAATCGGTGGAACGGGTTCAGGTAAGACAAGCCTTGTAAATCTTATCCCAAGACTTTATGATGTTACAAAGGGTAAGCTTACAGTCGGCGGACTTGATGTCAAGGATTACGATATAGAGGCTTTGCGTGATTCTGTTGCGGTTGTTTTGCAGAAGAATGTTCTTTTCTCGGGAACAATAAAAGAAAATCTCCGCTGGGGTAATGAAAATGCAACAGATGAAGAAATTGTCAATGTATGTAAGCTTGCACAGGCAGATAGCTTTGTTTCGACCTTTCCAAAGGGCTATGATACATATATCGAGCAAGGCGGTACAAATGTTTCAGGCGGTCAGAAGCAAAGACTTTGCATAGCAAGAGCCTTGCTTAAAAAGCCGAAGATTCTTATTCTCGACGATTCTACAAGTGCAGTTGATACCAAAACAGATGCGCTTATCAGAAAAGCTTTTGCTGAAGAAATTCCTGACACAACAAAGATTATCATAGCACAAAGAATTTCCTCAATCGAAAATGCTGATAAGATAATCGTTATGGACGATGGCGGTATAAATGCTGTCGGCACACATGAAGAGCTTCTCAAGACAAATGAAATTTATCGTGAGGTTTATACTTCACAGACAAAAAGCTCACAGCAGTAAAATTCATACAGAAAGGAATGAGATTTAATGAGTAATCAAAAACAAACAAAAAAACCTGTAAGAAGTAAAAATACAGGTAAAACCGCAAAAAGACTTCTTTCGTATGTTTTTAAATATAAAGGCAGATTGGTTGTAGTTCTTATATCAATCCTTGCAAGTGCATTAACAGGTGTTGCGTCCTCGCTTTTCTTGCAAACACTTATAGATGATTATATAGAGCCTCTTTTGATTGAGGCTGTCCCGAATTTCGCAGGACTTTTTACCGCAATAATCTTTATGGCTGGAATATATATTATAGGCATTGTGGCTACGCTTTTATATAACCGACTTATGGTTACAGTTGCACAGGGTGTTCTTAAAGATATTCGTGATGAAATGTTTGAGCATATGCAGACCTTGCCTATAAGATATTTCGATACACATTCACACGGCGATATTATGAGCCGTTATACAAATGATACCGATACGCTCAGACAGATGATTTCTCAGAGTCTGCCACAGATGTTCTCATCACTTATTACAATAGTTTCGGTATTCTTTGCAATGCTTGCAACAAATATATGGCTTACACTCCTTGTAGTAGTTTTCGTATCATTTATGCTTTTTGTTACAGGTAAAATTGCTGGCAAAAGTGCAAAATACTTCGTCAAGCAACAGCAGTCAATAGGTAATATCAATGGATATATAGAGGAAATGATTAACGGTCAGAAGGTTGTTAAGGTTTTCTGTCACGAAGAAAAGGCAAAAGAGGGCTTTGATGAGAAAAACGAAGAACTTTGCAAAAATTCCGCAGCCGCAAATATGTTTGCGAATGTTCTTATGCCGGTTATGAATAATCTCGGTAATGTTCAGTATATTCTTATTGCGATAATAGGTGGTGTTTTCGCTGTTAATGGAATTGGTGGAATTACGCTTGGCGCTATTGCATCATTTTTACAGCTTTCTAAGTCATTCACACAGCCTATGGGACAGATTTCCCAACAGCTCAATGCAGTTATTATGGCTCTTGCAGGTGCAGAGAGAATTTTCGAGCTTATGGACGAAGAATCAGAGGTTGATGATGGTTATGTAACTCTTGTCAATGTAAAGTACGGCAAAAATGATGAACTCGTTGAAGTTGAGGAGCGTACAGGAATATGGGCTTGGAAACACCCACATTCAGATGGAACAGTATCCTATACAAAGCTTGAGGGCAAAGTAGAGCTTCATGATGTAGATTTTGGCTATGTTAAGGACAAGATAGTTTTGCATGATATAACACTTTATGCCAAGCCTGGACAAAAGGTTGCCTTTGTTGGTGCAACTGGTGCAGGCAAAACAACTATAACAAACCTTATCAATAGATTTTATGATATTGCAGACGGTAAGGTTCGCTATGATGGCATTAACATAAATAAAATCAAGAAAAGCGACCTCCGCCGTTCTATTGGTATAGTTTTGCAAGATGTTAATTTGTTTACAGGAACAGTTATTGATAATATTCGATACGGTAATCTTAATGCAAGCGATGAGGAATGTATAGCTGCCGCAAAGCTTGCTAATGCAGACGGTTTTATCAGACATTTGCCAAATGGTTATAATACGGTTATTTCAGGTAGTGGTTCAGACCTTTCACAAGGACAGCGACAGCTTTTATCTATTGCGAGAGCGGCAGTTGCAGACCCGCCTGTTATGATTCTTGATGAGGCTACAAGTTCGATTGATACAAGAACAGAAGAAATCGTACAGCGAGGAATGGACGGGCTTATGTATGGCAGAACAGTATTTGTCATAGCACATAGGCTTTCAACTGTAAGAAATTCAGATGTAATAATGGTTCTTGAGTTAGGAAGAATTATTGAGCGAGGAAGCCACGAGGATTTGATAAAACAGCACGGACAGTATTATAGATTGTATACAGGTGCGTTTGAACTTGAATAAAGCTGGTAAACTTCCCCAAGACAATTAAAAGCGGAGTGCCTCCGCAGTCAAGACGCGGAATCGCTCTGTATTATGGGAGATTGTTGACGCGGATGAAGTAGCTACCGTAACCTAACAGACTTCCCCAAGACAATTAAAAGTTTCGGTCGAGCCTTTTCAAAGGCTCGCAGTTTCCAAAGGCAGAGCCTTTGGTGGGTTTTAAGGGCGAAGCCCTTAACATCTCTTTCTTCTCGAGCGGTGGACATAGTCCACCGCTTAATTTTTTGTTAGCAACAAACTAATAAAGAGCAAACAAAGATGACGGTGAACGGGCGAACACAGTTCGCCCCTACATTTTTTAAATAGTAAATGCAAATTATCATAAAAACAGATATTTTAAAAATAAACAGGCATTAAAAGTAAATAGAATATGAAAAACGCTCAGGTCTTTTAAAGCCTGAGCGTTTTTGTATTATTATAGGAGAAAAAAGTGGCGAACTTCGTTCGCCACTTAGGGGCAAGAGATGTTAAGGGCTTCGCCCTTAAAACCCACGAGGGACTCCGTCCCTCGACCCTGCAAGCCTTTAAAAAGGCTTGACCTAAACTTTAAGTGTCTTAGAGAAGTCTTTTAGCTTTGAGGTAGCTACTTAATCCATGTCTTGGTGCGGAGGCTCGTCGCTGGCAAAAATCAACAATATTTTAAACAAGTTTATTACAAAATATATAATTGGACAAATTGACTATACAAGGTAAGTTTCGTGTCTAAATTTTGAAATTTTTGACTTGATATTAAATGCCAACTGTGATATTATTATGTGGTACACAAGGGGGTGTGGTGGAACTTAATCTTACTTATATTTCGTAAGAAAGATTTCGTTTCTCCACGCCTGTTTATTTATAGGAGGTGTATAACTGGTGCAAGATATGATTTCAAAAATAGTCGAAATGGACGAAAAGGCTCGTGAACTTAATGACGAGGCTCTCAAAAGCAAAATCGACTATGAACAGGAGATTGCTGTTGCTAAGCAAACTATCATCAAAGACTATCTTGAACGAGCAAGAAAGCGTGTACAAATCAACGCGCAGTCGGAACGAGATGCTGCCAAAAAGGAACTCGCTCAAACTCGTGAGGCTCACGCCAAAATCGAAAAAAAGCTTGATGACCTCTACGGCTCAAATTGTGACAGCTGGGTTGACGAAATCTTCAAGAGAGTAATATCGGGGTGATTTTATGCTATCGTCTATGTCTTCCAACGCTATTCTTGCTAAGGCAAGGACTATGTATGGACGCAGACTGACAGACAAGGATTACGAGGATTTGCTCGCCTGCAAAACCGTTCCTGAGGTTGCAAACTATCTTAAAAATGAAACAGTATATTCCGAAATTCTTTCAGGTCTTAACGAAAATGATGTTCATAGAGGTCAGCTTGAAACCTTACTAAGAAAGAAAATTTTCTATGAAAAAGTTTCTCTCGCAAGATTTGATATGAACTCAGAAAAATTTCTTTCAGTTTTCTTCATAAATCGTATGGAAATTGAGCAAATTATGAGATGTATATCTCTTCTTAATATTGGAAGAGCTTCTGAATATGCCTACGAAATGCCTGTTTTCTTTGAGAAACACACAAATCTCAATCTTAAATCCTTCTCTGAAGTGACAAATCTTAGTGAGCTTTGTGATGTTCTCAGCAATACTAAGTATGCTAAGATTATACGGCCTTTCATTCCACAGGGTGACGAACAGCTTGATGTTCCAAAAATTGAAACCGCTCTTTATACCTATAACTTTAATTCTTTGTTTGAATCTATCAATAAGAATACAAGAGGTAAAGAGAAAAAAGAACTTCTTGCTCTTATCAATGCTTTTATTGATTTCAGAAATTTCGTAAGAATTTCTCGTCTGAAAATGAGCTACCATACCTCTGAGGACTACACAAGAAGTATGCTTCTTCCCTATGGAAGGTTAAGCAAGGCTCAAATCAACTCCTTGCTCGAATGTGAAAGCTCTAATGAGCTTATGAACAATCTGAAGGCTACCTATATAGGAAAGTCCCTCAATAAAGCCGAATATAACACTCAAAGCCAGATGATAACTGCTCTTAATTCTATATACTGCAAAAAAAACATCAGACTCTCTGTAAACGCTTCGGTAGTTATGCTTTCTTATGTTATGCTTTCAGAAATCGAACTATCTAATATTATAAATCTCATTGAGGGCACTCGATACGGATTTTCCGAAGAAGAAAAATCAAGACTTCTCGTGAGATGAAATGAGGTGATTACGTGTCCGTAAGACCTATGAAAGCGGTCGGCATTATTGGTCTTTCATCAGAGCTTGATAAGGTTATGCGATATTGCGGAGAATCTGAAATCTTTCACCCCGATGACGCTATGAATTTCTATGAGAATACCGGAAAATTCGTTCCGATAAACGAAAGAAATCCTTATCAAGACCCATTGGCTGAGCTTATCTCTTCGGTTCAATCAGCCGGACTGGCACTCGAATTTCGCAAGACAAAGAAATTTACTGTCAGCGACAGTGGTATCAAAAAGTATGTCAAGTTCGTTTCTTCTAAGCTTGATAGATTTACTACCGAAACGCTTAAAATTAATGCAGAGCTTGATGAATGCAGAAAAAACCAAGAGGAGCTTAACCACTTTATAGGAAGTAATCTTGATATGGAAAAGCTTTTCGCTTGTAAATTTATCAATGTAAACTTTGGTCGAATTCCAAAGGAAAGCTATGACAGACTTACAGAGCTTAATAGCAATCCATACATCATTTTCTTCCCCTGCACGAATGACCAGACTCATTACTGGGGTGTTTATTTTTCACCACTCGGCAGTGAGGACGAAATCGATAGGATATTCGCAAGCCTTTACTTTGAAAGAATGAATCTTCCAAAGGGCGTTACGAATCCCGAAAAATATCTCGAAAAGCTAAAAGCTAAAGAGATTGCACTCAGACAACAGCTCACTAAGATTCAGCAACAGCTTGATATTTTCTGGACTGCTGAGAGCGAAAAGTGCAGTATGTATTATAGTAGGCTGAAAGAAATGAATACCTACTATACCATTAAAAAATATGTCTACTGCTATCACAAAAACTTCATTCTTGTCGGTTGGATTCCTGCCGACCAAGAAAAACAATTTACTCAAGGGCTTGACAAGATAAACGGTATTGAATATACCCTTAGCGATGGCAAGGACGAGATAAAACATTCTCCGCCTGTCATTCTTAAAAATCCGAGATTTGCTAAGCGTTACGAATACTATGTTAAGATGTTCGGCTTGCCAAGCTATAACGAAATCGACCCGACTATGCTTGTAGCTATAACCTACACCATATTCTTCGGAATAATGTTCGGCGATTTCGGTCAGGGTATTGTCCTTTCTATTGTTGGCTACCTTATGTGGAAGCTGAAAAAGATGGATATAGGAAAAATTCTTATCCCCTGCGGTATTTCCTCGGCTATATTCGGATTTATCTATGGCTCATGCTTCGGCTTTGAAGAAGCCTTCAATCCGATATATAAGGCAGTCTTTGGACTTGATGAAAAACCCGTTGATGTAATGGCTCCTGCAACATCAAATCTGATTGTTTATGCATCAGTCGGTGTCGGTGCAGTAATTATTATGATTGTTATGCTTTTGAACATCTATTCTTCACTGAAACGCAGAGATTATGAAAGCGGAATCTTCGGTCCGAACGGTATAGCAGGCTTTGTATTCTATACATCGCTTGTTGTCGGTCTTGTCTGTCAGATGGTTCTCGGAATTCAACTTATGAATATCGTATATGTCATCGGCTTGATTATAATACCGCTTATTCTTATCTTCCTCAGAGAGCCACTCGGAAGACTTGTTTCAGGAAATAAAAATTGGCAACCGCAAAAGTGGGGCGAATATTGTGTTCAGAACTTCTTCGAGCTTTTTGAAACTTGCTTGAGCTATGTTACTAACACAATGTCTTTCTTGCGTATAGGTGCATATGTCCTTGTTCACGCTGGTATGATGCTTGTTGTATTCACACTCGCAAATATGTCTGGCGGATTTATGTACTATATAGTTGTTTTGTTGGGCAACGCAATAGTTATGGCTCTTGAGGCACTTCTTGTTGCTATTCAGGTGCTAAGACTTGAGTATTACGAATTGTTCAGCAGATTCTATGTTGGTCAGGGCAGAGCCTTTGAGCCTGTCCGACTCGAAGAAAATCAATAATTCCATATGAGCTTTTAAGCTCATATGTGGGTTATAAATAATTTTTTAAATTAAATGGAGGATTTTAATTATGGAAATCATGGAATTTGTATTGTTGGCTGTACCTGTTGTATTTTTAGTTGGTTCTATCTTGCTCGCTTATAAGGCTGTTAAGAGCGGTGCTAAACGCAAGACTGCTGTTTTCACACAGATTGCTTCTTTCTGCATTGTTGGTCTTGTTTGCCTTATAATTCCTATGACAGTTAGCGCTGCTGACACAACTGCTGTTGTTGATTCAACAGCTAATGGTCTTGGTATGCTTGCTGCTGCTCTTGCAACTGGTATCTCTGGTATCGGCGGTGGTATCGCTGTTGCTGGTGCTGCTCCTGCTGCTATCGGTGCAACAAGTGAAGACCCTAAGGCATTCGGTAAGTCACTTATCTTCGTTGCTCTTGGCGAAGGTGTTGCTCTTTACGGACTTCTCGTTTCTATCCTTATCCTTAACAAGTTCTAATTCTAAATTGGCGAATTACAAATCGCAAGTTTCGTAGCGGCGAGCCGCCGCACCCAAGACGCGTAATCGGTTTTGCAAGCAAAACCTCTACATCTACAAGGGCGGTTTATTGTCACGAATAAAGTAATTACCAATGAACTACCAAAGGCTTGAGCGAAACTTTTAGCTGTCTTAGAAAAGTATGTTAGCTAATTGTAGGGGCGAACTGTGTTCGCCCGCTCGGTAGTTACTTCATCCGCAGCAACAAGTTTCCCACACTCACTACAAGCAAGATTTGTCTAGCAATTACGCAACAAAAAGTACTTTTTAAACTACATAAAGGTCAGGTGAGATTATGAGATTTTATTTAATCAGCGACAATGTTGATACGGCAATGGGTATGCGTCTTGCGGGAATCGAAGGCGTTGTCGTTCACGAGGACAGCGAGGTTCGTGACGCTCTCACAAAGGCTATGGACTATGATGATGTCGCAGTTATCCTTATGACCGAGCGTCTGGTTTCTCTTTGTCCTGACCTTGTCTATAACCTAAAGCTAAACCGCAAACAACCGCTTATAGTCGAAATTCCCGACAGACATGGAAACGGTCGTGCAAAGGATAGTATCACAAGATATGTTCGTGATGCTATCGGTGTTAAAATCTAATAAAAATCTCTACGGAGGTGACATTATATGGCAGAAGTTCAGAGTGGCTCTGAAAATTTTTTGAAGGCTATTGAAAAATATGCCGAGGAACAAAGAAATAAAATTCGCTTTGAGTCTGAATCCTTCAAAAAGCAAGAGCTTGAAAAGGCTGAAACAGAAGGAATTAGAGAAGCCTATACCCTTATTCAAAGAGAAATGGCAGCCATAAGAACGGAAATTTCAAGCCAGCTTTCTCGTGACGAGATGGCAAGCAGAAAGAAAATTTTCGAGAAAAGAAATAAAATGACTGAAAATGTCTTTGAAAAGGTTACTCAAAGGCTTGTTGAATTTACTAAGACAGCAGATTATGAAAAGCTTATGCTCGAAAGCGTAAAGAAAATTGCACAAGCTCTTAAGGCAGACGATGTAATCTTCTTCATTAAGGAAAGCGACCTAAAGTTTGCTGATAAGATTAAGGTTGCCTATACAGCAGAAAGATTAAAGGATAAAAAGCTCGCTGATAAAATCAAGTCAGCTTTCTCTCCTTCTTGCGAGGTTAAGTCCTCTAAGGAAATTAAAATTGGCGGAATCACAGGCAGAAGTGCAAGTCTGGGACTTATCGCTGATGAAACTCTCGATACGAAGCTTGATGGTCAGCGGGAGTGGTTCTATCAAAATTCAGGTCTTAGAGTTACTGAGTAATTCCCGACTGGAAAATGAGATGAGATAATGGCAAATAAAAATGTAATTTACGGAATCAACGGCCCTGTTGTTACTGTTAAAGACACAAGAGACTTTTCTATGATGGAAATGGTTTATGTCAGCGACGAACGCCTCGTCGGCGAAGTTATCGGTATCACAGATAAGCTTACTACTATTCAGGTCTATGAGGAAACAACAGGCTTAAAGCTTGGCGACCCTATCTACGGCACAGGCGAGCCTATGAACATTCTTCTCGGCCCTGGTATTATTGATAATATCTTTGATGGTATCGAAAGACCTCTTAAAGCTATCGAGGAATCAACAGGTTCTTCCTTTATTTCAAGAGGTGCTGCTGTTTCTTCACTTGATGACAAAAAGCAGTGGGATGTAACTATCACAGCTAAGGTCGGTGATTACCTCAAAGCAGGTCAGATTTATGCTACTTGCCCAGAAACACCTATCATTGAGCATCGCTGCATACTTTCCCCTAAGATTAAGGGTGGTAAAGTTATCAAAGTTGAACCTAACGGCAAGTATAAGATAAACGATACGGTCGTTACTATTGAAGATGACGAGGGCATTAAGCACGAGCTTACACTTTGTCAGGCTTGGCCTATCAGAACACCAAGACCATCAGCAGAAAGACTTTCAGCCGATGTTCCGCTTATCACAGGACAGAGAGTTATTGATACACTTTTCCCTATCTCTAAGGGCGGTACAGCTGCTATTCCTGGCGGTTTCGGTACTGGTAAGACTATGACACAGCACCAGCTTGCAAAATGGTGCGATGCGGATATTATCGTATATGTTGGTTGTGGTGAGCGTGGTAACGAGATGAGCCAGGTTCTTACTGAGTTCTCCGAACTGGTTGACCCGAAGTCTGGCAGACCTATGACCGACAGAACCGTACTTATCGCTAATACATCTAATATGCCTGTTGCAGCTCGTGAAGCTTCTATTTATACAGGTATTACACTTGCTGAATATTATCGTGATATGGGTTATCACGTTGCTATTATGGCTGACTCAACCTCTCGTTGGGCTGAAGCTCTCCGTGAAATCTCTGGTAGACTTGAAGAAATGCCTGCTGAAGAAGGTTATCCTGCTTATCTTCCATCAAGACTTTCTGAATTCTACGAAAGAGCTGGCAGAATTGAGACTCTTTGCGGAGCAGAGGGTTCAGTTACTATTATCGGTGCGGTTTCACCTCCTGGTGCTGACTTCTCCGAGCCTGTTACACAGAACACAAAGCGTTTTATCCGTTGCTTCTGGGCTTTGGATAAGTCACTCGCTTATTCAAGACATTATCCTGCAATAAACTGGATGACAAGTTACAGCGAATACTATACAGACCTTGACCCTTGGTTTAGAAAGAATCTCGGTGAAGACTTCATCAAGTATAGAAACAAGATTACTGCTCTTCTCCACGAAGAAAATCAGCTTATGGAAATCGTTAAGCTTATCGGTTCTGATGTTCTTCCTGATGACCAGAAGCTTGTTATCGAAACAGCTAAGGCTATTCGTGTTGCTTTCTTACAGCAGAACGCCTTCCATAAGGACGATACCTTCGTTCCGCTTGAAAAGCAAAAGCTTATGATGAAGACTATTCTCCATCTCTACGAAAAGGCTAAACATATTGTTGCTGCACAGATTCCTATTTCGCAGGTTCTTGAGCTTCATCTCTTTGAGAAAATCACAAAGATGAAGTATGATATTCCGAATGACAAACCCGAAATGTTTGATGAGCTTAATAAGTCTATTGATGACGCTCTTGCAACAATCTCAAACATATAAGCGGAGGTGCGTGACCGCACTATACAAAATGCGAAATCGCTCAAGAAGTCTCACTCGTGGTGAACACAATAGGTTTTTCCACGCAGAGGACTAATCTACCGCTTAGCTGATGCACTTCTTTAAGACAGATAAAAGTTTCGCTCAAGCCTTTTCTACACCAGCTTTGCTGGTGAAAGCTGCTTGC
>OHVO01000325.1_pt1 | contig 23262 bp, 19 predicted proteins | sample 1579371 | NCBI WGS metagenome assembly OHVO01 (sample SAMEA3882557, study PRJEB24775) | human gut metagenome | biome: human-associated habitat; feature: intestine environment; material: feces | place: Netherlands | collected 2009/2010 | reverse complement strand
CGCATGACCTGGGAAGAAGCTATGAAAGAATACATGACAAAACTGGCAAAAGAAAAGCCGGTGATTCTCTGCGGCGACCTGAACGTGGCCCACGAAGACATCGATATCGCCAACCCCGCCTCCAACCATAAAAATGCCGGCTTCACCGATGAAGAAAGAGGCCGTATGACAGACCTCCTTGCCGCTGGCTTCACCGACTCCTTCCGTCACCTCCATCCCGATGAAAAAGACGCCTACTCCTGGTGGAGCTACTTTGCCAAAGCCAGAGAAAGAAACGTGGGATGGAGAATCGATTACTTCCTCGTCTCCAGCGTATGGAAAGACCACATCAAAGGCGCCTCCATCCACTCCGATATCCTGGGCAGCGACCACTGCCCGGTGGAACTGGACCTGGAATGCTGATATGAAAAAAGACCGCCGCGGCGGTCTTTTTTTTGCGGGCAAGGGATATAGCCGCCTGCCGGCGAAGATTATGTCTGCTTTCGCTCAAAGAGCGACAGCCCCTTATCCACTTCAAAGGGAAATGCACGTTTTTTGGCAAGAGCCCTCTCTCCATTTGACCTGCCCACCCCGAACGAGACTGGGTGGCAAGCGCCTATATACTCTCTTGCGCCCCATTGCTTGTCAGGGGGGAGAGGGCCACGCAGTGGCGAGGGGGGATTGCCGAAGGCACGCCGGAAGCCAGCCGCCAACAGCCGTCAGCGGATAGCCGAGCTCTCCCCTCCCCGTCATTTCGAGCGAAGCCCCGAAATCTCCCACCGCCATGCCCCTGCCGTAATTGAAGTATATGCTGCAATCTGCGCTGTCAGTTTGAAGTCTGATTGTCTGACGTCTCCCGTCTAAATGCCTCTGACCCCTCAAATTTCTTACAATCTCATCTTCCCATCCACCATTCCTTATTCTCCAGGTACCAGCGGATAGTCTTCTTAATCCCATCAGCAAATTTCGTTTCCGGAAGCCATCCCAGTTCTTTATGGATCTTTGCGGGGTCGATGGCATACCTCCGGTCATGTCCTTTTCTATCCTTCACATAGGTGATAAGACTTTCCGGTTTTCCCAGTTCCTTGAGGATAAGCCGCACAATGTCGATGTTTGCCATTTCATTATGGCCGCCGATATTGTAGACCTCCCCTACGGTGCCTTGATGGATGATCAGGTCGATGGCCTTGCAGTGGTCCTCCACATAGAGCCAGTCCCTTACGTTTTTCCCATCCCCATACACCGGAAGGGGCTTATCTTCCAGGGCGTTCATCATCATGAGGGGTATCAGCTTTTCCGGAAACTGGTACGGTCCGTAGTTATTGCTGCAGCGGGAAATGGTGGCGGGGAGGCCATAGGTCCGATGGTATGCGCCCACCAGGAGATCGGCCCCGGCCTTGGAGCTGCTGTAGGGGGAGCTGGTGTGGAGCGGCGTCTTTTCCGTGAAGAAAAGATCCGGTCTGTCCAAGGGCAGATCCCCATATACCTCATCGGTGGATACCTGATGGTAGCGGCCAATGCCGTATTTCCTGCAGGCATCCATAAGGACAGAAGTACCGATGATATTCGTTTCCAGAAAAATCTCCGGATTCAGAATGGACCGGTCCACATGGGATTCTGCCGCAAAATTCACCACCACATCCGGATGCTCCTCTTCAAAGAGGCCATATACAGCATCCCTGTCGCAGATATCCATCTTCACAAAGCGGAAATTCGGCTTATCCATGACCGGTGCCAGGGTAGACAGATTTCCCGCGTAGGTCAGCTTGTCCAGACAGACGATACGATAATCCGGATACTTCTTCATCATGTAAAATATAAAATTAGAACCAATAAATCCGGCGCCGCCGGTGATGATGATTGTCAATATATCTACCTGCAATCCAGTTAAAACTCCATCCTCAAATCTCTCTTCTCCCTGCCATCTTCCTCTTCAAAAATTCAGCAATCTTCTTCGGCCAGTCAATATTTTCTAAAAATACCACCGGCACCTCACATTTTTTCAGATTCTGCCTTTCCAGCCACACATTGAAAAGCCGCTCCGACATGAAGCCGAAAAGCCGGGATTCGTAGGTATCATACCCTGTCATATCCGTCCGCTTCTCCAGTTCAAACAGAATATCAAAAAGCCAGGTACAATACTCGTCAAAAAGCGACTTTTTCATGACAAACATATTCAGTATATGCAGCTTTCTCCGATTCATCACCCTGGTAAAGGCGTCGGAATACCCCGGATATTTTTCGGCAATAATTTTTTCGACCTCGTCCAGATCCTTTTTATAATGGGCATGCTCGTACTGACTGCGCACTGTCTCGATATAATAATTCCTCTTCACAGGAAGGATGACATCATACTTCTGAAGCAGCTTTTCATAGTCTTCTCTATGAAAAATAGCCCCTTTTTTCTTTTCTATATCCTTCGTATGCACCCTGCGGCCAAAGTACCGGCGGTAATGACAGAGTCCAATATACTGGCAGTCGAGATTCTTCCAAGCCCAGTACAATCCTGTAAGCTCACAGTAATTGGGATTCTTCGCGGAAATATTATCTCCTGTATTATCCGGCGTATACCCCAGCGGTTCCTTCCCCTCCGCTCCTACATGTAGAGGCATATACACATCATCCGTCGGCATCCAGTACTTCTTGTGAGCCGCTACCAGTATTTTTATATCCATAAATTCATTTTCCCCATATTCAGATTTGAGATTTGAGAATTGAGGGTTGAGGGTTGAGGGTTGAGGGTTGAGTATTGAGTATTGAGTATTGAGGTGTGCGAGATAAGTGGCAAGAAAAAACAAATCCCCTATTTCCGCTCTATTCTCAAATTTCTTTCCTTCAAAGCTCAAATTTCTTCCCTCTTTTCCCTATCCTCTTCCCTCCCTATCTTAACTATCAATGTTCCAAGCATGCGAACGATTTCATTACAGAGGGATAAAGCTGCTTGAACATCATCAGGACTCACATATTGTAGATCTTCAGAAATGAGAATCTGTGTTTCTACTTCATTGGTGGATCCTTTGGCAATTCGTAGAAAATGAACAAACTCGCGGTCAGAACCTCTGCCAAATCCTCCCGCTATATTTGATGGTATAGAAACAACGGCTCTCCGTATTTGATTGGTAAGGCCGAATATTTCATCACGAGGAAATCGGCTGGTCATGTGATAGATAATATGTGCCAGTTCCATTGACTTCTGCCAAACGATCAAATCCCTATAATCCGTCATTACCAACACCAACCTTAATCTTTAAACCTCAAATCTCCTTTCCATATCTGACCATCTTCTGCCATTACAGCATTAAAAAACTTTTTCCAGCATGTTCACATAAAAGCCATTTTTTCTATTTATATAGTAGAAGGCAGCAAGTCATGAGACGAGGCTTCGGGAAGCAAACCTTTTCCTGCTAATCCTAGGCAATACAGAAAAAGGCATTCCAGTGCAATCGTCGGGATCCCCCTGTTCCTTCTCTCCAATCCGGAATGGCAGTAAATACAAAAACAAAAGAAACTCAGGACTCCAGAAAATCCCTACAGGGCAGAAATGACGGGAGACTCATGTATGGCGCGCGCCGTCGTACCTCGTACAGCAGCGGCCGTAGACCATGCAGACACCGAACTCATTGGGCATGATGGGAAACTTGGAGACACCGGGTTTCTTTGTAGTGGAACGATATGGTGGTCCTCAAACCTCAATTTTCTTTCCTCAAATCTCTCCCCTCATTTCTCATTCCTCAATTCCATTCCGTCCAAGAATATACTCCCTGAGGTCCTCATGCAGTATCTTCTTATAGTCCTCCACGCCGGGCTGGTCGAAAGCGTTTACGTTAGCCAGAGCTCCCTCGTAGGCAATGGTAAGGAAGAAGAAATACATGAGCGCTCCTACATGATAAGGCGTGAGCTCCTTCATGGCGATATGGCAGCTCATGCGCTCTTCAGAAGCCAGGGCTTCCTCATTAGCCCTTCTGGCAGCGGCAAGCATACGGCTCATGGGAACCGGGCCGCTTGCCCCCTTTTCATCACAGAGCACAGTCAGGTCTGCCGGAAGATGCTCCACAGAGATGAACTGTACCAGTTTATTTTTCTTCCCCTGCTGGTGCTCCTGAGTAAGAGAGTGCATATCCGTGGTACCTACAGCAGCCACCGGTGTCCTGCCGTTATAGACGATATTCCCCTGGAGATCATATTTCTTGCCTAGGGATTCTCCCAAAAGCTGAGCATACCACCAGCCGAAGGAACGAAGCTTATCGCCATAGGGCATCACCACTTCTGCAGTCATACCGTACTCTTTCATGGCAATGAACTTCAAAGCCGCCAGCATAAGAGCCGGGTTTTCAGAAATATCTTCCGACCGGCAGGCTTCTTCCACCATCTGCGCTCCCTGCAGAAATTCCTCTATAGGAATGCCTGCCAGGCTGGCGAAGACAAGGCCCACCTGGGAAAATACGCTGAACCGGCCGCCGATACCGTCAGGCACCGTAAAGCAGGGGAAGTGTTCTTTCTCTGCCAGAGGCCGAATCCTCCCCTTCTCCTTATCCGTAATGGCCATGAGATGGATATCACAGACTGGATCAAGCAGCTTCTGCAATCCCCGCACGGCTGTCACCGGCTCAATGGTGGTGCCAGACTTGGAAATCACAAGGAGTAGTACCTTCATCCGGCGATCCGCAATTCGCCCGGCTTCCCTTTTGATACAGGAAGCCAGATCCGTCAAACTTACCGGATCTACATTCTGACCGGAAAAATAAATCTGGGGATATCCCTTCCGCTCTTCTTTAGTAAGCTGGTTCCAGTAGGGACCGCAGAAGAGATCAAAGAGCACCTGATTTCCCAGATAGGAACCGCCGATATCGATGGAAATGACCGCATCATAGCCTTTGGCTTCCTCTCGAAGTCGAAGAAGCGCCTTTCTTTCTTCTTTGGAAATCAGCACCTCTTCCTTGAGAAGGTATGGCAGATGCGGAAATAGGACCTGGCTTCCATCCAGTCCCTTCCCGCTCTGCCTCAGCTTTGATACATCCCTTGCCGCCCTTCTGATCTGCCTGCTATAGGTGTCTAAGTCCTCACGCTTCACACTCCACCGGTTTCCCAGAAGATGCTTTATATCTATCATCAGTTCGTCATTAATAGTCATGCCTAAGCTCCTATTCCCATCTACAACAGATTTAAACTTATAATTTTAAAACCCATTTTATCTTATAGCTAGTTCTATTTCAGTATGTTAATATTGTATCATAATTCAAATTAATATGTTAAAAAGATCATCCCCAGTAATAGATACACTTCAAGGTACTCTTTACATTCACTTATTGTCTCAAGTTTTTACGTAATATTGGAATAATATCAGATGACAATTCTATAGTTAATTTATCAAAATAATCCTGGCATTGCAGCTCAAAAGGTGTATCAGACTCTTCATGTATTTGAAGACCTCTATCCTTAAGATCCGGATTCAGATACTTACGAAACATTGTTCGTGCCTTTTCGAAAAACTCTCCTATTCTCTTTTCATCCTCTGGTGAAATATACAGCTTCAGCTTTACCCACTTAGAATTACTTTCATTATATGCAGAAATATATTTATTATAATTAGCCCTGTACAATGCTTTTTCCAGATTTGGCGTATCCATGCTTTCATAACGGCAATGTCTGAATTCTTTAATCAATACCACTTCATCCTGCGGTAGTATTTTAAGATTTTTGACATATTTCTGAAAATCGTCAACTGACAGTGTGCTGAAATCAGGGTATCTAGCAATAATTAACTTCAGTGAAAGATCTGCACATGCTCCCAGCAATACACACAGGGAATCATAAAAGGCAATGATTCTTTCATGCCGTTGCTTTGTAAATATCTTATAGGACTCCAGGCTCTTGCCCTGCTCTCCTTTCATTTTTTGAAGTTCCCTGTTCGTCTTTTCTCCATGATGGTAAGTGTATCCTGTCCATATGCATGAACCGATTGTAGCAAGTATAGAAAAAATTGTACTACCGTTCAAGTTTGATAATATATCCATTAGATTTGATAATAGATTCATTATTGTATTCATTAATAATTCACCTCAATCTGCGTAGCTATCAAATACATTTTCCCTTACGGCATATATATTAATTCAATATATTACTATTATAAAATAAAATATATTAATATAATGCAAAAATTCACTTGCAGTAATAATCGATAACCTCTTAAAGCCACTTAATATTAACTTATTCTTTTAAATTTTTATGCGATATCGTCCAATTTTGATTACCTATAATTAATAGTCGAAAATAATTCCACAACTAATTTTTCACAATATTGTTTACATAATGGTATCGGTCTCTTTGTTATGTTTATTTAACTATTTTAAATCCAAGAAGGCAAAAGCAGGCAATTTGAACATTTTGAAGGAGTTAAAGTAAAAAACAATGTATCATATCTCAAATCTAATGAAATATCTTGAATAGCTGTGATAAAATATCAATATGGATTTTTTATTAAGGAGGCAAACTGGAATGAAGAATATCCTAGTCACTGGCGGTGCAGGGTACATAGGATCCCATACCGTTCAAGAATTAATGAAATCAAAAGAATTTGATCCCATTGTATATGATAATCTGGTTACCGGCCATATAGAAGCCATTCCACAGGGTGTACCTTTCATAAATGGAGATATCCATGACAGTGAAAAAATTGCTGAAACTCTCAAACGGTACGATATTGCCGGCGTCATTCACTTTGCCGCTTTCTCTCTGGTTGGCGAATCAATGACAAATCCACTGAAGTATTATAACAATAACGTTGAGGGGACCTTGCATCTCTTGGAAGGAATGAAAAAAGCGGGCGTGAATAAAATCGTCTTTTCTTCCACAGCCGCTGTTTATGGCGAGCCTGAGAAAACACCAATTACAGAAGACTCCCCTCATAATCCGACCAATGTTTATGGCCGGACAAAGCTTGTAATTGAAAATATGATGCGAGACTGTACTAATGCATATGGCCTCCGTTACATTGCACTTCGTTACTTTAATGCAGCAGGTGCCTCTGAAGGAGGATATATAGGTGAAGATCATAATCCGGAGACTCATCTCATACCTTTAATTCTCAAGACAGCTCAGGGAGTGCGGGAGCATATTTCAATCTATGGCACAGACTATCCCACTGCCGACGGTACATGCATAAGAGATTATATACATGTAATAGATCTGGCACAAGCTCATATTCTAGCCATGAAATACCTCTTAAATGGTGGAGAGAGTAATTATTTTAATCTTGGCAGCGAAAAAGGATTCAGCGTTCGCGAAATAATTGAAGCAGCAAAAAGTGTAACCGGTAAAAACTTTAAAATTGTTGAAGAAGGCCGACGCAGTGGAGATCCGGCAATACTTATTGCATCATCTCAGAAATGTCAAAAAGTATTAGGCTGGCAGCCTTGTCATTCTACAATTAAAGAAATCATCGCATCCGCTTGGAACTGGCATGTAAATCACCCCTATGGTTTTTCCAGCAAATAATATACGAGTTTTAAATAAAAGAGGAGTATGCAAATCAGCGTACTCCTCTTTTATTTGAAACTCACACCTCAGTTCTCGAAGTCAAATACATTAAGATATTGAAAAAATGAAAATATTTACAAATCTAGAGATTTCAAATATGTACGGAAGTCGTTTCCCAAATCCTCTCTTCTTAATGCAAACTCCACTACAGTCTTCAGATACCCTAGTTTATTGCCTGTATCATACCGCTTGCCAGTAAAATTATAAGCATACACATTCCCGCAGCGGGCCATGACACGGAGAGCATCAGTGAGCTGGATTTCTCCGCCCTTGCCGGGTTTCGTCTGCTCCAGGATATCAAAGACTTCAGGAGTAATCACGTACCGCCCCAAAGCGGCAAAGCGGCTGGGGGCTTCCTTGATTGATGGTTTCTCTATCATATCAAGTACCTTCAGCAGGTCTGGATTCTCCGTCTTTTCTCCTCGGATAATCCCATAAGAAGATACCTTATCTTCAGGGACTGTCTGACAGCCCACCACTGTGCTTCCTGTTTCATAGTAGCGATTCATGAGCTGCTTCAACGCCGGTTCTCCATTTCCTGTGTATACGATATCGTCACCAAGAATAACACCAAAGGGCTCCCCATCTATAAACTCCTTAGCACAAAGAATCGCATCACCCAGGCCGCGCATATAGGACTGTCGCACATAGTGAACCTTGATGTCAGAAATCTTTCGGATTTCTTCCAGTTCTTTCAATTTCCCAGCCTCCACCAGATGCTGCTCCAGCTCCGGAGAAGAATCAAAATGATCCTCAATAGCCCGCTTTGCATGACCTGAAATAATCAGGATTTCATTGATCCCGCTGCTCAAGATTTCTTCAACAATATACTGGATAGTCGGTTTATCGACAATAGGAAGCATCTCCTTAGGCATAGCCTTTGTTTCCGGAAGAAAACGAGTGCCAAAACCAGCGGCAGGAATAACAGCTTTACGAATCTTATTCATGGAATACACTCCTTTAAAAAGTATTAAGTTTATTCACAATAATTTTATAATCTGATAGGAATGGGTACACATTTTTTATAATCGGTATAACAAAGAAGATCTCTACAAATAAGACCCCAGCTGTGATAATTAGTGGTCCTAAATTAAATAAGCCAGCAAAATTTGGCATCATAAAAAATGAAATTTGCACAACACTAGGAACAATCAATAAATTAAGATGCGTACCATTGATAATTAATGAATTTTTTCCAATGTGTGATAATAATCTATTTGATATATTCAAAAAATAAAACATGAAGATAAAGCTTATACTTCCCCAACAAGCAACCACAAAATAAAGTTTAGCACTTTCCCACCGTAGCGTGTGCAAATCAACCATGGGCAAATTTGAAGCGACAATTAAGGACGTAAGTGATGACAACACCATAATTGGTATCATAAACTTACGTAATACCTTCAGTCTTGCATTGTACATATCAAGTATTTGCTTTATAAAATATCCAATTAAACAAAAAAAGGAAAAAGCAAAAACTTTTCCAAATGTAAACAGCAGAAAATAAATAGTACCATTGGTAATATAAGGTAAAAGTTTGGGTATTCTGCTACTTATAAAAGCACATATTATCATAAAAATAAATATTAGCAGTACCTTCTTTTTATAATTATAAAACAGTTTAAGCATTATCATACACAATACTTCTGCAAAGAAAAGCATAGGCAAAAACCAATTAGCATAATTTTCGAAATGGAGAATATTCGAGAGTAATTCATTAGCCCCCCCACAATCAAAATTAACGTTTATTAATGCTAATCTAAAATATTGTAAAAGAAAAGTCATGACTCCAAATATTAAATAAGGATATAGTAACTCTCCTGCTTTTTTGGCAGAAAATTTAACTAGAGAATATTCAACTTCATAATACTTGGGGTTATCTATCCCAAAACCCGACAACATAATAAAAAGTGGTAAATGAACATAATATAATCCCTTGAAAAGGTATTCATTATCTCCGCAGTGCCCTAAAACCACCATTATCATAGCCAAGCCTTTACAGCAATCTATCCACGGAATACGCATGGTTATCTCCTAAAAGTAATCCCTTTTTCTGAAAACATTCAGCAGCTAAGCCAAAGATATTATTCAAGAAGAAGTTGGAATAAAATAAATCAGCTCTTTCATTATTCTGAACTTCTTGATCATTGAATTCAGATATTTATAGCTTGACAAGGTTATAAGGTGCTTTTACAAGCCTATATACTTCTTCCAGAATTCAATACTTGTCATAAACTTATATGCTTCCCTATAGGATTTTCGAATCTTTCTAGTATTTAATAACAATCTAATATCCATTTGGGCTAATTTAAAAAGGAGCGACCAAAACTGTTTTGGATCTCTATCGACAATAAAACCTGACATACGCTCAACATCTACATATAATATTCTTTCCTTCCTAAAATTAGCTGCAGCCCTAAATCCCTGCAACGGTTCTATTACATATCCTTTATCCATTACATTTTTCCCTTTATTTCGCAAGAAGCCTGGCAGAAGCATACCATTAAAAGTAATTAACATTGCTAACTTTTTTATTTTATCGTTTCTTACTGGTCTGTTGAATTTAGATAGAATGACTTGACTTTTATCAATATCATGCGGCTTATCAACCTGCTGCTTCAGCAAATTCTGGTGATATTTAGAAGGATCTAAATGGATTAAAAAATCTGGTCCTTTTAGCGCATCTGATGCACCATTAAGCATCATACGTGCTCTATCATATCTATACACAAATAAAGACTGAACAAAATATTTTGTGAACCATTTGATATAGGCAAATGCAGATATATCCATATTATGCAACATAGATACGATGAGTTCATTCCTAACCCAATAATAATTAGTTGCAGTAGATGATTTACGTTGGAATGATTCATGCCAAACACAAATTCCATTGAGTTCTACCGTCGTATATCCTTTTTCCCTCAACCTTAAGCTATATTCAACATCATCCATTTGGAAGAAAATTGGAATAGGCAAGCCTAATTTTTCAACACAGGAAATCGGAGCTGCAAAAAACCACCAAGCATGGTAAGTTGCATATTCTTCAAAGTTAAAATTTACTAAAGAAGAAAATAATGACATATCTAACATATTTTTATTAGGGGACCCCTCTAGATTTGCATATCGAGCTCCGCTCTCATAAATATACTTAGGATTATCCAATTTCAACATTGAACCACCTACGCAAAGTTCTGTGTTGCTAGACAATGAAAGAAAATTATATAGTCTTAAAAAAGCTTCCGGTTCATAAACAGCATCATCATCGCAAAATACTACATGATTATATTTTCCACCTAAGTATAATTCAAGCATACCTCTACCAAAACCGCCAGCTCCACCATAATTTTTATTAGGTATTACTGTTATCCGTTCACTTTGAATAGAAGGCAAGGTTTGACCGTTATCAATTAAATAAATATGTAGATGCTCATTACTTATTTGACTAAAAAGATACTGTTTCAATGAATTCATATTTCTTTTAACATATTTTTCTCTTTTAAAAGTAGTTATAACTATACCAAGAGATATATCATTAACAGGATTATCCAAGCAATAAAACTCACCAGATACAATATTCGATGTTATTTGTGCATTATATTCAAAAAAAATAATTCCATAAATTTCTTCCGGATTTGAAAAGATAGAAATATCCGTTCCGCTAGTCTCTAAATCTACATCACAACTTTTTAATAGTTCCATACCATTAAAAGAAGAGTATCTAAAAACCTTTATTGTTCCTCGTCCACTCCCTCTCACTTTCAATGCCAAGCTTGATATATTAGTATACTTTTTCCAACGATCCGCCAAGAATACGTTAAAATAGCTGTCAAATCTAATAATATCTCCAGCAACAACATTGAGTGTTCCATTTTCATAATCATAAAAACTATCATTTCGTAATTTTTTAAAATATAAATCTTCTTCTGTACAAATGCCAATTTTGGGAAAAACAATATTTTGTAAGTTCATAACAATCTCCTTTTAACAACTTAGTACTATTTAATGATAACTAACTTTTATAATTTTTTATACTTATTGCACATTTTCATGGATGAGCCAATATCTTTCACATTGCCATGTTCTAACCAGATTACTTTCGTACATAGTCGCTCAATCATTCCTATATCATGGGATACAAGAATAATCGTCACACCATCGTCAATCATTTTTTGAATTCTTCTTTCGCATTTTTCCTGAAACTTATAGTCCCCAACTGAAAGAACTTCATCCACTATCAGGATATCCGGTTTTACCATGGTGGCAATTGCAAATCCAAGCCTAGCATACATGCCACTGGAAAAATTCTTTACCGGCACATCTACGAAGTCCTTCAATTCTGCAAAATCAATAATTTCATCAAATTTACTGTCCATAAATTCTTTAGAGTGCCCAAGAATTGCACCATTCAAGTATATATTTTCTCGGGCAGTCAGTTCAGGATCGAAGCCAGCCCCCACTTCGATAAGAGGTGCAACAGATCCAATGACTCTGACAGATCCCTCTGTTGGTGTTAGAACTCCGGCAAGAATTTTCAGCATGGTGGATTTTCCAGCCCCATTAAAGCCGACAATCCCAACAATTTCTCCCTTTTTAACCTGAAAGGAAACATCATTCAGTGCCGTAAAATCGTTAAAGAGTAACTTCCCCTTCAGCAGCTTAACAACATATTCTTTCAAAGAGTCCACTTTTTCCACCATCAAGTTGAAATGCATGGAAACATGGCTCACATCTATCACAATTTCAGCCATGGAACCCTCCTCAGATGTATAAAATAAAATGATTTTGGAACTTTCTGAATACTAGAGTCCCCAACAAGATTGCACAAGCAGCTAATATACCGCAATACATCAGCAAGTGTAAGTCTGGGAGCATATTTTCGTATAAAGCCTGCCTGACCGCTTTAAAGAAATAATACAGCGGATTTAATTTCAGCAGGAAGCTAAATTTTGCCGGAATAATCGACTCCGGATAAAAAATAGGAGTTGCATAACTCAATAGGTTTAATAAAACTCCATAAAGATGAAACATATCTCTGAAATAGACAGCCATCGTTGTCAATATCAGCCCCATACCCAGACAAAAAATAAAAAAGAGTGCAAGCGGAATTACAAATGTCAGCATTCTCCAGCTCAAAGGCTGCCCGGTAGCTAAAATAATAATCAACAGTGCCGGAAGTGTAAACAAAAGATTAACACCGCTTGACACTACGCGCGAAAGAGGAAACAAGTATTTTGGTATATAAATCTTACGAATCAGGCCACTGTTATCTATAATGGAGCTCATGGCAAAACTGGTACTTTCCGAATAGAATGTAAATAAAATCTGTCCGACTAAAAGATACAACGGGTAATTTTTGATGTCAAAGCGGAAAAGTGTGGAAAATACCATAGCCGTAACTGTCATCATGAGCAGTGGATTCAGAATGCTCCACAAAATGCCAAGAACCGATCTCCTATATTTTTTCTTGATATCACGAATAACCAACTCATGAATCAAAAATCGGTATTTATAGAGTTCTAAGATAAAGTTATTCATTGTTTCCTCTAAAATCCATAAATTTTTTCCAAAAAATAGTAGTTCGCAGCGAATTCTTCCTGAAGCTAATATAGTCTTTATGTGTCTTGGGGTAATAAATTAGTGTTTTTATGATATTCAATAACAAGCTGATAAAACACGATAGTGTTGCAGGAGACTGAATCATATGCAATATTTGATCCATCTTCTCTTCAGACGAAATAAGTGTAAGACCTGTAAGTCCTTTATTATAATCAATTAACGCCTGGTTCAAGCAACGAATACCGACTAAATTTCCCTGTAAGGTTCGTTTTATGCCCCTTCCAACTATAGCAATTGCAAATGTCAAGAAGTTACAACCCTCGGCATAATTATTAATAATCAGCATATTTCTATCGGAATAATAATTTACAACAGGACTGATTTTAGACTGAAAAGATTGGTGCCATACGCCAATTCCATTCATACTCATTACTTCTCGATGATTACGGATACCATATTCCATATCATCGCCTTTTACAAATACAGGAAGAGGATAACCAATATCTTCAATCCGATGCACCGGAATAGCACAATACCACCAGGCTCCATATCGATTTTTCTGTGACGGAACTTTTTCATTTTGTACAAGGTTACTTGCATTTACAAGATTTAGATTTTTACCTTCACCATGAAGTCTTATCTTTCCCCATCGAGCCGTGTTTTCATATTGTATACAGGGCTTCTCTAAGGACAGCATTGCACCACTCAGGAAGCTATCCCTACATTCCTCTTTTAGCCCGGAAAGCAGGGCAAAAGTTCTTTCCAAAGCTGATGTCTCAAGGACGATATCATCATCCATGAGAAGGACATAGTCCACTGCTCCCTGCTGCACATATTCTATCATACCACGAGTAAACCCGCCTGAGCCGCCAAAGTTTCTATTATGGATGACACGGAGCTGCTGACCGTTCAGTTTTTCCAGTGTACTTCCGTTATCAACGACAAGGACAGAGAGCCAAGGATGATTTTGCTGAAAGTCACGAAGCAGGCTCATGGTACGCTTGACATATTTTTCCCTTTTGAAGGTAGTAATGGAAATCCCTATTTTTTTATCTTCCCATTGCGTAAATTCGCCATTCCATTGTCCGCCAATATATTGACCTACATCACTCATACAATGAAGGGAAAATCCCAGGAGTACGCCATCCAGTTCTTCTATAGCAAAAGAATGAGTAAAGCAGGAAGATGCCGTCTCCATGCTGATATCTCGGACATTTCCATTTTCATCATAGAGATGGAAGATAACCCCAAAATGGCCTTCCATCTGAAGCGCCAGCTGCAAAGCCGCAAGAGTAGTATATCTTTTCCATTTCTTCAAACTCATGGAATTAAAGTAAGTAGTGAAATCCAACACTTCTCCTGCATGCATGAGGATACAATTGTCTTTCCGCCTCTTTACCCCTCGAATATAAAGCAGTTCTTTGGCTTTCTCTGTCGTATCAACCAGTGAATAGAGCTTATGTATCATAGACTCCTGCTTTCCTCATTTTCTATACCTAAGACCTGACTAACGAGCAATCTGATGTCTGCACACCATTTTATCATCTGTCTTATTGCCGCATTACAGGTCATTTCTTCGCTGACACAAAGATATGCATTAGCAAAAAAATATGCAAGCTCGGTTATCTGATATTCTTCAGACTACCATTTAGCAGTCTGGCTATCTCATCGCCTAAAGTCTCAATTCTGACCATCTGAAATCTGATAGTCTGAATGTCTGACGTCTGATTATCTCAGCTCGCTGTCTGCTCGTCTAAGTGCGCTGTCAATCACCGCATCCATATCATAGTACTTATACTCTCCCAAACGTCCGCCGAAGATGACCTTTTCTTCCTCATCCGCCAGTGCTTTGTATTTTTTATAGAGAATGCCATTCTTTTCATCATTCACCGGATAGTAGGGTTCATCGCCCACTTTCCATTCTGAAGAATATTCACGGCTGATAACCGTCTTAGGCAGGTCATTCCCGTCCTCATCCTTGCCGAATTCAAACCACTTATGCTCGATGATACGGGTCCAGGGCGTTTCTCTATCTGTATAGTTCACCGCCGCATTCCCCTGAAAATTGGGTTTATCCAGCACTTCCGTCTCAAAGCGGACGCTTCGATATTCCAAAGGTCCCAAATCATAATGGAAATAAGCATCAATGGGTCCGGTATAAATCACCCGGTCTGCTAGAATATCCAGTTCCTTCTTATTTTCAAGATAATCGCAGTTCAGCTTTACTTCTATACCGTCCAGCATACGAGCCACCATCTTTGTATAACCGCCGATAGGAATCCCCTGGTACAGTGCATTGAAATAGTTGTTATCAAAAGTCAGCCGCACCGGCAACCGCTTAATGATGAAAGCAGGCAGTTCCGTGCAGGGCCTTCCCCACTGCTTTTCCGTATACCCCTTGATCAGCTTTTCATAAATATCCGTTCCCACAAGGGAAATAGCCTGCTCCTCCAGGTTTTTAGGATTCGTGATGCCAGCCGCTTTCTTCTGTTCTTCAATTTTTGCAGCCGCTTCCTCCGGCGTTACTACGCCCCACATCTTATTGAAAGTGTACATATTAAAAGGAAGGGAATAGAGCTCTCCGTGATAATTGGCCACCGGCGAATTGGTAAAGCGGTTAAACACAGCAAACTGATTCACATAGTCCCACACATGCTTCAGGTTCGTATGAAAAATATGGGCACCGTACTTGTGTACATGAATACCTTCCATGTCCTCCGTATACACATTTCCTGCAATCTGCGGACGCTTATCAATCACAAGTACGCTCTTGCCTGCCTTTTGGGCTTCGTGAGCAAAAACAGCTCCGAATAATCCTGCTCCGACGATAAGATAATCATAATGCTCCATATTTTTACCTCTCTATATGTGCCACTTTAATTTTAGACATTTAATATAGTATACGCCATGTCACAGAGCTTTTCCAATAGTTTTTAGGGGCTATTTTATTAACGCATGCTTTCTTGAGTGAGATTACATCAGCATTAAATCTTAGTCAAAAATCAGTAAATGCTTGCTGACTTCTTTTCCGATGCATCTATAATAATCAACTCCGGTGGATTATTTCCGCAATTAAACTCCTGATCATGGGTTCGCTGCAATCGCTCCGCTTTCTTTGGATTTCCCAAATCAATAAATACATATACCATATTTTCTGTCCGCTCCGCCTTGGCATATTCCTGTATCTGCGTAGTAAATCCATGCATATATTGTGAGTTGGTGGACAGCTTGACCTCTATAACCGTTTTATCGGCTCCTCTGGATATTTTAAAGTCTACCGGTCCGCGTCCGGCATCCGGTTCACGGGAGATGTCCCAGTAGTTGTCTTTATTATACATATAAGCCGCCATTTGAATGAAAGTCTGCACTACTTTTTCCCTGTTTCCGCTGGCTGTACTTTGTATACCTTCCCAGCCTCTATGATTTTCTATGCATTCCTTTACGCCATCCAGAATTGCAAGAGCAGCTTTTTTTGAAGTTTGCGCTTCGCACCAGCCGCCATGCTTCTCAAATCTTTGCAGGCTCATCGCCCAGAGCTGAGATAATTTCTTCAGCTGATACCCAAAGTCAAGGTTCGGGGTAAAGGGTTCCACGGTTTCCCGTCTATAGGCACTGACTACTCTATGAAATACCATGGGATTGTAAAATATCAATTCCTTTAGATATGCTTTCTTCATTTCTGCCGTCTGCTTTCCCCATTCTTTCGCAACGGCTTCATTCATTTCAAATCGGATAGTTTCATTTAAAGAAATCACACTATCAATATCTTCCCAAGACCTGACTACGGGAAGTTTTTGGAGAATATCAATCGGAAGCAGGAGAACATTATCCTTTTTGTATGGATTTTTGAGAAGCCCTCCTTGGAATACACACTTTGGATATGAAGAAGCATCAATATGAAGATCCCGATTGATACGCCTTGTGTAAGCTTCAATATCTTCCTGTATAAGAGTCGCTATCATGTCCGAGAGTCTATCAGCTCCTACATTTTTCTCAAACAGCGGAAGTAATTCAAAAAACTCCGGATCTATGATGCCATGCTTCACAATATCATATGCGGTATAAATGACTTCTTCCCTTAATTTCCTGCCAAATCCGGCTCCAGCTGGTCCTTTTGCATAACCAAGACAAATACCATTGACCTCCGAAAACTGGAATAGTTCAATAGCTCTCCTATAAAATCGGTCAGATGAATCCTTTCTCTTCGCCACTTGCAAAAGTTTGATGATTCGTCTGAAATATTTTTTTATTTTTTCGTAGGAATGAATGAACTCAGGGACCTTAGTCTGCTTCAAACGCTGTAAATTAATAAAGAAATGGCTGTCTGCTTCCAGATCCGGATCAAATACGCCGAAACCATCCAGCTTAAGCCCTAAATGTAAATAATCAGAAAGCAGCATATATTACTCCTTGTTTAGTTTAAAACACTGCATGTTTGTATACTTATAATCCAGTCGCCATTATATTATAATATTTGTTTCTGTATTCACTGCACGCCTGTTCGTACTGACACAGAATAATAGAAACATCACTATAACTGTTCCGTGACGTCCCTTTTCCACCTTCCGGTTCCTGTACAACCTCCAAAAATGGTGAAGATATCTCTCCTTCCATTATTTTTCTTAAAGGCATTAAAATCATATTTACGCGTTTTACTTTGAAGGCGTTCAGCCCTGCGTCAGGCTTCTTTTTTGCCAAATCCTTTATCTCCATACTCACCCTGCGGAGCATCCCCGTTAAATTATCAAACAAATCTCTATCAGCAGCTTCCTTTTTTTCTTCTATAATTTCTTCATAACTATCGATTACACATTGAAGTTCATCTTCTATATTAGAAGCAATTGTCGCGCATTTAGGAACGCCTCTCCTCCCTTCTGATAATTCATAAATCTGCTTATCTTTCAGCTTCTGGAGATTATCCTTTATCCTCTGTACCGATTCTTGAATTTCGTCATGATTTTCCATATTCATGAACTTCTCCTTTCCTATCAAACCATACATGGCCCTATACCTGATATTCCCAGCTACTTAGCTGGGAATTTCGGCTTAAAGTTTATAATAGAAGGTGCTTCTTTCAACGTTTCTGGCTTGAGTCCCATCAGATTTTCCATATCCTTTTTGCTTAAGTAAATGCCTTTCTCATGAAATGCATTGATCAGAGATTTCACTGTCAGGTATCTACCTTCCACCAGTACATCTATGGCCCCCTGAAATATAGAATCTTCCAATTTCCCCGGCATATCTCCTTGTTCATGCTTACGTTCCCCTTTAGCGGAAATTTGCCGCATAAGATAGGAGAACTGATTTCCTGTTATGATATTCAACTCTCTGGCTCTATACATCATCGCCTGCATGGAAACCTTCCATCTTCGTTTCAATGCCCTGTAATAATTCAGGCTGGCAGCATATAAGCTGACATCATTACCAAAAGTTTTGGCCGGCAGGAGAAAAGCACTTGCGAACATATTGGCCTGACGTTCCAAATTGTTAAACTCCTGTTTGCTTAAAGTCTCATTGGTATCGTCCCAGTGGTGCATCAAAATATGCCCCAGTTCATGTGCCATATCAAACCGAAGCCGAGTCATCGGCTTGCTTCCGACAGCCAGTGCAATAATGTACACCACTCCATGTCCTTTGATGTTGATTTTCTGGCTGAATGCATCAATCTTGTCATCCACATTTTGAAATCCTACTACAATGATTCCGTGAGAGACCAGCAGATACTGCATGTTGTCAATTGGTTCCAGTCCCAAATGCCATTCATCTCGTACACGTAACGCCAGCTTTTCTATGATTTCACCCATACTGTCAGCATCTGTTTTTTCCGGTTCAGAAATCAGATTTTTAAAATCAGATGTATCCGGAAGATTGAGTTCAGGAAAGTTCACGTAATCCAGTAATGTTTCATAGAGCTTAGCCGTATATTCCATTTTCAGTTTCTCTGCTTCCTGCGATTTTTTCCGTGCTGCTGCCTGAGAGCGGAAATAGGTATTACTGGTAGCCACAGTACATGAATCATCATTTAGGAAGAACTCCATCGGGAAGTCTAAATATTTGGCTATTTTCAGCATATTGTCAACTGATGGTCTATTTTCATCATTTGCATAAAGAGACAGCGACTGCCTGCTTATATCGGTTGCTCTGGCCAAATCAGCCATCCTTATTCCGCGGAACCGCAATGCCTCCCTCAGCTTAGCCCCGTGAAACTTCACATTGCCCATCATATATCAACAGGATATCTTACCCCTGTTTTTTCCCCTCCTCTTCTTTCAGCGAAACCAACGAATTTTCGTCTTCTTTAGCTACATGATTCTCTTTAGCAGATGCCTTAACCGACACGAGCCTATGAATGTCGGTGCTGTTTCTGTCATCAACGTCATCCTTTGTGAGTGTCAGGAAATCAGGACGAACCATATCCATCAGATTCCATTCTCTGCAGATTTCAAAATCATCAGCAAACAGGATGAGCCGAATAGATGTGATAATTCCCCCTTGTTCAGCATAAGCAATTACCAAGTGAGTGTATCCAGCTCCAACACTATTGCCAATAAAAGCAGAGTATAATTCTACGAATTTATTCTGTCCAAACAAATTTTCATCATCAATACCAGACAACGTATTAGCGCCATCAAATAAGCTCGGCTGTTCTGCTTCCACTACCACGCCTTGATTTTGAGTATTAATGATACAAAGGATATAATGGGGTGTCTCTTTCTCCTTAGTCGATAATGCCCTCTTCAGTGCCTGTTCTGAAATTATACTATATGTAAATTTACTCTTACGATCTTTCCACAAAATACCTTGCCAGCCTGATCGATTAAAACTTATCGCTTCTAAGTCAGGCAACATGGAAGAAATATTTGTGTTAATTAAATCACCACGCGCAAAGCGGCAATTATTATTCGTTTTCAAATTTTGTTCTTTTTTATATTCTTCAAAATCTGATCCGACTGCCTTTACAATCGCTTTTACAATAGTTTTAACTACCGAACTGTTTCTGTCGATATCGATTTGGTTCATGTGTCCTCCATACATTCAAATAATTTTAATTGTTTTCTTATATTTTACATCTAATTTCATTTTTGTCAAGTAAACCACATATTTATTGTGCACAAGTCAACTTATGTAAGGTATTTGACATTAATTCGCAATCATTTTGATCCTAAACCACTTATTTCTGGCATAAAAAAATAGGGCTCCATTTTAGCCCTGTTTTACTGATATCCACATAGTTGCAAAAGCTGGTTAATGACATTTTTCGACAAAAACTAGTAAGCCCCATTGCATTCAGCAACAACACGAAAGGTCCGCCACAGCAAGACCAGATCCAGCCAAAGATTCCAGTTATGGACATACCAGTTATCCATCTGGACTCTCTCCGGATAATCCACGTCATTCCTCCCGCTAGTCTGCCAGATACCGGTAATGCCGGGACGAACCATGGCATATTCTTTGAAATACACGCCGTATCGTGGAATTTCCTTCTGCACGATAGGCCGAGGGCCTACGAGGCTCATTTCCCCTTTCAGCACGTTCCAGAGCTGGGGAAGTTCGTCGAGACTGGTTTTTCTGAGGAAGGCGCCGCTTTTGGTGATGCGGGGATCGTCTTTCAGTTTGAATTCTTTCTCCCATTCCGCTTTAGCCGCCGGGTCGGTAGCCAGGAGGTGCTCCAGCACTTCTTTCGAGTTTACGCACATGGAGCGGAATTTGTAGCAGTTGAATTCTTTTCCGTTTTTCCCTACCCGCCGATGCTTGAAAATGACGGGGCCCGGGGAGTCGTGATAGACCCAGATGGCAATGGCCAGAAGGATGGGCGATATGAGGATGCCGCCGCAGATGGTGGCCACGATATCGAAGATCCGTTTCAGCAGCTGGTTCCAGGGGCTGGCCAGGTTATTCCGGATATGGAGGACCATGATTTTCGCATCGAAGAAGGATTCTGCCGTCACATTGGACATGGGGACGGCCACCAGATTCGGAACCACATCTACCTGTTTCACCAGGGATTGGGCGCGGTAGATGAGGTCTGACAGATCATCCTGGGGAAGCCCCGGCGCTGCGATGAGTACCGTGCGGACTCCCGTTTCCTGGATGACTTTTTCCATATCACCAAATCCCCCCAGCACAGGAAGTCCATGGATGGGAGTATTTACGGGATGCCGGTCTTCCAGAAATCCCACCACCCGGTAGCGCATGCCGGAGTCGCGAAGGATCTGCTGTACCACCAGCTCCGCCGTCTTTCCGGCACCTACGATGAGTACGGGAATCTGGAAAGCTTTCACCCGCTTCATCACTTTGCTTAATACTACACGCAGCACTGCCATCAGCGTAAAGGCCAGGATGGTGTAGAAAACCACAAAAAGGCGGGATACCTGCCCGGAGACCTGGGCAAAAAACATGAGGATAATGCCCAGCACCGTGCCTTCCAGGCACGCAAAAAAGAGACGCTCCACCATACGATATATGAGCATGCGTCTCCCGTAGAGTCCGCTATAGAAATTGAAAAACATAAAAACCAGCGGCAGCCACAGGAACAGATAGCCCTCAGACACCTGAAAGGTGCTGTAGGTCATGATGCAGTTCCTGATATACACTGCCAGTATCCCTGCCACTGCCAGGGCGGCATAGTCGCCCAAGGCAAAAATAAGAGACGGTATCAGTCTCCCGTCTGCATTCTGCTTCGCTTCATGTATATGATGATCCATAAACTCCCCCGGATTGTTCTCTATGTCTAGTCTATTCTTAGTGAGTATAGATATTATATCACAATTGATGAAGGGGGAGAAAAGAGATTTGAGATTTGAGATATGAGATTTGAGGAAGTAGAGACAATGAGAGAGAAGATGTCAGACGGTCAGACGTCAGACTGGCATTGCGGCGGGAAACGTATCCCCTACTTACGGCAAGAGCCATTGTGCGGGGAGATTTCGGGGCTCCGCTTCGCTTCGCTCGAAATGACGGGGCGTTTTGTTGTGCCACTGTGGAGGTCCTGCATAGGACCTCCAAGTGGGGCGAAGTAAGGCGCCTAGCCTGCCCATTAAGGCGCTTTCCTTTTGCCACCCTTTAGGGGGCGATGAGTTTTGTATGCCGCCAAAGGCGGCGGGATTGTCCCTCTTGCGTTCGAGAATACTGTTTTCTGATGTCTGTCGTCTGATAGTCTGATGTCTTCCCACCGACTGGTATTTATCGGCATTGATATCACTAACGACAGGCACCGAGATTCTTCACTGCGTTCAGAATGACAGTGTCCGGCGGGAAGCGGACAACCCACAGCAGTCAAGGTCCCACTAGTCCACTAGCCCACAATTTCTTCCGGCGGTTCTTTACCAAACCACTTTTTATAAATTTTCGCAAATTCTCCGTTTTTCTTGATTTTGGCCAGGCCATCGTCGATTTTGGTGAGAAGGTCCTTATTTCCCTTCTTCACCGCAATGGCCAGGTACTCGGTGGACAGGGCCACCGGTGCAGTTTTAACGGAATGGTCTTCCGTTTTCGCCACGTAGTATTCATTGGTGGGGATATCATTGACCACGGCATCCACGGCGCCCTGTTTCAAGTCAAGGAATGCATCGCTCAGGGTGCTGTAGGTGCGGACATGAGCCCCTTCGATTTTCCGGGCCGCCTCTTCACCGGTGGAACCGATGGTGACACCCAGGGTTTTACCGGAGAGGTCAGCCTTTGACCGGATATCCTGATTGTCGCTCCTCACCACTACGCCCAGACCGGCAATGTAGTAGGGTTTGGAGAAATCGACGGACTGCTTCCTGTCTTCGGTGACTGTAATGTCATTGATAGCCACATCCAGGTCGCCGGACTTCAGGGCCGGAATGAGACCGTCAAAATTCACATTCCTGATTTCCGTGGAGAGTCCCTCTTCCTTCGCAATGGCATTGATAATGTCCACATCAAAGCCTTCATAGGCCTTGGTGTCCATATTCTGGAAACCAAAGGGCGGATAGGCTGCATCCATGCCCACCCGAAGAACGGACGATGTCTGTTTCTCCTGTCCGCAGCCTGTCACGGCCGCCGTAATACCGAGAAGCAGAGCTAAGAAAAGAAATAGTTTTTTCATAGGGATCCTCCTATCTAAAAAAAGCTCAGAGGGTTTGGCACCCTTCGGGTGCAAAGGGGCACGGCTTCGCCGCAGGTTGTGTAGAAGGGTTGTGCAAAAAGGTTGTGAAAAAGGTT
>OHVO01000322.1_pt1 | contig 23381 bp, 18 predicted proteins | sample 1579371 | NCBI WGS metagenome assembly OHVO01 (sample SAMEA3882557, study PRJEB24775) | human gut metagenome | biome: human-associated habitat; feature: intestine environment; material: feces | place: Netherlands | collected 2009/2010 | reverse complement strand
TTTTTCCGGGCTGACCGTGGGGCAGGCGTACTACATGGAGGTCAGCTCCGACACGCTTTCTACCGCCGGATGTACGGCGCTTTATAAGTGCGCGACCACACCGCCCCCTGCGCGCAGCGGTACGGTGAGCCTCACCGGCTACGCCGCCTACGACGCGCTGCTCGCCGAGATCAAGACCTACGGCGACACGAAGGTCGCGTTCGTCGGCATCGACACGCCCGAATCTTTTACCAAGTCCACTCCGACCTACTTCCAGGACGCCAACGGCAAATTCGTCTATTCCTTCGCGGAGGGCAATAACGGCGCTGACCTTTACAACAAGGTGCAGGAAACCGTTGACGCTGCCAAGAAGGACGGCGCGACCTATGTCGTCGCCATTGCGCATCTGGGTATCGACGAATCCTCCGAGCCGTGGCGTTCGACCGATTTGATTGCCAACACGACCGGCATCGACGCTGTGCTTGACGGTCACTCCCATTCCACCATTGCAATGGAACTGGTCAAGAACAAGGACGGCAAGGAAATCCCCCTGTCCTCCACAGGCACGAAGCTTGTCAACATCGGCAAGCTGACCATCTCCGACGGCGTGTTCACCACGGAACTGGTTTCTGACTACGCGGCCAAGGACGACACGACCGACGTATTTGTCAAGTCCATTCAGGAGAAGAATGAGGCCCTTGTCAACACGGTCGTTGCCAGAACCTCCGTTGACCTGACCACCAAGCATTCAGACGGAACCCGCGCAATCCGCAACCGCGAAACCAACCTCGGCGACCTCTGCGCCGACGCTTACCGTGCAGTCTCTGGCGCTGATATCGCGCTCGTCAACGGCGGCGGCATCCGCGCCGATATCTCCGCGGGCGATATTACTTACGGCCAGATCATCAAGGTTCATCCGTATGGCAACGCGCTCTGCGTCGTCGAAGCAACCGGTCAGGAGATCATTGACGCGCTGGAATGGACAGCCCGCAACACCATGGCGACTTTCTCCGACGGCGAGAACGCTATTGGCGAAATGGGCGGCTTCCTGCAGGTTTCCGGTCTGAAGTACACCATCGACACCACGGTCAAGTCTTCTGCCAAGGGTGACGACAAGTCCATGTTCGTCTCTGTTGACGGCGCTTACCGCGTCAAAAACGTCAAGGTTCTGAAGAACGGCAAGTATGTCGATATTGACCCGAAGGCTACTTACACAGTCGCGTCCCACAACTACATGCTCAAGGATTCCGGCGACGGCATCAATATGTTCGCCGACAACAAGCTGCTGCAGGATTCCGTCATGCTGGACAATCAGGTTCTGATCAACTACATCAAGGACAGTCTGGGCGGCGTCGTTCCCGCTACATATGCCGCTCCGCAGGGCCGTATCACGGTCATTGCCACCCCGTACACCGACGTGCTCGACGGCAACTGGGCAGTTGAAGCTGTCAACTACGTCACGGACAAGAACTTCATGAAGGGTCTGAGCGAGACGACCTTCGGCCCGAACGGTGCGCTGACGCGCGGCATGCTCGTAACCGTTCTGTACCGCATGGCAGGCTCTCCCGCTGTGACTGGCAAGGTCAGCGAAAAGTTCTCCGACTGCACAGACGGCAGCTGGTATGCCGACGCCGTTCTGTGGGCAAGTGCAAATGGCATCGTCAACGGCTATGAGGACGGAACCTATAAGCCCACCAAGGCCATCAACCGTCAGGAAATGGCCAAGGTTCTCTACGGCTACGACAAGGTTGGCGGCAAGAACGCCGAGGGCATCACAGAAAAACTTACCTACACCGACGTTAATGCGATCGGCGAATGGGCGATTGAATCCGTCACCTACTGCACCGCCGCCGGTTATCTGGCCGGCTCCAACGGCGCGTTCAACCCGACGGGCACTGCAACCCGCGCAATGGGTGCAAAAGTTCTCATGAACATGACCAAGGAAGCTGCATAAGCATCCCTGCCTCGCACAAGTAAAACAGCGCCCCGCCTGTTCATTCGGACAGGCGGGGCGTTCAAGCATATCAAAGCAGTGCAAGACTCGCAGTATCCTTGTAGTACATTGTGTTTCTTTTCAATGCTGCACTGGCACGGGTGTAGTTTTGCTTGACAGAGCGCAGAGAATATGTTATTTTATATTTAGTAATGCAAAATACTTAGAAATGCAGGGATAAAGCAAATGGACGAACGGTTTTTGCAGCAGCTGAAAAAGGGCGTGCTGGAACTTCTGGTTCTGCAGACGATCTGCCGGGGACCGACCTATGGCTATGAGCTGATCGCGCAGCTTGGCAGCCGCTCCGGCGGGCTGTTTACGCTCCGAGAGGGAACGCTTTACCCGATCTTATACCGGCTGGAGGACGACGGACTGATCGAAGCGGTCTGGCAGCAGGAATCGGGCCGTGCGGCTCCGCGGAAGATTTATTCCGCAACGGAAAAAGGCAGAGAAGAAAACGAACGCCGTCTTGGCCTCTGGGCTGAATTCCGAACGGCAGTGGACCGCTTTTGCGGGGAGGATGCAGAGCATGAATGAAAAACAGTTTGCGCGCTATCTGCGCGCCGTCCGGCGTCGGCTGACGTTGCCGAAGAAGATGAAGGACCGGGTGATGGATAATCTGCGCAGTTCGATCAACGAACGGTGTGAAGCTGGGCAGACAGACGCGGAAATTCTCGCTGCGCTTGGCTCTGCGAAACAGGCTGCGTCGGAACTTACCGCGCAGCTGCCGGGCTACGCGTTCCGCAAGAGTCCATTGCGCTTCATCTGCCTCGGCGCAGCGGTGCTTGCTCTGCTGGTTGGGCTTTTGAAAACCGTCACGAATTTGCGCGGTTTTGCGTCCATCGGTGTCATCGGCGGCGCGGACGGGCCGACAGAAATTTTCATTGCCGGACCGCAAATTTTTGATTGGGCAGACGTGATCGCCGCAGGGGTCGTGCTGGTACTCGGAGTTGCCGGATATCTGCTCCTGCGCCGCCTGCCGCCGAAGAAGGTCTGAAATCCGTAAAAATACACACACAGGAGGAATGACCATGATCCATCTGGAACCGGTAACGCCGGAAAACTGGCGGTGCGGGCTGCGTGTGCGCGAGGATCAACACTGCTTCGCGGCGGACAGCGCCGGACTTCTTGCCAGAGCCTACGCCTACCGCGCGCAGCGCAGCGAGGCGCTGGTCATTTATGCAGACAATACACCGGTCGGCATGGCGCTGTATTACGATTTGGATGAATTGCACGCATATAATCTTTCACAGCTTTTCATCGATGCACGCTACCAGGGCCGGGGCTACGGTACCGAGGCCGTCAGGCTGCTTCTGCAAAGACTGAAGACAGACGGAAAATTTGAGAAGGTCGTACTCTGCTATGTCGATGGCGACGAGGCCGCACAACGGCTCTATGAGGCGCTTGGCTTCCGTCCCACCGGCGAGGTCGAGGAGGACGAGATTGTCATGGAGCGGATGCTTTGACGCTGATTCTACGCAAAAGCAAACAGAAATAGCACATGCGAAAGCCTCCCCCTTGTCCTGTCCTGCACGATAAGAGGAGGCGGCATTTGCGGGGCAAATAACGGAGGGGATATATTGCAAATTTCAGCGTGCTCCAAAATTTGCAACACTCGAATTCTCTCAGGCCCTGCGAGCCAGCGTCCCTCCCCCTTTGGGCGTTCATTCCCCGAACAGGTATTTTTTCAGCGCCTGAAGCAGTTCCAGTGAGCGAAATTTAACCACATACGCACCGTTTGCCCGTGTCATAAGGCTGATCTCGGCATCTGTAAAGCCGCCTGCCGCTGCGGCGTCGGCGAAGCCGTCTGCTGTAGCCGGAACGCAGAGCGAGGGGAAGATCACGCACCACCAGTTGTGCCCCTCACCCTTCCCGATGGTCACGCGCAGCGACTGGTACACACCCGACGGCAGAGAAAACGTATCATAGTCGCGCGTCGGGAACAACTCGCGGCGGAAGCTGACGCGGGCGGTATCCCCGCTCCCCTGCCGCTGCAGCTCTGCGTTTGCCGCTGCTTCAAGCGCGGGAAGGTCCGTCAAGATCGCCTGCTTCGCATCGGCCGCGCTGGAAAGTGCGCGCTGCGCTTCACACAGAACAGCGTCGCGCACGCAAAGCTTCACCGCCTGATCTACGTTGGAATCGGAATTCGCTACGACGTGCAGGCGGATGATCTTTTCCGCCATTCGCTGGCTCTGCGCCTGCAAAACGGCGCAGGCCGTTACGGTAAGTACGCTGATTCCCAGCAGCACAAGAGATATGATCCGCTTTTTCATAAAAACACCGCCCAAACTGCTTTTTACAGACAGTTTAGACGGTGTTTTGCTAGTTTATACGGTCTTTGCCAGGAAAATCTGGCTGTACTTGTCCTTGAGCATCGTGCAGGCGACGGTCGCATATTCAAACGAATCGTAAATACCGAACACGGCGGAGCCGGAACCGGTCATCTGCGCGCCATATGCGCCGTAGGTGTACATCATGGAGCGGATATAATTGATATCGAAATGCTTCTGCATAACGACGGGCTCAAACACGTTGCACAGGCTGCCGCCGATACCGAGCAGATCGCCCTTTTGCAGATTCAGCTGCATCGCCTTCTGATCAGGCCGCTTTTCGATGAACGTCTCGTCAAGTGCCTGATATAACTCCGGCGTGGAAACGGAGAAATCCGGCTTGCAGACCACAAGGAAAAACTCCGGTGCGGGCGAAAGTCTTGTCAGAAGTTCGCCCCGCCCTTCGACCAGTGCAGTGCCGCCCATGACGCAGAACGGCACATCGGAGCCGACCTGCGCGCCAAGTTCGCAGAGCGCAGGAATGGACAGCGGGCTGTCATACGCGCGGTTCAGCGCGCGCAAAACTGCCGCCGCGTCGGCGCTGCCGCCGCCAAGACCGGCCTCGAGCGGAATGCGCTTGTTGATAAAGATTTCCAGCCCCTCCGGGGTCTTGCCGGTGCGGGCATAAAACGCTTCCGCGGCCTTCCACACCAGATTGTCCCTGTCCTGCGGCAGTCCGCAGGTGACAAGTTCCGGTTCGGTCGTTTCCGCCGCGTCCGGCGGCAGGATCTCGCGGTAGCAGTGAACCTGCCAGCCCTCGCAGCCGACCGTGACATGCACATCGTCGTGCAGGGAGACGGTCTGCATAATAGATCGCAGATTGTGATACCCGTCTTCGCGCTTGTCCAGAACATCCAGCGTCAAATTGACCTTGGCAAATGCGCCCTCGGTGAATTCCTTCATTACGCCTTGATCTTTCTGCCTTCCAGATAGTAGCGTTTCTCGCGGCTGTGGCCCATAGAAAAAGTCTTTCTGGGCAGAACGCCGTCGGCGATAACGCCTCTGAACAGCTGGCTCTTTTCCATGGCGGGCAGCAGGAAGCCGATGGCGTTTTCCTGCTTGGCAAAGCCGATGAGCGCATCGTCGTCATGGATATAGTCGATCTCACCCGCGTTTTCCTTCAGATAATCATCAAGGAAGTGCTGCAGAATGCCGACAGCCAGTTCACCCTTGCTCTTGTCGAGCACGATGGTGCCAGACTCTTCGCCCGCGTACCATTTAACCGGGAAGCCTTCGGCACCTGCGCAGGCCTCTTCAAGCGCTTTGAGCAGCTTCTTCGGTTCGGTTTTGAAGATCACACGGTGGATGGGCTCGAAGACCTGTGCCGGGTCGTGGATATTCTCAAGTTCCACGAGTGCATAGCGCGCCGGATGGTTGGAGAGGTCAACACCGGGATTGTTCTTCTTAAGTTCTTCGTAGCAGGACTTTGCGGTTGCGAGGGAATGGTTGCCGTCGCCGACAGCAAAAACCATGGGCGTACCCTTGAGGCCGGTGTACTTCTCACCGACCGCAGCGGTATATTCGGTCAGCGCTTTGTTGAAGTCTTCTACATCCTTGCCCTCAACAAGAACGCCGGAGACGTTGTACTTCTTCTGCATGGCCTCGTCGGTGGTCAGGCCCTCCAGAGAGGCGGCCACGGCGTCGATCTGGGCCTGGGACAGCTTATAGCCCTTGATGTGGCCGCCGTTTTCCATGAGGTCGAAGTCGTAGACTTTTTTCAGGCTGTCCTTCTTCGCGCCGATTGGCTCAATGAGCTTCTTGTCGTGGTCGTCGCAGAGCATCAGCACATGCGGCAGTTCAATCGGAGCGTCGCGGCGGACACGCTGACGAGGCGGGATGCGTTCGGGTACGGTGCGCTCGGTGGCGCGGATGGCGCTGGTCGCGCCGGGGGTATAGTCATAGGCATCGAGATCGACCATACCGACAAGGCCCTCACGGACGGAGCCGTTCTCCAGCGTGCGCTCGACATAGACAAAGCTGTTGGGGTAGACTGTGAACACGCCGTCTTCCATGTATTTTTTCATGGTGGCGTTGATCTCGGCAGTGTGTTTCGCTTCTTTCTCGGTGCCGAGTTCGGCTTCGGGGAGGATCAGGTTGATGGTGGACACAGCACCCTCGGCATTTTTGCGCACACGGTCCCAGTACGCCTGATCAGACGTAAACTGATCGCAGGCAATGACCGCCCATTTTTCCATATGGTCTGTTTTGGGCATCAGGATATCAGCGGGTAAAAATGCGTTCATCTTGAATCACCTTTCACATTAAATTTTCATATCGATCAGGCCATAGCGGCCTTGATTCCATTGAGAAGCTCGTTGTAAGTCTCAAATGCGGGCAGTTGAGGATAATCTGCCTTGATCTTATCCGTCGAACGGAACAGGAAACCGGCCTTGCTGGCCAGGATCATCTCCAGATCGTTGTAGCTGTCGCCGGCAGCGATCGTCTCAAAGCCCATGGACTGCAGCGCCCGCACCGTTGTCAGCTTGGAGTGTGCGCAGCGCATGCGAATGCCGCAGAGCATGCCGTCCTTATCAACCTCAAGCGAGTTGCAGAAGATCGTCGGCCAGCCCAGCTTTTTCATGAGCGGCTGTGCGAATTCTTCAAACGTATCGCTGACAATGATAGCCTGCGTCTGCGCGCGCAACTCGTCCAGAAAGTCCTTCGCGCCGGGCAGCGGATCGATCTGCGCAATAACGTCCTGAATCTGCTTCAGCCCCAGTCCGTGCTCGCGCAGGATGCCCATGCGCCAGTTCATCAATTTGTCGTAATTCGGCTCGTCGCGCGTGGTGCGGCGCAATTCTGGAATGCCGCTGACTTCGGAAAACGCGATCCAGATCTCGGGTACGAGAACGCCCTCCAGATCCAGGCAGGTAATATCCATGTGCATACCCTCTGCTAAAAAAAATTGTGGAAGCCTAAAAAAATAGCAGGCTCTATGTTCATTATACAAAATCCTGCGGTAAAAGCAACAGGTATTTCAAGTTTTTTGACAAAGACGCATGAAGCGGACGATTCGGGCCATACTATCTTTGATTCTAAAGTCAAGGAGATGGACGTATGGACACACTTTGTCTGATCCTCGCCATTATCGGCGCTGTCAACTGGGGCCTTGTGGGGTTTGCGCGGTTTGATCTAGTCGCGTGGATCTTCGGCGGCCAGACCGCAGGCGTCAGCCGCGTGATCTACGCGATCGTCGGCATTGCCGGTCTCTGGTGCATTACAATGCTGTTCCGGAAGCGCAGCCGTCCGGAGGCATAAAAACAGCGGACGCGGGAGGTTCCTGCGTCCGCTGTTTTTTTATAATTATTTGATATTGCAGCGCACAATGCACTGGTAGGTGACGCCGTTGTAGGTCGTGGAGATATAGGCTGTGCCCTTGCCCTCAGCCTTGACGATGCCGGTGCCATCGACTGAGCAGACGGAAAGGTCGCTCGAGACCCACAGAAGACCGGTGATCTTATTGCCGTCTGCGTCGCGCAGGGAGATCTGGAACGTCTCGCCTTTGACGCCCATGGTGACGTCGCTGTTGCTGATGGTGCAGGTGCCCTCGGTGTCGCTGCTGTCTTCAAAATTGCAGCGGACAATGCAAGTCAAATCGCTGCTGCCATCAACTGTGGCTTTTACCGTCGTCGTGCCCTTGCCCTTGGCGGTCAGGACGCCGTTTTCAGAGACGGTGACAATCGATTCATCGCTGCTCTGCCATGCGATCCGTGCGCCCTCTGGTGCGCCGGTCACGGAGAGGGTATACTGCTCGCCCGGGTTCAGGAACGTCAAATCGTCTTTGTTCAGCGCCAATTCTGCCGGTTCCTCTTCCGACGTCTCTGCTCCAACATACGCAAAGTCACAGGTCACGAGGCACTGAGCCGTCTGCTCGCCGCACTGGGCGGTAATGACGGCGGAGCCTGCGTTTACAGCGACGATCTTGCCCTGTTCAGAGACAGTCGCAACCGCTTCGTCGCTGGACGAGAATGTGACGGACTCGGTGCAGTCCTCGGGGGTACGCGTGAAGGTGATGTTGAAGAAGCGGCCCGCCTCCTCAAAGGTCACGGTCGGCGCGGAAAGCGTCAGACTGGTGCAGCTTACGCCGGCCTCCTCCTGCGCGGGCTCAGCCGTCTGGTCATGCTGCTGGTCTTCTTCATTCATGTATCGGTTCTCGTCCGGCTGTGCCGATTCGGCAGGCTGTTGGACTGTCGCCGGTTCTTGCTCCGGCTGCGCAGGCTCGGCGGCCTGCACAGGCGCTTCGAGTGTTGCCTCGCGGTACAGCGGCGACCAGCCGAGGCGGCTGAACGCCAGCAGCGCTCCGCCCAGCACCGCAGCGCCGAGAATCACACAGAGGACGATCATCGTCCACTTGGGGATGGCATAAGGACTGGCTCCGGCCGTGCTCTGTACGTCAGACGGCTTTGATGCAGCGCCGGTGCGCAGGCGCTTGCCCGCATAGCCTCTGGCCGCTTTCGGCGCGCCCGGCTCCTGCCGCAGACGCCTGCCCGGCGCGGGACGCTCCGGTGCGGCAGCCGTGCGTTCCGGCTCTGCAGAACCCGTCTGGCCCGCCGCAGCACGTCCGCACAGCGGACACTGCCGCAGGCGCGCATCGTACGCCGTACCGCAATATTCACAGGTTTTCAATTCCATACATGGGCCTCCGTCTATCGTGCTCCGCCTTTCCGTGCAGCGGAGCATTGCGTTTATTCAGACTCAGGAGACAGTATATCACAGATTGTTACAGATTCCAAGTGGATGGGCCAAGATATTGTATTGCATTTTTTATGAAAATGACATAGAATAAAGATGTGTTTGTAAAGGAGGCGAACGAATTGCCAGAACTGAACATGATATCGCCGCTGCTGACGAACATGGAACTCGTTAAATGCGTCAGCGTGCGTAGCGGTACATCTGTCTATATTGTCAAAAGCACAAAAAGCAATCAGTCCTATTATCTGAAGCACATCTGCATTCCGGAATCGCAGAAACAGGTTGACGCGCTGATGTTCACCGGCGCGGCTGCCACAGTCGAGGACGCGCAGAATTATTACAAGCAGGTTGCCGCCGATTATCAATCGGAACTCGAGACGCTTGAAAAGCTTTCCGCCAGCCCGAACATCGGCTGCTACCGCAGCTATCAGATCGAGCCGAAGGAGGATGGCGTCGGCTTCGAGATTTATCTGCTGGCCGAATACCGCCAGACACTTTCCGAGGTGCTTGCCGAAACGCCCATGACGCAGTCGGGTGCCGTTAATCTTGGCCTGGATCTGTGCAGCGCGCTTTGCAGTTTGCGCGAGGCAGGACTCATCCACCGCGACGTCAAGCCGTCGAACGTGTACTTAAGCAGTTCGGGGCACTATCTGCTGGGCGATCTCGGCATTGCAAAGATTGACGAACTGAAATACTGCTCCATGCCGGAAAATATGCTCAGTTCCTTCTCAGCACCGGAACTGTTCAGCCTGCTGGGCACGATCGAGCCGACGACCGACATTTATTCCGTCGGCATGATCCTCTACCGCATCTATAACGGCAACCACGGCCCGTTTGAGGACGAAAAAACTTCCGCCCGCGCCGCGGACAAGCTGCGTGTGACCGGTGAACAGCTGCCGGCTCCCATGTATGCGGATTATGAAATGGCGGATATTCTGCTGAAGGCCTGTGCGTTCAAGCCCGAAGACCGCTATCAGACTCCGCAGGAACTTCAGGAGGCGCTGCTGGAATACGGCAAGCGCAATGAAGCCTCCGATGCGCTGATCGTCCCGCCCCTTGAGGGAGAACCGGAGAAGATCGACCCCAGCGCTGAAGAGGAGGTCGAGCCGGTCCAGTTCGCTGACACCGAGCAGATGGCAGATGATTTCAAGGAGAACTTCTCTCCGGATACAGCCATGCTCAACGCCATCATCGACGAGGTGCATCGCGGCGAATCAGGACAGGTTCCCCTTGATCTGGATGAGAATTCGCAGGACGCATCCGAGGACGATGCAGACGAGTCCACGCCCGATGGAGACGGTGAAGAGGATGAACTGAAGATCAATCTGCCTCCGCGCGGACAGCGACGGAAGAAAAAGGCGTCCATGCCAAAATGGATTCTGCCGGTTCTGATCGGCGCAGCTGCGCTGGCTGCGATTGCTGCGGCAGTATGGTTCTTTGTGATTGTCCCGTCTGTGACACGCGTTGACTCTGTCGCCGTGACAGACATCGGCACCGATTATCTGACCGTTCAGATCGAATCCGGCGAGGAAAGCGGCGCATTTGATGTCACCTGCTCCGACGCCTACGGCAACCAGAGCCGGAAGGCCTATACGGCAGGCGAAGACATGACGTTCGATTCGCTTATGCCGGGCACCCAGTACACGATTGAAGCTGTCCCGCTGGAGGGCAAAAAGATGACGGGTTCCTACTCCGCCACCGCTTCGACCTTCGCCGAGACAAAGATTCTGAGTTTCACCGCTACGCCCATCTCCATCACACAGGCTGAACTGAATTTCATCATTCAGGATGGGCCTGATTTCGACAGCTGGACCGTTTCGTACGAGGCCGCAGGCGTCGAAGCCAAGACCGTTACCTTCTCTGGACATTCGGTCGTCATCAGCGATCTGCTGTCCGACTCGGAGTACACCTTTACGCTGCTTGCTCCCGATAATACGCTTCTGACCGGTGCAATCAGCACCCCGCTCTCGACCGTACCGACCGTCGAACTGCTGCCCGACAGCGTGGCCATCGCGCTTTCAAGTTCCTCTGCCATTCTTACCTGGCAGTATGACGGCGACGCGCCCGAAAAGTGGGTCGTCACCATCACGGACAAGGCCGGCTTTGAGGAAACGCAGGAGGTCACCGCCCCGAACGTGACGTTTGAAAATCTCGTCTCCGGCACGGAATATGAGATTGTGATCTCCGCGCCGACGATGCTTTCCAGCTACGCCATGAACGTTACCCCGACCATCACGAAGGTCACGGAGTTCAAATCCGCCGACGAAACAGACGAGACAGGCCGGACCATCAACGTCAATCTCAGCTGGGCCTGCGAGACAGAGCCTGCCGAGCCCGGCTGGGTAGTGACCTACACGCTTCAGGACGTGGAAAACGCCGAGCCGCAAACCCTCGAAACGGATACGGAGTCCTGCGTCATCCCTGCCAACAATATGTACCCCGGTGCAACATACAAGGTCACGCTGGCGCTGAAGAGCGGTGATTCGCTCGATGGCGAGACGGAGTTGACATTCTCGACAGCCAATGTGGACAATCCCTACACGGCCAACGGCGTCAAGAACCCCTATACAGGCTTGTTCCTCAAGCCGAACAAGGAAACGTTCCGCTATGTTGACCTGGTTACGCGCCGCACGACGTTCTCCAAGGGCGAACTGGTTGCGTTCGACGTAGACGCCGGCAGCAACCTGAACGCCTCTTCCGACGGGACAGTCATGGTCAACCTCGTCATCCGCGACGCAGACGGGAAAATCGTCGATTCCTCCAGTTCCGTGCTGGTCTGGAAGGACATGTGGGAAAAGAACATGTTTGTCGGCTACTTCCCGCGCACCCCGCAGACCGACGGCGATTACACCCTGTCTATCTACATCGGCAACCAGCTGCTCGATTCGGCAAAGTTCACCGTCAAGAGTTGACCTCTCCCCTTGCCGATCAGCACAAAGCGCTTGCCCTGAATACACAAGTATCCAAACGCGCCCTCGTATGATGCACATACGGGGGCGCGTTTCCATGCGGCAAAGAGTATGGGATAGTCTACATATGCTTTGAATCCTTTTTCTGTATAATAAAAAAAAGAAAAGCAGTTGACTTCGTGATGAAATCAACTGCTTTTCTGGTACGCCGGAAGGGACTCGAACCCCCGACCTACTGGTTCGTAGCCAGTCACTCTATCCAACTGAGCTACCGGCGCGTACCGCGCTTCCTTAACGCCACACTATAGTAGCACAGTTGGGGATAAAATGCAAGCCCTTTTTTAATTTTTTCTCACAGTTCCTGAATGCTCAGATCCCCGCAGGCTTCCAGCTGCGTCCGGGGGCCGAAAACACAGACGATGCCGGTATCCAGTGCGCTGCCGATTGGTCCGGCGCAGGCAGCCAGCGATGCAGGGCCTGCATCCAGCAATTCATGGCGTATGCAGCGGCGGTCGTCCATGGTCATGCCTTTCAGAAGCCATGTATCCGCAACGGCTCCCTGCAGGCGCGGCGAGAGCAGCGGCTCGGCGTCGCTGATGGCGCCGATGATATTGACGTCCTGCGCTTCACCAGAAGCAGCTGCGGCTTCGAGATACGCTGCCGTTCGTCCGATTGCGCCGCGCGAACGGCGGCAGTCCGGGTCACGGTAGGTATAGGCGGAGACAAGCCCTGTTTCGCGGATGAGCAGGCCTGTGCCATACGCCCCGCCCTGTACACGGATCTCGTTCCAGTAATGGCCAAGCGACGCTGCGCGGCAGGCGATGCGCAGATCGCCGGAATACGCGTGAACATTGCCGCAGACAGCGGTAAACGAAACCTCGGACGGGATCACGATGCCCTCTTTGCAAATCGGCAGCAGCTGTGCACGGTATGGCGCACCGGACGCTGCGCCATCAGGGAGCGCTTCATGCAGGCCGCTCTGAATAAGTGCACCACTCTGCCCGCCGCCTCCGGTGACGGAAAGACGCATCCGCGCGGTCACAAACAGCTTTTCGCAGAGTGTGCGCAACATCTCGATCAGTTCATCCGCCCGTGCGTCGAAATTCTGCTCCAATTCGCGCAGCCAGCGGTAATAGCTGACGCCCGCGCAGCGCTCTGAGCAGGCGCTGGCCGCGTTCAGTGCAGCAGAAGCGCGGAGCATCGCAGCGCTCGAACCAGAATTGACAATCTGCTGCTGGAGTCCGTCGCGCTGCTGGCGGATGAGTTCCAGCAGCTTTGCCTTGTCGGAAAAATCCGTCTGCGTCAGAATCTGCGTTGCCAGCCGGACAGCCTCCGGGAGTTTCGCCTCCAGTGCGCTGAAGGAAACGGCAGCGTAGAGCCGGTAACTTTGCGGGTCATGATACTGGCTGTAAGGCGCCAGCGCCACGCTGAAGCCGTCAAGCTTCAGACGCAGCTGCTTTTGCAGTTCCAGCGCATCCATGCCGCCAGCCGGAAGCTGTCCCAGCGCCGCGCGCAAAACGGACGTATACGGAAGCTGTTCCTCTGTCAGATCATCGGCCGCAAAATAAACCGTCGGATAGACAATACCGTCGGTCTGCACGGCATGGAGAACGAGCCGTCCGTCCTCCTCCACCTCCGTCGGAACAGGGGCCGGATCGCGCGGCAGGTCGGAAAGCCGGACATGCGGGATCGTAGAAAGCGCTTCCGGGCGATCCGGCTCCTGCTGAAGTGCTGCAAGCCGCTCCTGTTCACTGATAATCCGGCTGCGCTGCGCCTCATCCAGTGTTTTGCATATTTTTCCCAGCGACTCGCGTTCACGATCCTGACGCGCCTGTCCGCAGGTCAGCGACGGCTGCAGGAGCACCTCGGCGGTATGCGGGTTCTCCAGCATCAGCCGGCGCAGGAGATTCTCATAATATCCCGTGCCGACGGCGGCGTGCAGCGTGTCAAACACCTCGCCGAAGTGCAGGCGCGCGGCAGGATCGCCGTCATACAGCCAGCTGGACAAAATCTCAAGCTCAAAAATCAGGCCGCGCGGCATTGTGCCGTAATCGCGTTCGCGCAGCTTGAATTCAAAGCTTGCCAGCGAAGCCTCGATCTGCGCACGGTCAAGTCCGTTTTCGCAGAGCGCGGTGAGCGTATTGCGGATCGTAGCCTCGATGGCGGGCAGGTCGGCTTCGCGGAAGTTCTGCACGCGCAGCAGAAGATTCGGCTGCATGCACTGCTCGTCGCAGCCGAGTACCACATCTTCTGCAAGCTCCTGTTCCAGAATCGCGCGGCAGAGCGGCGCGTGGTTGCTGCCGCAGAGCACATCGCTCAGCACCTGCGCGGCAAAAAGCGTCTGCGTATCCTGATATGTCCCGAGCACATAGCCGCAGCCAAGCTTCCAGCGCTGCTGCGCCGGTTCTCCGGCCGGGAGCGGATATTCGATCGTCCGGCGCTCTGCCCGGACGGGCGGCTGCGCATGGATCTGCGTGTCTGGGTCGATGGCTGCAAACTGCGACAGATATTCATCCAGCAGGGCGAAGCTTTCGTCCTGATCGATGCTGCCGTCGAGCAGCAGATAAGAATTGGCCGGATGATAAAACCGCTTGTGCGCGGCGGTAAAGGCTTCATAGGTAAGATTCGGGATGGCCTCGGGATCGCCGCCGGAGACGAAGCGGTAGGGCGAGGCCGGGAACAGTGCGCGCGACATGGCGTTTATCAGCAACTCGTCCGCGTCGGCAAACGCGCCCTTCATCTCGTTGAGCACAACGCCTGAACGCGTCAGAATGCCGTCGTGCAGTTCATAGTGCCAGCCCTCCTGCTGGAAGATCTCAGGCTTTTCATGGATGCTTGGGAAAAACACGGCGTCAAGATACACGCGCATCAGATTCAAAAAATCGCGGCTGTTGCGGCTGGCGACGGGATAGCACGTCTTGTCCGGGAACGTCAGTGCATTCAGGAACGTGTTCAAGGAGCCCTTCATCAGTTCGACAAACGGCTCTTTGACCGGGAAGTGCTTCGAGCCGCAGAGAACAGAATGCTCCAGAATGTGAAAAACGCCGGTATCGTCAAACGGAAGCGTCCGGAAGGCGGCACAGAAGGACTTGTTTTCATCCTCCCGCTCGAGCCAGCAGAGCCGCGCACCGGAGGCAGTGTGGATATATTCATGCAATGCGGCGTCCAGTTCATCAATACGGCGCTGCCGTGTCTGTTCAAAGCCATGCAGTACGGACATAAAAGAATCTCCTTTTTGTTTTTTTCATCATACCACATTCCGACAGCTTCCGCAACGGAAAACACTGGCCTGCCGGCAGCTGTGATGCCCTCTAAGCAGTAACCCCGGCCTGCCGCTCGCTTTGCGGCAGGTCGGGGCAGTTTGTTATTCAGCTTTGGGCATCTGGCCCTCGCCGGACGGCTTTCTGGGGCCTCCGCTGCGGCGTCTGCGGCGGCGGGGCTTAGGCTGACCGTCGGAAGAAGACGCTTCTGCTTTTTCCGGGCGTTCCTGCTTCTGTGGAGCAGGCTTGCGCTCGGGCTTGTCCTGCTGAGGCGGCCGCTCCTTTTTGGGGCGCTCTCTGCGGGGCGCATCGGCGCGCGGCTGCTCCTTTGGTGCGGTTTTTTCCGGCACAGCAGCCTCCTGCGGGCGTTCGCCGGCGGGCTTTGTGCGGCGTCCGCCGCGCCGGCGGCGGCGTTTTTTCCCGCTTCTTCCGCCGCGTCCCCTGTCTCTTCCTCCGCCGCCTGCGTCTCCGGTGCAATCACGGCGACTGCATCTGGATAAATGACTTCCGGCAGTTCCTCGAAAAACGCCTCTTTCTTCTGCACCGGACGCGGTTTGGAGGAAATGGGCGCAAAATCGCGCGGGATCGGCGGGTCGTTTTTGCGGGCCTTGCCGCTGCGCAGGATATAAATATCCGTATTTTTATAGGTACCGATCGTCTCCGGATGATCCTCCATGCGGACTCTGACGCTCTGGCGCAGGAGGTTGACCTCAACGACGGTTCCGCGCCCGTCCGCCGTGTCAACAAAGGACTCTACCTTCGGCGCAGTCTTGATGAGATCCTCATAGGCCTCCTGCTCGTATTTCAGGCAGCACATGAGTCTGCCGCAGGTGCCGGAAATCTTCGTCGGATTCAGACTGAGATTCTGCGTTTTAGCCATCTTGATGGAGACAGGCTGGAAATCGTCGAGGAATTCCTTGCAGCAGAAGGGTCTGCCGCATACGCCGAGTCCGCCGACCATCTTGGCCTTGTCACGCACGCCGATCTGCCGAAGTTCAATGCGAGTGCGGAAAACGGAGGCCAAGTCCTTGACCAGTTCACGGAAATCAACGCGCCCGTCCGCCGTGAAGAAAAACAGAAGCTTGCTGCCGTCAAAGGCGCACTCCGCCGAGACAAGCTGCATCTCCAGCCCATGCGCAGCGATCTTCTGCTGGCAGATTTCAAAGGCTTTCTTTTCCCGTTCCTGATTTTCCGCGTTTGTGCGTTCGTCTTGCTCGGTCGCCACGCGCAAAACCTTGCGCAGGGGCAGCACCAGTTCGCGTGGCTTGACTGGATGATTTCCAGCCGCGCAGACACCGAACTCGTCTCCACGCGCCGTGTCGATGATGACATGCGCGCCGGTCATCAGCGTCAGCCCGGCAGGGTCAAAATAATAGGATTTTGCGTTATTGCGGAAGCGAATGTCCACAACGGTAACGACAGCGGGCTCGTCCGGCTGGACGGGCGCTTCTTCCGCCGCAGGCGCGGCGGCCTGTGCAGGCTGCTGTATATCAGCCGCTGGCTCCTGCACCTGATCTTCCGGTTCTGATGCAGCTGTCTGCTGCTCCAGAACGGTATCGGGATTCTGTTCTTGCATGGTTCTCTCCAATCTGCCGCAGGGCCTGCGGCAAGGTAAAATTTCAGGTTCGGCGCTCAGCGCAGCTTCATCGTCAGATAGCCGACGACTGCGCCTGCCGACGCGTTGGCCATCAGCGCGTCAATGGCAGTCTGTATACTGTCAGACGCCTGCATAAGTTCTGAGCCGGAGCGGCTGGCAACGATCTGCGCGGCGCTCTCGGACGCGGCATCCAGTCCGCCCCGCTGCGCAAGCGCGCCGCAAATACACGCACGCAGCTGCTGCAGCGCGGGAAGCAGCTGCTCCCGCTTCGCCTTTTCCATGGGCAGCAGAATGCGCAGCAGCGCCATCCGGTCGCGCGCGGCATAGGCTGCAGCAAACTGCCGGACAAACGGCTCGCCCTCTGCATCCTGCAAAAGCGTCAGCACCTGTCCCAGAAAGCCGCCCGCACGCAGATAGGCCGCACGCAGAATACCGTCCGGTTTATCCGGCATGCTCTGCCGCAGAAACGGCAGCGCCTCGTGCTGCTCCACAGGGCCAAGCTGCAATTCCGCGCAGCGGCTGCGGATGGTGGGCAGCAGACGTTCCGCGTTGGTTGACAGGATCAGGAACACGCCGTAATCCGGCGGTTCCTCCAAAATTTTCAGCAGCGCGTTCTGCGCCGACTCGTTCATATCCTGTCCGCGCGGGATAATGTAGATCTTACGCTTTCCCTCATTCGGACGGATGAACATATCGCTTCTGGCCGCACGGATGGGCTCGACAGTCATGGACTTATGCTCAGGGTCGTCAACGGTGATGATATCCGGGTGGACGCCCTCAAGCGCCTTGCGGCAGCCGGAGCAGACACCGCAGGGAATCTTCTCTCCCCTGCCCTCGCACTGCATGGCCGCGCACAAAATCCGCGTAAGCGTATGCTTGCCGGAGCCGACGGGCCCGCAGATCAGATAGCTGTGTGCCACGCGTCCGCTGGCAAACGCGCCGCTCAGACGCGCCTTCACGGCATCATTGCCCAGAAAGCCGGTAAAGTCCATATTCGGTGTTCCTTTCTCGGCCTATACTTCGCCTTATATCATAGTATAACAGATTTTCCGCCGCTTCGCCACTATTTTTTCTGCATCGTGAACGCATAAAAAAAAGACAGGCAGGGGGTTCTGCTCCCTGCCTGTTTGTTCAGCTTTCCATCTGCCGTCCAAGAAAGCCTGCGACGGTCTGCACGAGACGCTGCTCGGCCTCCCCGAGCGCAGGAGCGCCGTCCTCGCTCAGAAGCAGAACGCAGCCCATCAAATCCCCCTCGGTCACGATCGGAGCCGCAGCGCCGACGCGGTATCGGTCGGACGCATCCGTCGGCCGGACGGGCAGATCGCCGTCCTGATAGCGGTAGCTGCGCCGCAGTTCCATCAGCTGCTCCAGTTCCTGCGAGCAGCGCTTGTCCAGGAGTTCCCGCTTCTGCACGCCGTGCACCGCAATGATCGCATCCCGGTCGCAGACCGCAGCGATATATCCGGTGTTCTTCCCGATCGATTCACAGATCTGCCCGGCAAACTCCCCCAGATCTCCCATTGGCGAATATTTCTTAAAAATTACCTCGCCGTCCTTCTCCGTATATATCTCCAACGGGTCGCCCTCACGAATCCGCAGGGTGCGGCGGATTTCCTTGGGGATTACGACGCGGCCGAGGTCGTCCCTTTATGTCAAGTAGGTGCAAAAAAATTTTACAAACTATCCGAAAAGCCTTTAATATCAATGGCTTTGGGCTTTCCGGACGGTGCTACGATGCACCTACGAGGTTTCGATAGATTATGTTATTTTAGGAGCAAATTCGACAGGTTTGCCCCGAAAGGAAACATCGGAGTCAATTCGCAACTCCGATGTTTTCATCGGTGTCGATTTTTGATTCGTTGAACTTCCAGACAATCTCGATTGTCTCAGTGTCATAAACAAGTACACGTTCAACTGCATCATACAGATGCTCTCTAAGTTTGTCATCAGACAAGCCGGTCATCCGGCTTGCTGCTTCATGCCGTTCTTCTGCATCGAGACTTTGCTGATGGAAGACCTCAAGCTGGGTTTCACAGGATTCAAGCTGCTCTTTCAGGGCGGCTTGTTTTTGTGCAAGGGCGTCTTTGCCGGACAGATACTCTTCCGGAGTCAGCTTCCCTTCACGGTAGTTTTCATAAATCGTAAACTTCTCACGATCACAGGCATCATACTGAGCTTTCAGCAGGACGAGCTGTCTTTCCAGACTTTCACCTTTGCTTTTCGCTGTTTTTCTGACGGCTGCGGATTCAACACTGACGATCTCGATCTGTCTTTTCAGTGCTTCAAAGACGATTTCTTCAAGTGCGCTTTTCCGCCAGCGGACATTTTCGCACGGACTACCATCGTGATACCGATGGGACGGACAGGCAAATACGGTTCCATTGGCTTTCTCAAGTTTTCCGCCGCAATGGGCGCAGAAGTAAACTCGGTCTGACTGGTCATGGGAGCTTCGGACAAACTTTCTACGCCTCTGGATTGCCTCTTGTGCCTGTTCGTATTCATCCTTTGTCACAATCGCCTCATGCGCATTTTCGCGGATATACCATTCTTCTTTGGGAACGCGCCGCTGGTTTTTGTCACGGATGAATCTGCTTTCGCGGGTATGGTTGACCATCGTTCCGGTGTACTTCACACTTTCTATCATAGTCAGAAGACCGCGATGTGTCCACTGGGGCTTCTTGGAAGATGCCTTTCTGGATACGGCTTTGTGCTGGGCGGGCGTTGGAATGCCCTCAGTGTTCAGTTCCTTTGCGATCTGTGTGCAGGACTTGCCGCTGATCACTTCCATGAAAATACGGCGGACTATCGGAGCGGTTTCCACGTCGATGATAAGGTGATGCTTGTCAGCAGGATCGGCTTTATACCCGTATGGGACTGTGTTCACAAACTTTGCCTTCTCCTGTTTCATTCCCATTGCAGACTTGACCTTCTTGGACAGGTCTTTGCTGTAATAGTCGTAGATGAGGTTTTTGAAGGCAATATCCATACCGATAGTCTTGCCTTCATGTTTCGCGCTGTCATAGTGGTCATTGATAGACTTGAAGCGGATGCCGAGAAACGGGAAGATATGCTCCAAATAGTCACCAACTTCAAGATAGTCTCGCCCAAAACGGGAAAGGTCTTTCACTACAATGCAGCTAATTTCCCCATGCTTTGCATACTCTATCATCTTTGCAAAGTCAGGGCGATCAAAGTTTGTACCGGAGAAGCCATCATCACAGAACTCTATACGAGGCAGATCGCAGAGAAGCGGATTCTGATCCAGATGACGATTGATGAGCATACGCTGTGATGCGATGCTGTTGCTCTCGTCCTTGATTTTGTTTGTGCGCTTGTCAACGTCTTCAAGCGACAAGCGCAGATAAATTGCGATTTGCTGCTTCATCAAGCAACCTCCTTCCTGATTTTCTCGCAAGTCTTCGTAAGTGCTGCAAACTCGTCCATATAGCTGAGTTTGATTTCCAATGTGCCGTCCTCATGAATTTTCATGGTCTCGATGAAAGCGTCTGCCATTTCTTCGGAGATTTCCGTCGCGTCGTGGAAACGGCGGATCATCTGTTTCCACTTCATTTCGCCGGTAATCTGTTCCTCTGTCTGATCCTTTGGTGCTTCCAGCTCAGATAGGTTTCTCTCAATCGCCCGGATGTCCTCCATGACGATCTCTTTATGATGGCTGTATTCGGCATCAGAGAGCAATCCTTCCTTGAGATCAACATACATACCGCTAAGGAGGGACTGCTTTTGCGCAAGTTTTTGACGCAGTGTCCGTATCTCCTGAACGGTATTGTCTTGCTTAATCATGACTTTTTTCATTGCCAGCAGAGAATGAAGCGTCTTCTCCATATCGAGGAATACTTCCATCTGAGACTTGATGAAGGAAAAAACTGCATCGTCAAGATCCTGCTTCCGTATTTTCACGTCGGAACAACCTCTTGTTCCATGCTCGGCGTAGGTCGGGCATTTGAAGGTGAAATACACCTTGTCCTTCTTCGTGCTGATGGAACGCTGCAATTTCATAATTGCTCCGCACTCGGCACATACGAACTTCTTCCCATAGATATTTTTCGCTTTGGGTAGATGATCGTACTTGCCTGAATTGGCTCTCGTGCGTTCTACGGCTGCACGGTTGATCTCCTGCACCTTTTCAAACAGTTCTTCACTGAGAAGTGGTTCATGGGTGTTTTTTGCGATGATCCATTCGTCTTCGGACGTGATGTGATAAGGGATGCCTCCATAGAGACACTGACTGCCTTTCTTCTGAGCTAAATGCCCGATATAGACGATGTTTTGAAGGATTTCGGTTATCATGTGCTTGTTCCACAGAATGACCCGATCCTTCTTATTGAAGTTCGCTTCCACCCCGCGCTCCCGTTTGAGCTGACTGGGGGAAAGAATACCGGCGTCGTTGAGCTTTTTGTTGATGCCCATGTAGCTGACACCTTCGGCTCTCCATTGAAATATCTGGACAACAATCGGCGCAGTCTCAGGGTCGATCAGAAGATGGTTCTTGTTCTCAGGGTCTTTACGATAACCATACGGTGCATAGTTTCCGATATAATCCCCGCGCTCCATCTTCGCTTGAAGGGCTGTTGTGACCTTGTGCGAGATGTCCTTCGCATAAAAATCATTGACGATGTTCGACAGGGAGGCGGATAAATGCCCCTCGCTTGTTACCGTCGCAGTATCAAAGGAGTCATTGACGGAGATAAAGCGCAGATCGAGGAACGGGCAGACCTTTTCAATGAACTGAGATGTTTCGATATAGTTTCTGCCGAGACGGGATAAGTCCTTCACCACGATGCAATCTACAATGCCCATCTTGACGGCTTCCATCATCCGGTTAAACTCTGGACGGAGAAAATCGGTTCCGGTATAGCCGTTGTCAACGAACAGCGCCGTCTTCTCAAGATACGAACGTGACGCAATATAGTCTTCAAGGAGCGTGGTCTGGTTCTCAATTGAGTCCGAACCTTTTCCGTTATCCTCGACGGAGAGGCGGACATATAGAGCGGTTTTCCAGCGGCGGATAGGAGTATCAACTGCTGGGGTAGGGAGATTTTGCTTTTTCCGCGATACTCGTGCCATTAGACCACCTTCCTTTCAAAGCGAATGACTTTATTCGCGTCCTCCTTTTCCTGACGTTCGCGCAGGAACTCGACGATAGATGCAAAGCGGTCACAGTGCATGAGACCGACATCAATGTCTTTGTTCTCTCGAATATGAATATAGTCGATTAGGTTGACCACGGTGCTTCGAGTGAGTTCCTTGATATTTGCGTATTTTCTGAATTGCTCAAGCCAGTTTTGTTGCTTTGCCAGCCCACCCATCACGCTGTTTCGCTCACTGGTGAGCCGCATAATGGTGTCGCTTGCCTCCTTGATCTGCTGGTCGAACTGAGCTGTGAAGGCTTTGTATTCCTCACGGCTGATAAAATCGCTCTTGAAGTCTTCATAAGCACCGGTTTTCAAGCGGCGGTTCTTATCAATGATTTCTTCTTGAAACGAAATTTTTGCTTTGATCTTCTCAATCTCACGGTTTTCCCAAGCCATATCATCAATCCGCTTCAACGCATCTGCCATGTTCATAGCGACATCAATATGTCCCTGAACAACAGCGAGAACGGCGTCATATACAACAGATTCTTTGATGCTGTGAGCCGAGCAGGAGGTCTTGTCGCTCTTGTTGCCACCGCAGATGAAATAGGCATATTCCTTTTCTCCGCAGCGTGATACTCTGCGTACCATCGGGCTTCCGCAGTCAGCACAATAAATCTTCCCGGAAAACGGATGGACGCCGGTTGCACCGGACGGGCTTCTTGTATCATCAAGCATGAGCTTCTGAACAAGATCGAATTGAGCATGGGCAATGATAGGCTCATGGGCATTTTCTGTCCGCGCCCACTCGCTTTGCGGCTTCACTATGGTCTTTTTGACCTTGTGGTTCGGAGAAGTGGTTTTGCCCTGTACCAGTGTTCCGGTATAAATCTCGTTCTTGAGAATGCGATATATCGCAACGGCACTCCACAGAGCGACCTTCTTCGTCTGGAAACAGGTGCGTTGCTTTGAGCCATTCGCCTTCTTGTACTCAATCGGAGAAGGGACATTGGCGTCATTAAGCCGGTCTGCGATCTGAGCCGGAGACAGCCCCTCTATCTTCCACTTGAAAATGTCCTGCACAACCGGCGCGGCAACCGGGTCAATCACCAACTGGTTCTTGTTGTCCGGTGATCTCAGATACCCGAAAACCACACGAGAGCCGACAAACTGTCCGTTCCGTCGCTTCGCATCAAGGTTTGATCTGACCTTGATGGAGATGTCACGGCAATAGGAATCGTTCATCAGGTTCTTGAACGGAAGGACAAGCTCGTTGTCTGCCGCTCCGGGCTGTGCGCTGTCATAGTTGTCGTTGATTGCAATAAAGCGAATACCGAGGCGGGGGAATATCTTCTGGATGTAGTCACCAGCCTCAATATACTCACGACCAAAACGCGAAAGGTCTTTCACCACGATGCAGTCAACCAAGCCAGCGCGGACAGCCTCCATCATTCTATTGAAGTCAGGACGCTCAAATAATGAGGTGTGATAGCGATAGCGGCAAAAAGCTAATAAAATCAATGGTTTT
>OHVO01000316.1_pt1 | contig 23562 bp, 16 predicted proteins | sample 1579371 | NCBI WGS metagenome assembly OHVO01 (sample SAMEA3882557, study PRJEB24775) | human gut metagenome | biome: human-associated habitat; feature: intestine environment; material: feces | place: Netherlands | collected 2009/2010 | reverse complement strand
TCTCTTTCGCAGAAAGCTGACAAGTCACTGTCGGGAATACACCGCTGGCTGGTAGGTTTCGGAGTAACAGACGAGATATTTGTCATGGCAATGGGAAATATCGGAGAAGTTTCAAGGCAGTATATGTATGGGCTTATCGCTTTACCTGTAGCAGGCTGGTCGCTGGGGACTCTTATAGGTGCGGCGGCAGGAAAAATACTTCCTGAGATAGTCATAAGTGCACTTAGCATTGCAATATACGGAATGTTCCTTGCAATAATAATACCGCCTGCAAAGAAAAACAAGGGCATTGCAATGGCGGCGATATTTGCGGCTCTTCTTAGCTGTTGTTTCAAGTGGCTGCCTATTCTTAATAAGGTATCTGGAGGATTTTCCATAATAATCTGCACCGTTCTTTCCGCAGGGATAATGGCGGCTCTCATGCCTGTAAAAAATGAGGAGGACGGTCAATGCTGAGCACAAGAGATTTTTTCATTTATCTTTTCATAATGGCAGGGGTGACTTACCTTATCCGTGCATTGCCTTTCGTGATATTCAAGGGCAAGATAACAAACAGATTTGCACAGAGTTTTCTCTACTATGTTCCATACGCTGTGCTTGGAGCGATGACCTTCCCGTCAATACTTTTCTCGACGGGAAATCTGGCGGCGTCTGTGGCAGGACTTATAACAGCCTGCGTGCTTGCATTCAAAGAAAAAAGCCTTATCATAGTTGCGGCTTTTGCCTGTCTTGCAAGTTTCTGCGTGATACTTGTCGGTCAGCTTATTTAACCCTGCATTGTGTAGGGGCGACCTGAGGTCGCCCGCTATATCCGCTGATATGCTCACTATATGTTTAAGATATTCGACCTTTCCGTTTTTGCGGAGAGGTCTTTTTATTACTATTTTAACATAGCGTATGAAAAATTATAAATGCAGTATAAAATCTTGGGCTAGTTTCATATTCTTTTCTTGAAAAACCAGTTTGGCTGTGATATAATCTAAATGCATGAAAACGTTTACCGTTTTCGCTTATGACAAAATATATGGAGGTATCGCAATGTCAGACACAATGAACATTTCTCCTGAACTTTTGGAGAAAATGAACAGGTACTGGGAAGCTGCCAACTATCTTTCGGCAGGTCAGCTCTATCTTCTTGACAATCCGCTGCTGCGTGAGCCGCTCACAATGGATCACGTCAAGAAGAAGATCGTCGGTCACTGGGGCACTGTACCAGGTCAGAACTTTATCTATGTTCACCTTAACAGAGTCATCAAGAAATATGACCTTGATATGATCTATATTTCAGGTCCTGGCCACGGAGGAAACTTCATGGTAGCGAACACATACCTTGAGGGTTCTTATTCCGAGGTATATCCAAACATTTCAAGAGATGTTGAGGGTATGCAGAAACTGTTCAAGCAGTTCTCTTTCCCAGGAGGAATCTCATCACACGTTGCACCTGAAACACCGGGCTCTATAAACGAGGGCGGCGAGCTTGGATATTCACTTGCTCACTCTTTCGGTGCTGTATTCGACAACCCTGACCTTATCACAACTTGCGTTGTTGGTGACGGTGAGGCTGAGACCGGCCCTCTTGCAACGGCATGGCACTCAAACAAGTTCCTTAACCCTAAGACTGACGGTGCTGTACTTCCTATACTTCACCTTAACGGATACAAGATATCAAACCCTACTGTATTCTCAAGGATATCTCACGAGGAGATAAAGAGTTTCTTTGAGGGCTGCGGCTGGAAACCATACTTTGTTGAGGGCGACGACCCTATGACGATGCACAAGCTCATGGCTGAAACTCTTGATACTGTTATCGAAGGACGCAAGAGAAAACGGCGTTACTGAAAGGCCAAAGTGGCCAATGATAATCTTCCGTTCACCAAAGGGCTGGACAGGCCCTAAGGTAGTTGACGGCAAGCAGATAGAGGGCACGTTCAGAGCACATCAGGTACCAATGACAATGGAATCACCTGAGCATCTGAAAATGCTTGAGGACTGGCTCAAAAGCTATCACCCTGAAAAGCTGTTCACAGAAGAGGGCAGACTTATCCCTGAGCTTGAAGAGCTTGCACCAACAGGTGACAGAAGAATGGGTGCTAACCCACACGCAAACGGCGGACTGCTGCTGAGAGATCTGCGACTTCCTGATTTCAGAAAATACGGCATTGACGTTCCTACTCCTGGTGCTGTTGAGGCACAGGATATGATAGAGCTTGGCGGCTTTGTAAGAGATATATTCAAGCTCAATGAAGAGAGCAGAAACTTCCGTATCTTCGGACCTGACGAAACAATGTCAAACAGACTTGGCAAGGTCTTTGAGGCGACAAACAGAGATTGGAACGCTGAAAAGCTTGACAACGATGAGTTTCTTGCAACTGACGGCCGTGTTATGGACTCGATGCTTTCAGAGCATATGTGTGAGGGCTGGCTTGAGGGCTATCTGCTCACAGGTCGTCACGGTTTCTTTGCAAGCTACGAGGCTTTCATAAGGATCGTTGACTCCATGTTCTCACAGCACGCTAAGTGGCTGAAGGTAACTTCACAGCTCCCATGGCGTCAGAAGATAGCATCTCTCAACTACATTCTTTCTTCAAACGTTTGGCAGCAGGATCACAACGGATTTACTCATCAGGATCCTGGATTCCTCGATCACGTTGCAAACAAGAAGGCAGACGTTGTAAGAATGTATCTCCCACCGGATACAAACTGTCTGCTGTCATGCTTTGACCACTGCATACGTTCAAAGAACTATGTGAACGTAATGGTAACATCAAAGCACCCAAGACAGCAGTGGCTCACTATGGAGCAAGCTGTTAAGCACTGCACACAGGGTATCGGTATTTGGGAATGGGCGTCTAACGATCAGGGTCAGGAGCCTGACGTTGTTCTTGCCTGCTGCGGCGACACACCTACACTGGAGGCTCTTGCTGCGGTAACTATCCTTAGAAAGAACCTGCCGCAGGTAAAGATAAGATTTATAAACGTTGTTGACCTGTTCAAACTTCAGCCTCAGTCAAAGCACCCACACGGACTTTCTGACGCTGACTTTGACGCATTGTTCACAAAGGACAAGCCTATCGTATTTGCATTCCACGGCTATCCTACACTTATCCACGAGCTGCTCTATCATCGTCACAACCGCAACCTTTATGTATGCGGCTACAACGAAGAGGGCACTATCACGACTCCGTTCGACATGAGAGTTCAAAACGAGATAGACCGTTTCCACCTTGTTATGGAAGTTATCAAAAGACTGCCGCAGCTTGGCAACACCGGTGCTTATCTCCACCAGCTCATGCAGGACAAGCTCGTTGAGCACAAGCAGTATATTGCTGAATACGGTCTTGATATGCCTGAGATAAGAGATTGGAAATGGGATATCTGATAAAAAAGCCAACCAGTTAATTAAATATACCCACAAAAAAAGGAACTTCCGTTTATTCGGGAGTTCCTTTTATGTGCATATAAATGTACTTAGCACATAAATTACTTTCTGTTGTTTGCTATCTTTGCAAGAAGGCTCAGTATCTTCAGGTAGAGGTAGATAACGCCTACGATAAGGCCATAGCTTGCATACCATTCATACTGAGCAGGCAGACCCTGTTCAACTGTCATCTGGATAGTTTCAAAGTCGCACATAAGAAGTGCTGCGGCGATAAGAACGCCAACGACTGCAAAAAGTATGCCGATAGGGCCGTTGTTTATTGCAACGATAGATGCGTATATGGCTGAGTTAGGTGCGAGCCATGCAAGGAGCATGAAGAGCACGCCGCCTATGATAGACACCCAAAGGCAGGTGATAAGAGCAGTTTTCATTCTGCTGCCAACACGAACGCCCTTTGAATAGATAACTGCCAGCACTGCTACAGTCAGAAGTGTAAGGGTAACAGCCTCGACGATTATGCCTTTCCACTGCATTGCATAGATCATTGACATAAAGGTCAGTGCATATCCCATACCTGCGGAATAGATAGAGCCTGTGACGGCTGTCGTTTTCGGAGCGAGAGAGGACACAAGTCCTGCTATTGCTGTTGCGATAAGAGCACCGACAAAGATAGTATACTCAGTGGAAAAAGCCTGTGCACCGCCGCCGAAGAAGTTGTGAATGTAAAAATACGCTCCCATGCCTGCAGCGAACACTGCAACGAAATACAGTGTTTTCATTGCGATGCCCTTATAGCTTGCCGCCTCCATGCCGTAGGTAGACTGTGCGAAAGAACGCAGTTTTTTCACTCGTGGATTTGAATAGCTTTCAGAAAAATTATTATAATCGTTCATGAATTTGCCTCCTTGATTTTTTAGCCTTATTTTATTTATTATACGGCTTACATACTATTATACATAATTTCTTAAAAAAGTCAATAAGATTTTTTTGCCACGGCTGAAAAGTTCTTTTTTCAGACTTGTCCGCATATGATGTAAGCAAAGGCAAAAGCACTGAAAAATCTTGTGCGGTCAAAACGTTTCGCACAATGTTATCAAGGCTATGCCAAAAATCGGAAAGGAAGATACATTGTGCTGGATATACTTGAAAAAAAGCTCACGGAAAACGAAATCCCACGAAAGGGACTGACCTCGACTGAGGCTGAAAAGCGGCTGAGCAATGACGGTGAGAACCGTTTGGCAAAGAAAAAGAAAACGTCTGCGGCGAAAATTTTCGCAGGACAATTCCATGACATCATGGTGATGATACTGCTGGTATCGGTGGTTATATCCGTTGCGTTAGGGCAATATGCTGACGCTGTGCCTATAGTGCTCATCGTTATCATAAACGCTGCCTTGGGATTTATACAGGAATACCGCTGCGAGAAAACCCTTGAAAAGCTTGAGAGCATGACCGCTCCTACCGCCATGGTATACCGTGACGGCAGGCTTGTAAAGATACCTGCGGCAGAAGTTGTGGCAGGGGACGTTTTCACTCTTGAGGCTGGGGACAGAGTTCCTTGTGACGGCTACATAAACTCATCTAGGGCGTTGTCATGTGATGAATCTGCACTCACAGGCGAGGCTATACCTGCGGTGAAGAAAAGCCGCACGTCAGAGATAGATTTCACTGCACTGAACAAAGACTACATGGTCTACATGGGAACGGTGGTAACAAAGGGCGTTGGAGAGGTCACGGCGGTGGCGACTGGCGTAAGAAGTCAAATGGGCAGGGTTTCCACCATGCTTGAAGAGATAAAAGAGCCTGACACGCCGCTGCAAAAAAAGCTTGGAGAGCTTGGAAAAACGCTTGCTATCATCTGTCTTGCGGTATGCGTGGTGGTATTCCTTGCAGGCGTGCTAAGGGGCGAACCTATTCTTGACATGGCAATGACGGGAATAACCATTGCCATTGCCGCAATACCTGAGGGTCTGCCTGCCACAGTTACCATTGCACTTGCACTGGCAGTAAGAAAAATGCTCAGGCGACAAGCACTTGTGCACAGACTTCATTCAGTGGAAACTCTCGGCTGTGCGACAGTAATTTGCACTGACAAGACCGGCACTGTGACAATGAACAAAATGACCGTCACTGACATTTTCACCTGCACCGAAAAAAGCCGTTTATACGGTGTGACAAAAGAGGGTGCGAACGCTGAGGGAAAGGCTCTTAAAGCGTGGGAAAGCCCTGATCTTAGCAGGATACTTTTATGCGGTGCAGCCTGCAACAACGCACGGCTCTGCCCGCCTGAGAGGACAAGAAAGCGTGACAGAGGCGGCAGGCAAGGGGAGCTTTGTGCTGAGGGCGACCCGACAGAAGCGGCGATACTCCTTGCCTGTGCAAACTCAGGGATAAATGTAGAGTCACTTGGCTACAGGCGGACTGACGAGCTGCCATTTGAAAGCGAAACACGTTCAATGACGGTCATATGCACAGACGAAAAAGGTCAAAACACGGCTTTCAAGAAGGGTGCTTTTGATGTTATCATAAAAGAGTGCAGCCATGTTTTTTCTGACAGCAGCGAGCTTATACCATTTGGAAAAGCTTTGAGAAAAGCGGCTTTTGACAAATGCGATGAATACGCCTCTCAAGGACTGCGAGTGATAGCTTTTTCACAGCAGACCGACGGGGAATGGGCTTTTCTTGGACTTATGGCAATGAAGGACCCTCTTCGTGCCGAGGCGGCAAAGGCAGTGGCAGAATGTCAGCGTGCAGGCATAAAGACTGTCATGATAACAGGCGACCACAAGCTCACCGCTCAGGCTATCGCAAAAGAGGCTGGGATAATGAAAGCCGGCACTATCGCTTTGACAGGCGAGGAGCTTGACAGAATGGACGACAGTCAGCTTGACGATGTGATAGAAAACTGTAGAGTATTCGCAAGAGTGACCCCTGAGCACAAGCTCAGGATAGTAAAGGCATTCAAAAACCGTGGACACATTTGTGCAATGACCGGCGACGGTGTAAACGACGCACCTGCTATAAAAGAGGCTGACATTGGAGTATCAATGGGCATTTCAGGCACGGAGGTCACAAAGCAGGCTGCCGACGTGATACTTCTTGACGACAACTTTGCGACACTTGTGAACTCCGTTGAAGAGGGCAGGACTATTTATCAGAACATAAGAAAATTCGTGCGATATCTTATTTCCTGCAACATAGGCGAAGTCATCACTATGCTTGGGGGAATTTTAATGGGGCTGCCTATGGTGCTGCTGCCTGCACAGATACTTCTTGTAAATCTTGTTACAGACAGTCTGCCTGCCATTGCACTGGGACTTGAACCGCCTGAAAGCTCGGTAATGAAAAAGCCGCCGAGAAAAGAGGACGACAGCTTTTTCAGCGGCGGACTAATGTGGCGTATCATAATAAGGGGACTTCTTATCGGCATTTGCACGCTGGCAAGCTTTACGGTACTGCTCACGAACACCCACTCTCTTGGCACGGCAAGGACAGGTGCACTTATCACCCTTGTGCTCAGTCAGCTTATCCATGTATTTGAATGTAAGTCGGAAGAAAAGACGCTTTTCACAGTGCCGTATCTTTCAAACCCGTTCCTGCTTTTCTCTGTGCTCATATCGGCGGCAGCATTGTTCGCAGGAATATGGCTGCCAATGCTGCAAAAAGTATTCATGACAGCGGTGCCGACGCTTAGTGAATTTCTTGTGGCGGCAGCTGCGGCGGCGATAGTTCCTGTGGGGGCTGGCATAATACCAAAGCTTTTTATAAGAAAGAAGTCACCTGACGTAACAGTGAACGTTGGACAGGGTTAGCAAAAGACCGACAGGGCGAAAGCTTTGTCGGTCTAATTTTTTATACCATATTTTTTATCCAGTCTTTTGAATATCCTGCCGAAAGGTTTTGACAGAACGAGCAGAAAGAACACGTTGGAAACGGCGTAGATAAGTGTGAAAACTGCTGACGAGCCGACCAATGCAAGATATCGGCTGAGCACAAAGGCGTTATCGGTCCACAGGCAGCTCCACAAGTCCATGATAAGAGAGAACGCCGCTCCTGAGATGATACCGTAGGTCACAAGGAGTGGCTTGCTTTTTACAAGCTCATCAGCCAACATTCCTGCAAAATACCCTGTCAGACCCCAAACCAGCATTTGAAAAGGAGTCCACGCACCTTGTCCAAAATAGAAGTTTGAAATAAGTGCGGTCATTGCTCCTGTCATAAAACCCGATTCTCTGCCCATATAAAGTGCGGTGATAATGACTATAGCGGTGCAGGGTTTGAACCCAGGCAGAAAGCTGAAAACTATCCTGCCCAAAACGGACAATGCGGTCATGGCGGCTATTATCACAAGCTGTGTGCTGTCAGACTGTTTTTTCTCAAAGTGGAGAAAATAGCCTGCCACGGTAAGTATTGCAAGTGCGGCGGTGACGAAAGAGTAAAAACGCTCTTTGAAAAATATTATGCCGCCAAAGCACACAAGGGGTATGACAAGTAGGTAGACAAGCCCTGAAAAAAGTTTTTTCTTACTCATTTTTGCCTCTTTTCAGCGTCAAAAGCCGCTCTCTTGCCGCAGCTGATGTCACCGCACCGCTGAAAAAGCCCCTTGTGAGCCTTGCGGCGGCGGTGGTGTAAAAGCGGTTGCGGGAGAAAAATCTCACGGCGTTGTCCTCGGCGGCTATCTTTCCGTCAAAAAGCAGTCCGCACCTTTCGCAGTTCTCGGCGGCAAATTCAAGGTCATGGGTCACAAGAAGTATGGTCCTGCCCTCGGCTTTAAGGCTTGCAAGCACATCTCCCAACGCTTTCTTCGCAAAGCTGTCCATTCCCTTTGTGCACTCATCGAGGACAATTATTTTCGGGTCGGCAAGAAGTATCTTCGCAAAGGCACATTTCTGTATCTCGCCGCCGCTGAGATCCCACGGGTGGCGGTCTAAAAGCGGCTCGATTTCCATACGCTCTGCAATTTTTTTCACGGCGTTTTCGTCGGCAGACTGCAAAAGATCCTCACGGACGGATTCTTTCACAAACATCGTCACAGGCTCTTGGGGCAAAAATGCAAGCATTTCACGGAAAAGCGAGCCGTTTTTATAGGCTTTCTGTTTTTTGCCGAAAAGGGAAACTGCACCCATATAAGGCTTGCAAAGTCCGCAGATAACACGCAAAAGCGTTGATTTTCCACCGCCGTTCGAGCCTAAAAGCCCATAGCACTCCCCTTTTCTGACGGCGAGGTCACAGCCTTTAAGTATATCGGGAGAATCTTTTTCATATCTCTGCCAGATATTTTTGCACTCTAGGGCGTAAGGCTCAGTGCTTTCCGCAGTGCTCTCGTCAGTCTGCGGGGTATCCTCAGTCACAAGATTTTCAAGCTGTGCTCTGCCCTGTCTTACGTTCAGAGGCAGGTCGCTGCAAAGACCTGCAAAAACCTTTGCGGTTTCAGGGAGAAAGCCCTCAAGGTCATTTTGAGCGAAGTATTTCGCAGCCTTTGCAGGGGTATCAAAAAACGCAGTTTTGCCATTTGAAAGGTACAATATCTTGTCACAGGAATCAAAAAGCTCCTCAGGGTCATGTTCGGCAATGATGACGGTCACGCCCATTTCTTTGTTTAGGCGGTCTAAAATGCTGAGCAGTTCTTTTGCGGCAACAGGGTCAAGCTGAGCGGTAGGCTCGTCAAGAAGAAGGATATCAGGGTCTGTGACCATAATGGAACACAGGGAAACAAGCTGTTTTTGTCCGCCTGAAAGGGTGGAGATATCCCTGTCATAAAGCGGCTCTATGCCGAAAAAAGCCGCCATTTCGCCCACACGGCTTTGTATCTCTTTGCTTGGCACGCCAAAGCTTTCAAGTCCGAAAGCAAGCTCAGAGGACACCTTATCGCAGACGGTCTGACTATCGGGGTCTTGCATTACAAAGCCTATTTTTTCGGCACTTTCCCTGTCGGAAAGCTCGGTCGCTGCCTTGCCAATAAGGTCAATTTCCCCTGAAAGCTCTCCTCTTGGAGAAACCTCTCTTTTCAAAAGTCTGAGCAAGGTGGATTTTCCGCTGCCTGACGCTCCGCAGAGCATGACTTTTTCGCCCTTTTTCACTGAGAAAGTGCAGTCAGAAAGGGCATATCCGGTGCTTTCATTGTATTTGAACGCTACATTTTTGCAAGACAGTATTTCCATTTTATGCTCTCCTTTACTTCAAGAATAAACGGACAAATGCAGAGCAGTGCAAACATTGCGGCAGGCAGGACGCTGCTGTGCACTTTTATCACGGGGTAAAAATCCGCCGAAAGCTGTCCGTCTGCTGAAAAAATCAGCACAGCAACGAACAGTGCAGAAAATATGGCTGTCAAAACGCCGTCCCACAGTCGAAATCTAAAAGAGTGTGCAAAGCTGCGTTTCTCCACGCCGTAGCCACGGGCTTTCATTGATGCGGCGGTGTCTGCTCCCCTTTCAAGAACGCCTGCACAAAGTGCGGTGAACACTGTGCAGTCCTTTTTCAGGCGGTCAAAACGGCTGTCGGAGGCGTTCGCTCCTGAGCAGTTCAGGGCGTCGATAAGCTGTCGATGAAGTCTTTTCAGCTTTGGGATAAAGCCCATTGTCATTGTTATAACAAGGGCGGCTTTGGGCGTTTTTCTGCCGAAAATGTAAAGCATTTTTTCCCTTGTGAGCACTTTTCCAAGCACCTTGCACCACATTATAACGGCGGTAAGGGAAAGTCCTGCGGTAAAGCCATAAAAAAGTGCCTCTTTTGTGTAGGCTTTGCCGTTTATGAAAAAAAGCGGCGTTACGCCCTTATGAGAAAAAAGCGGATTTGTGATAGTCAAAACGGCGGTGATAAAGGCATAGAACAGCAGGTCGGAAAGAAACTGTCTGCGGCTTTGGGTCACGGCACAAAAAAGGAACGCTCCCACTGCTGAACACACTGCCACGGCAGGTGAAAAGCAGAACATCGTTATCACAAGGACTGCCACGAAATACACAAGGGCTGTCACAGGGTGAAAGGCAGATAATCTCATTTAGCCGCCTCCTTTGTATAGTCGCAAACGTAGTAAAACTCCACGCTGTCGCCGTCGTTGAGCACATACTGTGAACAGCCTTTGTCAGGGCTTTCGCCATTGACAGTATAAGTCCAGCCTGAGGACGGACCGCAGGAAAACTCATAGATATTGTTTATTCCACGGACATAAACGCTATTGTAGATATTGTCCCCTGAGCCTTGATAATCAATGGGTATCTTTTCACAGCGTGCGGCTTTTTCCAGCAGGTCAAAAGCCGTGTCGCCGTCACGAAGGACATATTCTTCCTCAGGGAGCACAATGCCGTCAGAGGGCACATAACGCTCGTCACGGAGATTTTCGTCAAGTTTGTCGTAATTATCCAAAATATCAGAGCAATCAATGGTGAGGGTAACAGTATGTGCGGCATTTGCAGTATCGTCGCTGTGTAGGCTGTAATACTCGTCAACGGTCTGTATATCAACGCCTTTTATGACCGCTGCAGCCGCAAGTATCACGACTATAAGCAGAGCAATATCCTTTTTCACCTTTTATCTGCTCCCTCCTGACCTTTGAGCTTTCTCGCTTTCTTTGCCGAAACTGCAAAGTTTTTCACTATCTGCATTTCCTGTGGGGAAATCTCAAGTTTTGAAAATCTTGCTTTTTCGTATATCTTTTCGCTTTCTGCAAAGCTTTCCGCCATTGGAACGCCGTAGGTTTTCTTTATGCTTTCAAAAAGCTCCTGAGGAGTGTGGTCTGAAAAGCTTTTGCCGCACAGCTTTTTCCTGCCCTTAAAAAACAGCTTTTTCACCTTTTCTTTGTCAGGCAGGGCGGAAAACCTTCTTTTTCTTATCAAAGCTATTATTGCCGCAATAAGGCAGAGTATAAGTATTACCGCACTAATAACGATATAGACAACATAGCTTTTTTTCTCAGGCTGTGTCTTGTTTTCCTCGAATATCTCTTCTCTCGGCTTGTCCTCTTCCTCGGGTGCAAGAGCCTCGCCGCCTTCGCTGTCAGTTTTCGCCTGTGCGGAACTGTCATCTGTTTTTATCATGCCAACAAGATCGGGGCAGACTTCAAAAGGCTGCCAGCCTATTCCGTCTTTATAATACTCCGCCCAGTAGTGGAGCTGCTTTGAGGTGACGGTCAAAGCGGCGTTGTCGGTAAGACCTTTTGTCATATCAGATGTGATGAGATACCCTCTGCAAAGCCTTGCAGGAACGCCATTTGCACGAAATATCTTCACTGCGGCTGACGCAAAATCTTCCTCTCCGCCACGGCAGGTGACTTCAAGCATATCTGCAAAAGAGCTTTCGCCCCCATAGATCTTTGACCTGTCAAGCACTGCGTCAGACACAAAAAAGCTGAGCATTTCCGACCTGAGCTGAGCCTGTGTGCCCTCAAGATCAAAGTGGTTTGCGGCAAGCTGTTTATCCTCGGCTGATATATCAAGGCAGGTGGAATAAACATAGTCACGGTAGCCTTTTTCTGCCGCAAGATACTCCTCATTGTCAGCAGCCCGCAGGCTTTCATATGTGCCAAAAGGTTTTGTGACACCGCAAGCTTATAATAGCTTTTTTCATTCTCAAAGCTGTCGCCTATTGCCGTGGGGTCAGAAAAGGCGTTCTCTGCGTCGGTCATGCCATAGGTATAAAGAGGTTTTTCGCCCTTTTTGATGTTCACTGTAACAATGCTGTTGTCGGATATATCCAAGGCTTTGTCAAGAGAAGATGTCTGAAAAACGGGGGAAAGTTCCAGCTTGTCAAGCCAGTAAAACTCGTCCGCATAGGCATATTTTTCTTCGCCGCTGAGATGCTCCCAAACGCCGCCGTTTTCTTTCTCGAAACGGCTTTCAATAAGATACAAAGGCTGTGGGTGCTCCATTATTATCTCATACCGGCTTTTTTCATCAAAACGGTCGGCAAAAGCGGTACGAGATATTTTGTCTGCAAACCCTGTCAGACAGACTGTCTGCACCGCACAGAAGGCCGCTATAAGCAGCACGACTTTTTTCACACTGCCTTTCAGACTGCCTGAAAAACATATTGCGAAGATACCGAACGCCACTTCCGTGGTGGCATTTGTCAGCGGTATATCAACAAAAGCACCTGCGGACAGGAAAAGTGCCATAAGTGCAACAGAAAAAGCCTTGCTGCCAAAGCGGCAGAAAATGCTCTGCACCGCTGCGACTATCACAGACCACACCAAAAGTGCGAAGGCAGGGTCTGAGGCGTTTTCCACAAGCATTTCCACCGTGCCTGCACTTTTGCCGTGAGCGGTCAAAGCGGCGTTCAAAAGCCCTGCAAGGCTTTGAAAAAATCGGTCATGGAAAATCGCTCCTGCCAAAACTGCGGCAAAAATCGGCACAGGCAACGTCTTTTTTGACACACCTGCAAGGGCGGTCAAAAAGCAAACGCCTGCGGCGGCAAAGGCTCTCCAGCCCATGTCAAGTGACACTGACAGCATGAGCATAGTCAATGCACAAAATGCTGACTGCACCATATAAACGCTCTTTGGAGAGCTTTTTTCAGCACGGCTCATTCTTGCTGTCAATTTTATCACCTCTTTATTTTATCTCGATAACACGGCTTATGCCGCTTTTTTCAAACAGCTCTGAAAACTCTGCTTTATGCTCTTTTCCCTGCTCAGGCTGAGAAGAGATCAGGCTGTCAAGGGCGACGGCAAAGCTGTCGCTGCTGTTGATATGTTCAAATATCTTTCGCTGCTGCGAAAAGCTGTAAAACGCCATGTAATGCCCTGTTCCGTCCTCGGAGAGTGCCATTGAAAGGCTCAGGGCTTTGGCTGCAAGCTTGTCATAGTCCTCAGGCGGAGTGCTGCCGCCTGTTTCGATATAGATGCACAGGCTGTCGGTGACAGGTTCGCCATATTCACGGACATATATGTCACCAAGGCGGAATGACAGTTTCCAGTGCACAGACTTATAGCTGTCGCCCTGACGATATTCTCTTATCCCTATAGGCTCGCTATGGTCAGTGCCCTCGTTTTCCTCGCTGTAAATATCGCTTTCAAGAGCCTCTTTCAGCATTGCCTCTTCACTCTCGTCTATCTCAGCGGCGTCAGGCATGATATTCACGCTGCCCTTCACCTCGCATTTTACCCTTTTCCACACAAGCCCTGTTAGGTCAAACGCTTTCAAGGACATGATATCGGCGGATATTTTTCCGCAAGTCTCGCTGTTCAGGGTGATATCCGCAACGGCAGGCTTGCCGCCTGAGATAGTAAAGCTCAGTTTTTTTGTGATAGTTTGTCCTGTGAGCATATTTTTCAGTCTGAGCCGTCCGCTGTAATCCCCTGTCGAACCTGTTAGGGTGAGTTTAAGGGGGATATCCACATTTTTCAGCCCTGATCTTTCACAGCTCACAAGTGCAAAAAGCTTTTTCCGTGACAGCATATTTTCACAGGCAGACAGCAAAAAGCAGAGCACGCAAAAACCCAGCACTGCCACGCCTATAGGTCTTTTCAGCACAAAAAGCGATATTCCCAAAGCTGTGCAAAGCAAAAAGCCTAGCCTTTTCATCAGCGTTTTTCCTCATTTTCAGGGCATTTTACTTCTTTCATTATCTCTTCGAGCACGCTTTCTGCGGCAAGACCTGCAAGTCTGCCCTTTGGTGAAAGTGCTATCCTATGGCTGCAAACGTGGACAAAGAAATCCCTTACGTCCTGAGGAACGACATATTCTCTGCCGTTATAGCACGCCCACGCCTTTGCTATCCTGCAAAGTGCCAACGCTCCTCTTGGTGAAACGCCAAGGGAGATGTTTTCGTTATGCCTTGTGGCGTCGCAAAGGTCTGAAATGTAATCATAGATCGCATCGTCAACAAAGACCGCCTTTGCTTTTTTCTGCATTTCTATAAGCTTGTCAGCTGTGCAGACGGCTTTAACTGAGGAAAGGGGGTCACGGCTGCTGCGGTCTGACATAATGTTTCTCATTGCTGCTTTGTCAGGATATCCCATAGAAAGCTTTATCATAAATCTGTCAAGCTGAGAAACAGGTAGTGCCGCCGTGCCAACTGTGCCTGTAGGGTTCTGGGTCGCAATGACTGCAAAAGGTTCGGGGAGAGGATAAGTTCTTCCGTCAACAGTGCAGGCACGCTCTTCCATGACTTCAAGGAGAGCGGATTGTGTTTTTCCTGAGGTCCTGTTTATCTCGTCTGCAAGAAGTATGTTCGTCATTGCCGCACCGCTGTGGAAAGTAAAGCCCTGTGCCTGTCTGTCAAAGGCTGTATAGCCTGTGATGTCTGAGGCTACGGTATCGGGAGTGAACTGTATCCTCTTTGTTTCAAGCCCCAATGCCTTTGAAAACGCCACCGCAAGGGTAGTTTTTCCCACGCCCGGCACGTCCTCCATAAGCACATGGCCCTGTGCGAGAATGGCTGCGAAAACCATATCCACCACGTTGTCTTTGCCGATTATGACCTTTTTCACTTCATCTGTTATCTCACGCATTTTTACCCTTCTTTCTTATTTTTACACCCACCATAACGGCACACGCCACCGCTGCCGCCGATATCACATACACCGTCACGTTTTTATCCTCAGCCGATTTGATTATCTCCTGAGCCGATGTGACCTTTTTCTGCTCACTTTCGGGGAGTTTTTTTATCCTTTCTGCCGTTTCTTTCAAAAGCTCTTTTTTATCCTTGCCAACGCTGTCAACAGGATAAAGTTCTTTGCTTATTATGCTGTTAAGGTCGGATATCTCGCTGTAAAGTTCATTCGCTTTAGCGTTCATTTCTTCAAGTTCTGAAATTATTTTGTCACGCTCCGCAAGGCTTTCGTCAGCCTTTGCATGGGAAAGCAGCACCGCCGTAACAGTGCAGTCCCCTGAGGTGACGCCGTTTTTCCTGAGAGTTTCAAGCTTTTTCATATCGCTTTTTGTAAAGCCTGCTTTGCCTGAATACACCTCGGTTTTCTCGATACTGTATATGCAGCCCTGTGCATGATCTGTGACTGCAAGTTCTTCCGTGAAATCCCTGTCGCTGAGGGTAAGCCCATACTCTTTTGCCGCATTTTCAAGCTGTGAGCCATATTTCACATAGGTACGCTCATCGCAGGTGAGGTCGTTAAAAAGCTTTAGTGCTTTCTCGGCACTCTCTTCGTCTTTGACCACCAGCAGTCTGCCGTTTATGCCGTCAAGTTTTTCACGCTGGAGCACTGAAAGTTCTTCTCTCATGTCATAGATACGCCGCATTGTAAGCTTGGAACGCTTTGCCGCCGCAAGTGCACAAAGTGCCTGCCCTGAGGAAAGTTCGTCAGACTCGCCTCCTTTTTCATGTGCAAAGCCGCCGTCGCTGTTCTGATAGGAAAGCAATGCGGTCAAAAGGTCGAGATCTTTCAAAAAACGGCTGTCCGTGTCTGGGTCGATACCAAGGTCGCAAAGTGCGATAATGACCTGTGCGTCTGCCTCGGCGTTGCCGAAAGAACCGTCGCTGCCCTGCTTGACGCTGAGATACTCCACCGCTTTATCAACGCTTTTTCTCACATCATCACGGGAAAAATCGTTATAATACACCGACAAAGCCTGCAACGCCATGGCGGTAATGTCGATATCGCTTTCGCCTTTGGAAAGGGAAAATCCGCCGTCACTATTTTGTGCTGAAATTATCTCGCTGATGATACGTTTCCTGTCAAACACCGCACCCTCAGAGGTCTTATAGCCCATTGTATCAAGGGTCAACAGTGCGAATATCCAGCCGTTAAGACCTTGTTTTCCCACGGAGCTGTTTTCATCTCTGCCGTAAACGCCGCCTTTTACAAGGTCTACGCCGTCAAGGTCGGCAGGGTCGCCGCCCATTGCAGCGGCTGTTATGGCACATCTTTGCCATTCGGTGGCGTTGTCTTTATCAGAAAGCTTTTTCACACGCTGAGAAAGTGCGGTGAGATAAGCCTCATAGTCCTCCTCAAAGCCGAACCGTGAAACGCCTATGGCGAACCAGTCCAAGCTGCCTGTGCCTGCACTTTGGAGAATATCTCCTGAAAAAACGCTTTCGTCCTGAGAAACGCTCAGCTTTTCACGCTGCCAATCACAGACCTTTTCGGCACTTTCTGTTATAATATCATCTTCCGCACCCACCGCAGGGACGTTTGCAAAGATCATCACTGCACAAACTAACGCCGCTGCCGTTTTGCGAAGAAAACTGCTTATTTTCAATGATATCCTCCTACCATGTTTTATCATAGCTGCCCTGAGCACCTGTGATATCTCTGCCATACGCCACTGTGAATGCAAGCCTTACGGTATCACCGTCAGTGAAATTCACCTTGCCCATTCCATAGGCAGGCATATTGCCGTTCACGGTATAGACCCAACCTGAGCCGTAGGTGTAGTCAAACTCGCCTAAGCTGTCGGCATTGGATACCCCGCTTTCGCCTATGCCGTCATTTTTTATAAGCTCTGCAAGCTCGCTGTTTATCGCTCCCCCTGCAAACGCACCGCTTTTGTGTATGCGTTGGAGATAACGCTGATCTTTTTCTCCTGAAAAGTCAGCTGTAAAACCGTTTTGCTCAAGGAAACGCTCTATAACGTCAACGCCGCTGTCGCCCTCATATATTGCGACTTCGGACTGTGCACAAAGCTGACCAAGCCCTATGGTATCGGCGTCAACGCTCAATTTTACAACGCCTGTTTGCTCGCACTTTTGTGCACTCACTGAATTTATCGTATAGGCATAGTCGGCATATCTGCCCTCACGGTCATATATCCTTATTTCAAGCAGGTTCGCACCGCCTGAAAGTTCCATATAATAAGCTGAATTCCTGTCCTGAGCGATACACTCCAGTGACAGTCCGTTGAGCCACACCTCGGTCTTGTCTGAATATATCCTGCCGCCCTGATAGTCCTGAGCATTGAACCGTAACGTATAGCCTGAGCCTTTCACAGTTTGACCGTCGGTGATATTTATATATGTTATCTGCGGCCTTGTGGTTTCGTCTGCAAGTGGGATAAATGTTATGGTGAAATATTCGTCTATCTTCTTTTCGCCATCTTTGGCATAAAGCCTTATGCGGTTATCGCCGTTTTGCAGTGTGCAGCTATACGAGCCGTTTCCGCTGAGCTTTTTGCCGTTAAAAACGACGCTGAGCTTTGCACTGCTGCTCTGACCTTTCATTCTTGCATAAAAGCTGAATTCAGAGTCGTTCACTGTGCGGTCATAGAGGTCTGTGTCGATAGAAAATTCCGCAGGGGTATATTTTATCTTAAAGCTTTTTTCTGCCTTTGAGCCGTCTTTTTCTGCTGACAGGGTTATGACATTCTCGCCGTTTTCAAGCTGTGCGGTATAGCTGTTCTCCCCTGACAGCTTTTCGCCGTTCACTGTGACAGCAAGGGGTATCTTTTCGCTACCAACATAGGCTGCCGCAGAAAATGTAAGGCTTTCACTGTCTGTGTCCATGTCCGAAAGATCGGTGTCAAAAGTTATCTCCTGTGTTTCAAGATAAACTGTGTAGTCCTTGTATGCTCTTTTCACCTGACTGTTTTTGTCAGTATAAGTGCAGGCGACACGGATAGTATTTTTTCCTGCGTGGAGAGTTACGCTGCCTGAGAACTGGTTTACCTCGCTGCCGTTCACAGTGACCTGAACTTTTTGCACAGTCAAAGCCTTGTTCTTATGAGTTATCTCAAAGCTGTAAAGAGCCTTTTTAACACGCTCCCCGTCCTTTATGGACGTTGTGAAATACTCTGTATCGGTGTCCTTTGTGACGGCCTCGGTCTTTGAGTCGGGCTTTTTCTTTATCTCATCAGACTTGTTCTCGCCCGTGATATCAATGGCAGTGTTTGTATTTTCGCCGTTCACCACAGGGGAATTTCCGTCATTACGCTGCGACTGCTCAGGCTGCGGTATGCTACTTTCGGTCATATCCTGCGAACTGTCGCTGCTGTCGGTATCCTCAGGCTGAGAGCTGTCCTCGGTGCTGTCAGGTGCGGAACTTTCTTCCTGCGGCATGGAGCTTGTCTGATAGCCCTCGCCGCCCTGAGTGTCCTCCGCCGCTAGGCTTTCTGACAGTGCAGAAAAAGGGTTTTCAGGGGTCTTATAGCTGCTTATATTATAAAAACGCATACACAAAAAAGCCGCTGCGATAAAAAACGCCGCTGCTGACAGCATTATTATTTGCCTGCTTTTTTGTGTATGCTTTTTCATAATATTCTCGCTTTTTCATATCACAGAAAATGCCCGCCCCCTGAAAAAAGAGGGCGAGTATTCTGCAAAATAAGTTATGCTTTTTGTTATCTATTACTTTCTCTTCTTAAAAACAGTAAGTGCTCCGCCTGCAAGAAGTACAAGGCCTGCTACGCAAACGCCTGCTACTGTACCTGTTTTTGGGTTAGCAGAAGACGCATTGTTTGCTGCCTTTGATGAGCTGCTTGCCGCACTTGAAGTGTCAGCAGCTGAGCTTGTTGAGCCTGCAACGGAAGATGTTTCAGCAGAGCTTGTGGAAGATACTGCTGCAACGGAAGATGTTTCAGCAGAGCTTGTGGAAGATACTGCTGCATCAGAAGATGTAACTGAGCTTTCAGAAGAACCTGTTTCTGATGATGCCTCTGATGATGATACAGATGAAGTTACCTCGCTTTCAGAAACCTCTGAGGAGCTTGGTGCTTTAAGCTTTTCAAGCTTTTCTTCTGCGGCTTTGAGTACATCATAGTTTTCTACATATTTTTTAAGGTCGCCGAGAGCGTCATAATCTGCTCTTGCAGCCTTGACGTCATTCTCGCTGTCAAGAGTTATCTCGCCAAGACCTGCGATAGTCTTTTCAACTGCTGTTACCTTATCATAGTCCTCTGCGGAAAGAACAGCTATATCGATAGTTGTTTCAACAGGGTCAACTGCAACGCCTGTCTTGTTTGCTCCGCCGCTTACAGTCTTATCTCTGTACATACCATACTTGTATGTAACAGTAACGAAATCATCGTCTGCTGTAAGAGCAGTATCGTCGATAGTCACATAATCTGTAACGTCTTTCTTCACACCGTTTTTGAGAACTGCGTAAACCTTCAAGTCGGAAGCGTCATAAGTTTCGCCCTCTTTGCATACTGTCTTAGCATTCTCGGTCACAAGCTTTTCCACCTCTGAGCCGACAGCCATTATGTAGCCTGAATCGTTCTTGAAGTAGATAGTGCCGTTTTCGTCTGCAACAAGGTCAGCTACAGCATACTGTGCCTGAGCACCAGTAGGAGTAAACAGTGATGGTGCATATTCTGTGCTACCCTCGATCTGTGGGTCAAGAACTTTTGTTACACCCTTTTTATCCTTTACAAAACGGATAGCACCATTTTCCGCATTTTCAGAGAAATAAACATAGTTATATCCGTCTTTATTTACAACGCCAAGACCTGAGGTCTGTGGATAGCCCTTTGTTTTTGCTTTGTATGCAATCTCAAAGCTGTCAAGGTCTATAACCGCAATACCGCTATTTTGGTCAAAAGCACCATAACCAACATATGCTCTTCCATTAAGAATAGTCGGTGTTGATGTGCTTGCACCACCAAGTGCAATGCTGTCAAGCTTTGTGAAATTGCCCTCATCGTCTATTGTTGCCTTATAGAAATAGCCGCCGTTAGATGTGAAATAATAAGCGTCTGTATCCTTATCGTAAGAAACAGTGCTCCTCACGCCGCCCTTTACGGTATATTCAGTATCTATTACATCACCTGTTTTCTTGTCAAGAGTAACTATTCTTGCAGGATCGGTAGTATTTGCCTTTGCATTTTCCATGCCGAGAACGATATAATCGTCAGCGGCATATGCACCTGCCCAATAGAAGCCGCTTTTGTTTGTGAATATCCACTTTGGTAACTTCTCTTCATCTGTTGTGTCAGGATCTTCGTCCTTAACGTCTATGCAAACATACTGATCGTCTTTTCCTGCACCATAGTTGCAGAAACCTGTATAGATATAACCGTCATTGTAGTATATAGGAGATACAGCCTGCCCGCCAACACTATCCTTGTAGACCCAAAGCGATTCAAGAGTATCTGCATCAAAAGCCTGCACACCGCCGTCAAAGCCTGAGAATATCATACCGTCTACATATGTAACAGGCTGTATCGCATAGCTGTTTTTTCCTGCACGCTGACCAACTACTGAATCGATAACGCCGGTTTCTTTGTTCATTCTCATTAACTTATCGCCTGACACAAAAACAAGATCGTCACCAATAAGCGTCACTGGAGAAGGTGAATTTTGCCATTCCTTAGGATCCGTAGGATCGCATATTCTCGTTGCCCAGTTAAGCACGGCGTTATCCGCACTGTCAGGGAGGTTTGAAGTTGTTACATTGTTGTTTGTGCCGTCTGAAACGAATGCACTTACGCACACGCCCAGACTGAGAGCAGCCGCAAGAGCGAAGCTGACTGTTCCTGCAAGTTTTTTCTTCATTCTTACTTTATCCTTTCTTGATAACACATCGGCCGCCGACCGTGTGCTTGTTTTATGAACACCTTAGGCTGCAAAAAAATGCTTTCCCGTCTTTGCGGAAAAGCATTCAGCCACTTTATATGCTGCCATGCAGCGACAAAGCAGACTGTCATCTTCATCGCCCAAGACAGAAATAGTCAAAGAAAACACAGCAGATACCTGACTTATGACAGCGATATCTCAACGCTGTCAAACACAGTAATGGCGGTTGTGCAGGAATCGAACCTGCTGTCCTGACGGCAGGGCTTTCGCCTTGACACGCTCTACTCAGCTAACAACTTTTCAAACTGTATTTTCGTAGTATTCATTCTAAGGTAATTATACCATAACGCTATGGATTATTCAAGACCATTTTTTAACCACGAATAAGCTTGATACAACGCCGTTTTTGTCGTTTTTGTATAAAAAGCTACACCCTGAGTTTTTCCTCCAGCTCGGTGTCAGGCTTTACGGTGATAGTATAGTTATTTGTAAAAATCACCATGCCCGGCTTTGAGCCGTTCGGCTTTTTGACGTTTCTTATGAAAGTGTAATCCACATCTACTCTTGAGGAGTTCCTGCCCTTTGAGTTGCAGGCGGCTATTATGGCTGCCTCCTCTATCGTTCTGTCAGGGGGCATTTCTCCGTCACAGGTAACGATAACGTGACTTCCTGTGATATCCTTGACGTGCAGCCAAAGGTCTGTTTTTTCAGCCTCCTTGCAGGTCAGACGGTCATTCTGCTTGTTGTTCCTGCCCACCCTTATTTCATATCCGTCAGAAGAACGATATTTTATAGGCGGCAGTGCCTTAGGCGGCTTGCCCTTGAACTTTGAACGCTTTACATAGCCCTCCTGAAAAAGCTCCTCACGCAGCTCGGCTATATCGCCCTCGGTCTGTGCCCTGGTGAGAGAATCGAAAACTGAGTCAAGATACTTGACTTCCTGCTCGCCCTCAGCAATAAGCACGGTGAGCTTTTTCTCTGCGGTGTCAAGCTTTCTGTATTCCTTATAATATTTCTGTGCGTTCTGCGTTGGCGTAAGCCTTTTGTCAAGAGGTATCTTCACTGTTGGACAGTTCTCGTCATAAAAGTCCTGCACCTCGGCATATGCCATTCCCTTTTCCAGTGCATAGAGATTTGAAGTGATAAGGTCGCCGTAAATGCGATACTTTTCCCTGTCCTTGCACTCTTTAAGCTCTTCACGCTGATTTTGCACACGCCTCTGTGTTCTCTCTGAGGTGTTGATGAGCAGCTTGAAAAGGTCGTTGGCTTTCTGCTTTATTCTTGAAAGGGAATCCCTCTCCGCATAGAAATAATCAAGCAGAACGCTTGGTGACTCAAAGCTTTTTGTCACCATGAGTGCACCATACTGTGCAATATCGCAGAAACAGAAATCTTTCAGATTGCCCTCTTTTGTTTTGAGCACTGTGTAGACATTAGTGCCATCATTTATGCTGTCACGGACTTTTGAGAAATAGAACCACAGCCTGTCCGCAGTGTCGCCGCTAAGCTGTTGGGCAGTTATCTCCGCACCTCTTGCCGCAAAAAAGACAGCCTCTCTCGCAAACACAGGGGATATGCCCTCCAGCGTTTTCATTATTGCCTTTGAAAGCTCCGCCGTAGGATTTTCGGCTATCTTTGCCAAAAGCTCTTCCTTTGTGCAGTCAAGAAGATTCAGCCTTTCCTCTCTTGGGGGCAATGTATATTCCGCTCCCGGCAGCACCATTCTCACTGAGGACATCTCCTGTCCCACACGCTTTATGCTGTCTATTATCCTGCCGTCCTCTCGGTATAGGATAAGATTTGAACGCCTGCCCATTATCTCCGCCGCAAGGGTGAGCTTTACCCTGTCGCCCATTTCATTTGTCGCCTCAAAGTCAAAGAACAGTATTCTTTCAAAACCGTCCTGCCTGATAGAAACGAGCCTGCCTCCTGCCAAATGCTTTCTCATGAGCATACAAAACATAGGCGGCGTTTTCGGATTTTCTATATCCGCCGTGGTGATATGCACCCTCGCAGAGCCTGCACCTGTACTGAACATAAGCTTTTGTGCACCCTCTCTGGTGCGGATAGTCATTATAAGCTCCTCTCGTGAGGGCTGGTGTATCTTATCCACCCTGCCGTCGATAAGAGGGTCAAATTCTTTTCTGAGCAAGCTCAGATAAATTCCGTCCAATGCCATTTTACTTACCTGCTTTTTATATTACTTCAACTATATCTCTATTGCTTGCGGCTATCTCCACTCTCAGACCGCTGAACTTGTTTCTCAGCTCACCAGCGATAAACTCGCAGAAGATATTTTCCGTATAGAAATGTCCGGCGTCGATAACAGAAACGCCCATATTCTCGCCGTCTATGAAAACGTCATGCTTTACGTCCCCTGTCAAAAGCACCTGACAGCCTTTTTCTGCGGCGTCAGCAAGGAACGAACCGCCTGAACCTGAGCACACGCCCACACGCCTTACCTCACGCTCTCCGCCGCTGAAACGAACTACTCTACAGCCAAGAACGTCCTTTGCTCTCTGTGCAAGTTCACGGACGTTCATGCCGTCGCATTCGCAGACATATCCGCAGCCCACGCCGTGCTCTTCGTGCAAAGCACCACTTGGTGAAAGACCAAGCATTTTGCAAAGCACATCATTCATTCCGCCCTCTGCGGAGTCGAAATTTGTGTGCATGGAAAGAGCGTTCTTTCCCCCTGCCGCAAGTATGACCGCAGGGTCGTTCGGCACTAGGGTCTTTAGTCCTCTGAAAATAACAGGGTGGTGGGTGAGAACAAGGTCAAA
>OHVO01000294.1_pt1 | contig 24548 bp, 18 predicted proteins | sample 1579371 | NCBI WGS metagenome assembly OHVO01 (sample SAMEA3882557, study PRJEB24775) | human gut metagenome | biome: human-associated habitat; feature: intestine environment; material: feces | place: Netherlands | collected 2009/2010 | reverse complement strand
CCATTTTTCGACTATAAAGACGGCTATCATGTTATAACCACTGAAGATTATGCAAAATTTTATAATTATTCAAAAGAGCGTATTCAAGGAACAAGACTCATAGAAAATCAAATAAAAAACTATGGGGAAAAGTTTTATATGATAAAACACAAAGGTAAGTATGTATTTTTCCTCATAAGCCATATAAACACTAAAATTTGTATTGGTGGAAAAATAAAAACGATTAGTAATTGTAGTGATATCGAACATTTTGATAAAGTTTTCGATAAAATGGTAAATAAATATATAGAATTATTTGCACCTTATTGGAAATATATAAATCAAATGGCGAGTGAAGTAAAATCCTTAGGTTATTGTGGAGATGTACATGGTTGTATTGTAGATTTAGATTTTTGCAATCATATTATGATAAATCCACTTGATCAAAAGGTGACATTTTATAATTCACCAACCATGGGGTTTGTAAAGATATTTGATAATTTAGAAAATTTAATAACCTATATGAATAATGGATATATTTTAGATATTGAAAAGCAAAAAATGTTAGAACTTAAAAATAATAATGCAATAATAAGTAAAACAAGCCAAGAAATTTCACAAGAAGTAGGTGAACTTATAAAAATAGATATAAAAAATAGTGTATATTCAATTTCAAATTATATGAGACAAATACAAAGATTATTTGATTCAAATATCCTTAGAGATTGGAACGAAGATATAATAAGCATACAAAAAAAGGTGAGCGGCACATGACCGTTCACCTTTTTGCATATCAAAATTACTTTGTTATCTTGTCCTTGCCGCCCATGTACATTCTCAGTGGCTCAGGGATATTAACTGTTCCGTCAGCATTGAGATTGTTCTCAAGGAATGCGATAAGCATTCTTGGAGGAGCAACTACTGTGTTATTAAGAGTGTGAGCAAAATACTTTGTGCCGTCCTCTGCCTTTATTCTTATGCCAAGACGTCTTGCCTGTGCGTCGCCAAGATTTGAGCAAGAACCAACTTCAAAATACTTCTTCTGTCTTGGGCTCCATGCCTCAACGTCACAGCTCTTTACCTTGAGGTCTGCAAGGTCGCCTGAGCAGCACTCAAGTGTTCTTACAGGAATATCAAGTGAACGGAAGAAATCAACAGAATGCTGCCACAGCTTGTTATACCATGCCATGCTTTCTTCAGGCTTGCAGACAACTATCATTTCCTGTTTTTCAAACTGGTGTATTCTGTAAACGCCTCTCTCTTCGATGCCGTGTGCACCAACTTCTTTTCTGAAACATGGTGAATAGCTTGTAAGAGTCTTTGGCAGCTCGTCCTCAGGGATAATAGTGTCGATAAATCTGCCTATCATTGAGTGCTCAGAAGTACCGATAAGATAAAGATCTTCACCTTCTATCTTGTACATCATGCCTTCCATTTCAGCAAAGCTCATTACGCCTGTAACAACGTCTGAGCGTATCATGTAAGGCGGAATGAAATATGTGAAACCTCTGTCTATCATGAAATCTCTTGCATAAGAAAGAATTGCAGAATGAAGTCTTGCAATGTCGCCCTTGAGATAGTAGAAACCGTTTCCGGAAGTTCTTCTTGCACTGTCAAGGTCGATTCCGTCAAAGCTTTCCATAATATCAACGTGATATGGTATCTCATAATCAGGAACGAATGGATCGCCGAACTTTTCAATCTCAACATTCTCGCTGTCGTCCTTGCCTATTGGAACGCTAGGGTCGATAATGTTAGGGATAACGAGCATTCTCTCACGGATCTTGCCCTCAAGCTCCTTTTCCTTTTCAGCCATTGCGTCAAGCTCAGCACCGATAGCGGAAACCTCAGCCTTTACCTTCTCAGCCTCGTCCTTCTGACCCTTAGCCATAAGACCGCCTATCTGCTTGCTCATTACCTTTCTTTTATTTCTCAGCTCGTCAGCCTTTGTCTTGGCTGCTCTGTATTCCTCGTCAAACTGAGCTACCTCGTCAACAAGAACGAGCTTTTCGTCCTGAAACTTCTTCTTGATGTTTTCCTTGACAAGCTCAGGATTTGTACGGATAAGCTTAATATCAATCATTTTACATACTCCTTTTAGCTGACGTAAAAAATTCCTTACGCCGCAATATTTATCTTTTTAATAATATCACTAAAAGGAGATTTTGTCAAGACAAAGCCCCTTAAAATAGGGGCTGGTGGTTATTTTAACAATGCAAAGTTATATACATTGCCGTCATCAGATCTGTTGCCTATTATAAACCAGTTGTTCTGCTTTTTATTGGAAGTAAGCTTTACAAACTGATCTTCTTTTGCAGAATAAACAATGCTGTCATCGCCTGTCTTTGTATTGAATGCGTGAAGTTCAGTATTATCATTACTACTATATATAATAAAGTCACCATTCAAAGTAACAGTAGGTGTTTTCGAACTTGTATCTTCCGTATAAGGAGTGTCAATAGTCTTTTCCTCTTTTGTACTTTTGTTTATGTAGTGAAGTTTCTGATCCGAGCAAGTGTAAGCAATATATTCAGAGTCGAAATCATTTGCAAAGTCAAGCACTTGGGTCTTTTCAGGAACTTCATAAAGCTCGAAATCACTGCTTGAAACATATTTCTTATAATCCCTTTCTATACAAGCATAATCATCACTTGTAATAGTCTGATCTCCTACATATTCACAAAGGCTTGCATTTTCAAGCTTTTGACCAGTCTTGGCGTTCATTACATAATCAGAGCCATTCAAAAAGACATTATTCTCGTAACATCCCACGCCTTCTCCAATTATACTTTGTGTTACAGTACCCTCAACATATGGGGTATAGCAGGTGTTGTACATATAACTATCTGACGCAATATAATCTTCTGATTCAATGAAAAGATTTTCAGCGTCAAATTGCAGCCATATAAGTCCGCTATGTGGAGACACCCCATCATCATAAAATTCTTCATCGTTAGATCCACCAAGCTTGAACATAAAAGTTCCATTATACGCATATGCAGCGTCATCGATCCATATCTTGTCGCTTTCTACATCATAAAGGTTATCATTATAACCTATCTCGGCGGAAGATAAAAGTATATTTCCGTCTTCATCAATGACTACATAAATGTCAGCACCTAAAATTCCTTTGATATTGGTTTTGCAGAGATACTTGTCGCCACACACTATTACATTATAGAAAATGTTTGAAGCGTTTTCTACAGTAGGTGTTTCAAAGCCATTTTCCTGACAGATAGTACCTGTGGCTGTAAGAATTTTTGAATTGCCATTTTGAAGATCAATAGACATAAAGCCCTCGCCGCTGGCATATATAACAAGCTTAGAATTTCTGTTGTAATCATAATTATAGTTGTCTATAAATTCCGAGCCGTCAGGGGCTTTGGATTCCCATGTTACAGAGCCGTCATCAGTATTTATTGCCCTTACTCTTGTGCTTGAAAGGCAAATAAGGTCTTTGCCGTTTCCTGACATGAAAGCCTCAAAAACATCTCCCGTATCAGGAAGTTCTAAAGCATAGTCGCAGCCATAACGAAGATACATTATATTTTTATCATTCTCTGGTGTTGTTGAATCTGAACTCTCTCTATAACTTGCTGCGTTATATGTATAATCACTAAAAGACGAAAGATCATCTCGTGAATCTTCAGGAAATATTTTGTAATCATCAAGGTCATAATATTTTCCGTAGTGTATGGCACCGCTTTTGTCGTCGCTTATCCGTGCATAAATATCCATTATTGATATAAAATCACCTTCCTGTATCTCATATTCAGGCGTTTTTGATAAAGCAGTTGTGTCAGACTTTTCATCGCCTTTATCCTGTGATTGTGATGTTAAATCACTTTCCCCCTTTTGGGAAGAAGTATCCCCCGAACCTCCGCAAGCCGCAAAAGAACAAGTTATACAGCCGCATAGAGCAAGTGCTATAAGTTTTACTGTTATTTCTTTCATTTTCATTTTTTTACCCGCTTTCTATTCCCTATGTTGAATTTTGAAATGTTATATGATATAACTTTGTATATTATAACATTTATAATTAATAATTGCAAGTGCTTAAAGCGAATTAATTTTAAAATTAATCATATTGTAGTTCAAAATGCGAATTTCATAAAAACTATTGACATTTTGTATCAAACGTTTTATAATTATAAGGTGAATGTGTTCGTTATGGGCGTATTGTGCCCTGACGGCAAAAAAGCCTTTGGGCTTAATAAATTTATCAGGAGGATTAAAGGTGCGAAAAGTTAAAAAACCCGTGTTTTTTATCGTGCTTTTGTGTATAATTGCATTTGGATATCTTACTTATGCAGGAATACATACTCAGTACGGAGATATAAAAACAAGTTATATCAAGGGTGTTGAAGATATCCGCTGGGGTATCGATATTCAGGGCGGTGTAAACGCAACGTTTGAACCTGCCGATAATTACGACGCCACAAAGGAAGAAATGGACGCTGCAAAGGCTGTTATCGAGCAAAGACTTGTAAGCCTTAATATCACAGACAGCGAGGTCTATGTAGACTATAAGAAAAATAAGGTAATGGTTTCATTCCCATGGCAGGCTAACGAAGAGAGCTTTGACCCTGAGGCTGCTGTTTCTGAGCTTGGCGAAACTGCTAAGCTGGTGTTCAGAAAGGGTAAAGAAGAAAAAGGCGAGCAGGTGCTTACGGGCAGTGACGTTAAAAAAGCCGAGGCAAGACAGACTCAGGACGAAACAACAGGAAATATCAAGTATGTTGTAAGCCTGACACTCAATAACAGCGGTAAAAAAGCTTTTGCTGACGCTACAACTGAGCTTGCCGGAAAAGGCTCTATCTCTATCTGGATGGACGATAAGTGCATTTCAGCACCAAGCGTAAATTCAGCTATCACAAACGGCGAATGCGTTATCGAGGGCAACTTCACATACGATTCTGCAAAAGCTCTTGCAGATAAGATAAACGCCGGTTCTATCCCATTTGACCTTAAAACAACAAGCACGAACATCATTTCACCTACATTGGGTGAGGGTGCAAAAAATGCAATGGTCATCGCAGGACTTATAGCATTTATCGTTATCGCTGCGTATATCATCATTATTTATAAGCTGCCGGGCTTTGTTGCGTCTATCGCACTTATAGGTCAGGTAATAGGTTCTATCGCCTGCATCACAGGTTTCTTCGGAAATATCGACAGCTTTACATTGACTATCCCTGGTATCGCAGGTATTATCCTTTCGATAGGTATGGGCGTTGACGCCAACGTTATCACTGCCGAGAGAATAAAGGAAGAGCTTAACAACGGCAAAACACTCAACGGTGCTATCGAGCTTGGATATAAGAGAGCATGGAGTGCAGTATTCGACGGAAACATCACAGTCGTATTCGTTGCAATAATCCTTATGGGTGCGTTCGGACCTACAGACAGCGTTTTCGGAACACTTCTCAGCCCTGTATTCTCAGTATTCGGTGCAAGCACAGCTGGTACTATCTACTCACTGGGATATACACTTCTCGTTGGTATCCTTCTGAACTTTGTATTCGGTATTTTCTGTTCAAGACTTATGCTTTCGTCCCTCTCAAAGTTCAAGTGCTTTAAGAAACGCAAGCTTTACGGAGGTGCTGAAATAAATGAGTAAAGAAAGAAAGACCCTGAATGTTGTGGGTCACAGCAAGTTATTTTATTCCATATCATGTGCACTTATCGCAATTTTTATCATTCTCACATTTGTTATAGGTCTTAACGTTGCTATCGAGTTCAAAGGCGGTACAGTCTTGACTTATACATACGAGGGCGATATAAAAACATCTGACGTTTCAAATACCGTTTCTGACAGTATCGGAGATAAATGTACAGTAACTCTTGGCGAAAACACAGGAAACGCAGGCAAAACAGTAGAGATCAAGTTCTCTTCCACAAAGGGTATAAGCGACGATAAGCAGAATACCCTGAAAACAGCCCTTGAAAAGGATTTTCCTGATAACAACATAGAAGTTTATGAGTCAAATGACGTTGCAGCGTCAAGCGGTATGAACTTCTTCTTCAAGTGCCTTGCTGCTTGTGCACTGGCAATGGTCATCACTATCATTTATATCGGTTTTAGATTTAAAAAGATAGGCGGTATCTCAGCCGGTGTGTTCTCAGTAGTTGCCCTTGCACACGATATGTGCATGGTCTATGGCTGCTTTGTAATATGCAGATTTGACATCAACGCAAACTTCATGGCAGTTTTGCTGACTATCCTTGGATATTCTATCAACGCAACTATCATCATTTATGATAGAATCAGAGAGAATGAAAATCTCCTTGGCAATAAAATGGAGCTTGAGGATCTTGTAAACCTCTCCATTACTCAGACAATGGGACGTTCTATCCATACAACTGTTACAACAGTTCTTGCTATGGCTACAGTTTGTATCGTCTGCATCATCTGCGGCGTAACATCTATCCTGAGCTTTGCATTCCCACTTATCATCGGTATGATATCAGGTGTTTATTCTTCTAACTGTATCGCACCTACTGTGGGTACACTGGAAGAAACATCAGGCAAAGAAGTCACATTCAGGCTCTAAAACAGGCAGCACAAAGAAAAAGGCTGCAAGAAGATAATAGCCAATAGCTTATAAAGCAAAAAAAAACACGGACGGTTTGTTCATTTGAACAGCTCGTCCGTTTTTATATGGCAAAATAAAACCAGCCAAACATTTTATCCGTCCAGCTGGTTTGGTATCATAATTAAATAAGGAAGAACAATGCAGTTCTTATGACTGCCGTGAAAAGCATCGCATAAAATGACGTTCCAAGCAGCAACTGATTTGCCCAAAAAATATCGTTTGGCTCGCATGGCTTGAGGTTTCTGCCTATGACAGGCTTTCTCACAAGCTGACCGCCGTAGTATTCATCACTGCCAAGCTGTATTCCCAGTGCACCTGCACAAACTGACTGAGTCTGTGCTGAATTAGGGCTAGGCGAACGCCTTCTGTCTTTGTTGTAGACCTGTGCGGCATTTTTTCCGTCAAGATGCAGGAAAGCAACGTTTATCCTCATAAGCAAAGCCGCTATCCTCGCAGGGATAAAGCTTAGAACATCATCAAGCTTTGCAGAAAATTTGCCGAAGTTTATGTAAGTGTCTGTTTTGTAGCCCACCGTGTTGTCGATAATGTTTACGGTTCTGTAAAGCAATCCGCCCAGTCCGCCGAATATCGCCGACCAAAAAATTGGTGCGACCGCCCAGTCTGTGGTGTTTTCAGCAACGGATTCAACTGTGCTTTTTATAACGGCGTCAATGTTCATGTCATCAGTGTCACGGAATGTGACTTTTTTTACTTTACGCTGTGCCGAAGAAAGATTGCCTGCCCTTGCCGCACGCATTACGCCTCCTGCTGCGGTTTTAAGGAATTTTATAGAAAGTGCCGACCAGCACATTATGCCCTCAAGGAAAATTCCCAGTGCAGCGTTCAGCTTGTAGCCAACGAAAAGCAAAAGCAGAGAAACTGCGGCAACAATGAGCAAAACTATCACAGTCATCATCATTCCTGCCATACGCTGTGCCTCAGGAGTGTTTTTATAGCTGTTTCTGAAAACATTATCAAGCTTTTTGACCAGTTTTTTTATGGCAGTCTGAGGATAGAGCACCACTTCCGGGTCGCCAAAAAGCATATCCAGCGTAAAGCCGAGAGCCAACGCCGCCAGCGAATTTATCAACATATATACATATCCTTTCTTCAGGCAATAATTACTTATGATAATTATATCACAACATTTTCTGATTTTCAATACCTTTACGCTCTGATTTTAAAGGATATGGTACAAAAAAAGGGCGGTCAAAGCCGCCCTGTATATATTCTTATTAACAATAAACAAAAGTCTTTCAAAAAAAGCTAGAAACAGAGGGGCGAACACTGTTCACCCCTACTCTATATTATTTGCATATCTCCGAAAGCTTTTCGATCATAAGCTCCATTTCCTCGTCTGTGCCTATGGTTATCCTGAGGAAGTTATCTATCCTAGGCTTGTTGAAATATCTCACGAAGATGCCCTTTTGACGAAGATATGTGAATATCTCTTTTGCGGAGAGTTTTTTGTGCTGTGCAAAAAGAAAGTTCGTTTCACTATCGAGAACTTTGAATCCAATCGTCCTCATTTTTTCAGCTGTTTTATCCCTTGTCGCCTTGACTTTTCCTACAGTCGTCTTGAAATAGTCCTCGTCAGAAAGGCTTGCCACAGCTGTTTCTATGGCTATCTGGTCGAGAGGATAAGAATTGTATGAGTCCTTTACAGCCTGCATATAGCTGATAAGTTCGGCACTGGCAAAAGCCATGCCAACTCTCATTCCGGCAAGCGAACGTGACTTTGAGAACGTCTGCGTTACGACCAAGTTGTCATATTCTTTCACAAGCTCAACGCAGGAATACCTGCCGAAATCCACATATGCCTCGTCGATTATAACAATGCTGTCCTGATTGTTTTCAAGAAGTTCTCTTATAAATTTCTCACCCACACCAAGGCTTGTCGGAGCATTAGGGTTAGGGATAACAACGCCGCCGTTAGGCTCTTTGAAATCGTCTATATTTATAACAAAATTTTCGTCAACGCTCTTTGTCTTGTATGGTATCTTCAAAAGCTCACACCAAACAGGATAGAACGAGTAAGTTATATCAGGATAAAGTATAGGCTTGTCAGAGTTGAAAAATGCCCTGAACGCTGTGGCAAGCACGTCATCTGAACCGTTTCCGCAGAAAACATTTTCGCTTTTCAGTCCCACACGCTCCGCAAGTGCCGCCCTAAGAACCGACGCGTCAGCACTAGGGTATTTTCTAAGCTCTGCTATGGTCTTGCCCTCCAATATCGCCTTTACCTTTGGTGACGGCGGATAAGGGTTTTCATTTGCATTGAGCTTTATTATCTTGTCGTTTTTAGGCTGTTCCCCTGCAACGTATGGCTCTATATTTATAAGGTTTTTTCTCCAAAGCTTTTCGCTCATTTTACATTATCCTCTCTATATTTTATCATAGTAAAGTATTAATATAAAATATTATAGCACATACCGCTTATGTTGTCAAATAAAAGCCGCCTAGCTTTCAAAGTTAGCCTGTATAGACTGCAAAACGCCGTCATAGTAATATGCGTTCACGCTCATGGAATCGCTCTTCCAATCAAGAAACTGATCTTTGCCGTTTCTGTCGCTGACCTCAGGTGTGCCGAGAATCGCAGCCATCTCCTCAGGTGTTGAATTTTTTGTTATACCGAATATTGAGCAGTCGCTTTCGGTGGTGAAACTCATTCTTATCTTATGGAGGGTATGATCGCTGTTGAGCCAGAAGTCGAAGATGATGATATTATCCACAGTCGAGCTTGTTTTTCCGTAGCAAAGAGCAGAATCGTATTCATCGTCAGGGGTATCCACCATTTCTTCTCTTACATCATCAATAAGCTCAATGCCTGTGAAAACGTGGTCTATACCCTTATAGCTTATGCTTATATCATTAGGCAGAGCAGCGTCTGAAGTAAGGTCAAGTGCCTTGAGGTCATCATATACCTTTACTCTGTTCTCATCAGTGTTTACAGTGCTCTCGCCCGGTGTTGTTATGCCTGTATACTCAGATGTGAAAACAGCCTCTCCGTCTTTTTCGTGTATTTCTTCCTGCGGATAGTTTTTGCTGTAGTATGTGAAATCGGAAACCGAGAAGTAATCAAGCACTACGTCATACTCTTCGTAATTACTATATGTTTCCACCACGCCGAGTGAAATTGTATAGTCAACGTTCTCCCAATACATTGTATAGCATTTATAATCGTCCATGCCGTCATATTCGCTGTTCATATAAATGCTTGTAGGGCAGCCCATTTTGTCGATTATTTTATCAAGATCTTCTTTATTGCTGTAGCTGCCGTAGCTTTCATACTCCCAGCCGGAGGTATCCACAGCCTCTTCTAAAGGTATGGTAATGCTCCAGCTGTTTTCTTTGAGAATGTCAGCAACACTTGCGTCACGGTCAAATGGGTTTGCACCGGTAAGGTCGTAGTTTGTATGGCTCTCATCTGATGAAACGAAGGTTATCTCAACGTCACTGTTTTCACCTATCATTTTATCAACGCTCATAATATCACTAGATCTGCCAATATCGTCGCCGTACATTTCCATATTGGCATTGCCGCCATCTATGGCACTAAGGTCAACAGGCACTGATATTTTGCTGCCGAAAATATCCTGCGGCAAAGTATCTGACGGCGTACCGCCATTAAATCCGTCTATCCAATATAGATTGCTGTTTTTATTATCATTAGCGGTATTAGATACGGTTTCATCGTTCTTTGAAACAGTGCTGTCACCGTTTTTCTGCGAAGAAACAACGATATCATCGTCATCATTGCTATTTGAACTGAGCACGACCGCTGCCGTGATACCTCCGCCCACAACTGCCACGGCACAAACGCCTGCTATAACCTTTGCTTTTACTGTTGAAAACATTCCTTTTCCTCCCGATATAGTTTTTGTTGATGTTACTTTATCAGGAACTGCGTTTGCGGCTGTGCTTGTGAAAACGGTAAGCTTAGGAAGTGCGGTAGTTGATGCTTCTTTCATAAGGAGCTTGGAAAGAATAAATACCGGTACGGCAGCATGAAGTCTGTCGTTGTTGTTTTCCTCGTATATGAGCACCGCCTCCTTTATCTTTTTTCTGGCAGCACTAAGACGGGAAGTCACCGTGCCTGTGGTGCAGCCCATTACATCTGCTATCTCAGGCACTGTGAGCATATCAAAATAGTAAAGTATCACCGACTGTCTTTGCTCTTCTGTGAGAACAGTGTCGATGATATCCATTATTATCTTTCTTTTTGCGTCATTGCTCACATATTCCTCAGGTATAAGGTCCTCGTCAGGGATATCCTCCAGTATATCCTCTGAATTTTCCTCAGGGTCAGTGTTGCCCCTGAAGTGCATTTTGCAGAGGTTAATGGCAATGCGGTTCACCCACGTCTGAAAATTCTCAGGATTTGTGAGCGTGCCGAGCTTTTGAAGTGCCGTCAGAAATGTTTCCTGCGTGATATCTTCTGCCAGCTGTGCATTTGCGAGAAGTTTCAAACAGGTGAAGTATACCACCCTGCCCGTTTCTTCATAAAGTGCACCAAATGCCGCCCTGTTGCCTTGTGCTGCCTGCAATACAAGCGTTTTTATCTCTTCTTTTTCCATAGTTTTTTTCCGCTCCTTCTTCCGAATGTCTTACTGTTTTCTCGTCCGCTTTATCAGTCCCTACATTTGTTAGATGCAAAAAGCAGACGATTTGTTGAGCAAATTTAGAATGTTAATTTATAGTTCACATAATGTTAATATATAACTATGATATCGCAGAAATAATTATATCACATAACAAAATACCTGTCAATGAGCAAAAAAATATCCCCCACAAATGTGAGGGATAAGGTTTTTATCAGAACATTCCTGCAAGATACATTCTGCTTTCATAAAGCTGCTTTGTGTTTGCGTCAAATGTGAAATGATATCTGAAAAGAGGAGTAAGTCCTGCGGCATTCTTTTCGCCTGCAACGTATGCAACGAAAACGTCGGGGTCAGTGTCACTGTTCACATGGTATGTTCCCTCCATTGACATATCGCCCTGTGAGTAAACATAGGAAAGATAGTTTCCTGAAATGCTGTTCTCGCCCTTTGAGATGCCCTGAGAAGCAAGCATATCCTGCACTGATTGTGCTGAATAATCGTCTATGTTGTCATATATCTCATCAAGCTTTTTGGTGCTCGTTACATCATAACAAAGCCTTGTCGGCATACCGGTCGGTATCCAAGCAGGGGTGTAAATATCGTTTGACATAGGCGTTTCCTCTGCCCATACCACATAACTGTCTGCCAAAGATACCTGACCGTCAGGGTTCGTGAGGTTTGCAACATATACCGTTATCTCATCTCCCTGCGGTTCGACCTTTGGTATAAGCGTCATGTAATAGCTATCCCACCATTCACCGCCGAAATAGTTGTCTGCACCCACACGGTAGTTGAGCATTTCGTTCTTTTTGTCCTCATAGTGACCTCCGTCGCAGTATACAAAACTGTATTCGTCAGCATATTTTGCATAGAAATCAGACGTTTTTATATATCCGCCCACCTGCATGATGTCGCCATTGAGTTGAACAAGACCTGACGAAAGATCTGCATTCTTTATCTCGTCAGACACAGTGTAAACCGCCATTTCAAGCTCGCTGTTTGAATTTGTGCCGCTTGCAACATCATCAGTAACATCATCTTCATTATCTGTGTTTTCGTCAAGTTCGTTGAGCTTGTCCTCAACGTCCTTTTCATTTACGTCACCGTCAGCGTTTGTCTGAACAGCCGTCCTCGGCTCATCGACCTCCACCGTCTTATCTCTGTTCGCAAGCACCACCGCCGTGATACCTCCGCCTACTACTGCCACTGCGATCACACCTGCTATTACCTTTGACTTTACTGTTGAAAACATACCTTTTCCTCCCGATTTACTTATTGTAGTATTTTTATCGGGAACAACTTCCGTGGCTGACGCCTTGCTGAAAACGGATAATTTAGGCAGTTCAAGCTGCTGACATTCCTGCATGAATATCTTTGACAAAACAGGTATAGGAATAACAGCATGAAGTCTGTCGTTGTTTTTCTCCTCGTAAATAAGCACCGCCTCCCGTATCTTCTTTCTTGCAGCACTAAGACGGGACGTGACTGTGCCCACAGAACAATCCATTATCTCTGCTATCTCCGCAACGCTCATCATATCGAAATAATAGAGTATTATGGTCTGACGCTGTTCGTCAGTGAGAGCGGTGTCGATAATGTTCATTATTATCCTGCGTTTTTCTTCGCTGTCGGCATAATCGTCAGGTATAAGCTCGCTGTCGGGCGTATCGTCGATTATCTTTTCCGACTCCTCCTCCGCATTCCGTGGATTTTTCCTAAAATACATTTTGCAGTTGTTCACGGCTATCCTGTTTACCCAAGCAGAAAAGTTCTCAGGCTCGTTAAGACTGTCAAGCTTTTCAAGAGCTTTCATGAAAGTGTCCTGAGTAATATCCTCCGCCTGCTGAGCATTTCCAAGAAGTTTCAGACAGTTGAAATATACGCCCCTGCCCGTTTCTTCATAAAGCTCACCGAAAGCCGCTCTGTCACCCTGTCCTGCCTGCAAAACAAGACTTCTTATTTTTTCCTTTTCCATGATTTTTTCTACCAAGCTTTCTTTTTGCTTATCGTACAAAAATATCCGTTTTCAGCACTCGGTCATTGTTCCGACATCATATAGATGTTTGCTGAAAACGGAATATTGAGCAAATATAAAACTTAATATATTGTTTACAAAACGTTAATCAACATATTCTCTAACTCTAAGATGAATACCCACGCTGTCAGCAACCGCCTGAGATTTCTTTATCTCTTCTTCGCCGATTATATCCACAACAGTGAGCATTACCTCAGGCACGAACTCTTTCACTCTCTTTGCAAAAGAAAGCATTTCTTCAAAGCAGTTCACGCCCTTGAATGATGGCCTTGTTACCTCGTCATAAGCCTTTGCGTCAGATGCGTTAAGGCTTATTGAGATTATATCCACAAGTCCCTTGAACTCAGCAGGCGTTTCACGCTTGTTGATAAGATCGCTGAGACCGTTGGTGTTGAGCCTTACAGGCGTCTTTGTAACAGATTTTATATACTTTGCAGTTTCTTTGAGTATTTCCAGTTCACAGGTAGGCTCGCCGTAACCGCAGAAAATAATTTCTTTGTAGCTGTCAAGGTCACGTTTCTTGATGTTATCTATAACCTCTTCAGCAGTTGGCTGGTGTTCAAGCCACAGCGGGTCAGAGCCGTATGCACCGTCACCGTTGTGACGAATACAGAATGTGCAGTTGCATGGGCATTTGTTTGTGATGTTGAGATAAAGCTTATCGCCTATCTCATAAGAAATATTCATAGCTTTTATCATTATAATTACCTCTTTTTTGTAATATATCAAATTATAGAGTAAACGGGCGAACTGTTCGCCCCTACAGAGAGAAATATCATCGCCGTTAGGCGATACCTTAATTCCTCATTCCTCACTCCTAACTCCTCATTAATACCTATTCTCTTATCTGTCCGTTGCCTGAGATAAGATACTTTGTGGTGGTCATTTCTCTAAGACCCATAGGACCTCTTGCGTGAAGTTTCTGTGTGGAAATGCCTATCTCAGCACCAAGACCGAACATTCCGCCGTCTGTGAATCTTGTTGAGCAGTTTACATATACAGCCGCAGAATCTACTCTCTTCTGAAATTCCTGTGCTGCAAAAAGACTTTCTGTTACGATGCATTCGGAATGACCTGTGGAAAATCTGTCGATGTGTTCAAGTGCCTCCGCCATATCGTCAACGACTTTGATAGAAATGATGTAGTCAAGAAACTCTGTCGCATAATCGTCATCATCAGCAGGAGTAACGTTCTCAGGACCAAGTATCTGCCTTGTAAGTTCGCAGCCTCTTATCTCAACATGATGCTTGTCAAGCCTTGCTTTGAGCTTTGGAAGAAAATCCTCCGCAATATCCCTGTGAACAAGACAGCTTTCCACTGCGTTGCATACAGACGGACGTGAAGTCTTGCCGTTGTCAACAATGTTCACCGCCATGTTTATATCTGCACTTGCGTCAACATAAACGTGACAGTTGCCGGTGCCGGTCTCGATAACAGGCACTGTGGCAGACTGTATAACAGCCTTTATAAGCTGTGCTCCGCCTCTTGGTATGAGCACGTCGATATAATCGTTTGCTTTCATCATATCAAGAGCAATGCCCCTGTCTGTGTCCTCTACAAGCTGAATGATGTCAGGACTGAACCCTGCCCTTTCAACAGCTTTTCTCATAAGGTCAGCAAGCATTTTGTTTGAGTTTATCGCCTCTTTGCCGCCCCTGAGTATAACAGCGTTTCCGCTTTTTAGACAAAGTATAGCACCGTCTACAGTAACATTAGGTCTTGCCTCGAAAATAATTCCGATAACGCCCATTGGCACTCTGACTTTTTCTATCTTCATGCCGTTTGGTCTTGTTGAGCCTGAAACAACTTCTCCCACAGGGTCATCAAGCTGTGCAAGCTCTTCGCAAGCCTTTGCCATGCCCTCGATACGGCTGTCATTAAGTGCAAGTCTGTCAAGCATAGCCTCAGACATTTTTCTCATTTTTCCGTTTTCAAGATCCACCTTGTTTGCCTCTATGATATCGTTCTTGCAAACTCTCAGGATATGTGCGATCTCAAGAAGTGCGTCATTTTTCTGTGTTGTTGACGCAAAGGCAATGTCCTTTTTGCAGGCTTTAGCCTTCTGTCCCAAAATATCGATATAACTCATTTTTACTATACCTCCCCGTTAGCTGTAAAAAGTGTTCCTATAGGTTTATTTTCAAAGACCTTATACAAATGCCTTGGATCACGTCCGTTCATGATGATAAGGTCGATACCGCCCTTTTTGGCGATCTCCGCAGCCTTTATCTTTGTCGCCATTCCGCCTGTGCCAAGGGAAGAACCTGCCCCTCCTGCTATCGCCTTTATCTCCTCTGTTATCTCAGGCACAACAGGGATAAGCTCAGCGTCGTCATACTTGTGAGGGTCTTTGTCAAAAAGTCCCTCGATATCAGACATTATTATAAGAAGATCTGCATTAGCAAGCACCGCAACATTTGCAGCAAGTGAATCGTTCTCGCCCATTTCAAGCTCCAACTCATCTATAGATACCGTATCGTTCTCGTTTACGATAGGTATAGAACCAAGCTCGATAATGCGGTTGAGAGCGTTCTGTACATTTATGCGTCTGTCCTCAAGAAGAATATACTTTGTGAGCAAAAGCTGAGCCACATTAAGGCTGTATTCAGAGAAAAGATTGTCATAAAGATACATAAGCTCACACTGACCAACGGCTGCACAAGCCTGCCTTGTGGGAGTGTCCTTGGGCTTTTCCTTTATGCCCAGCTTTGCTCTGCCAAGACCTACCGCACCGCTTGATACGAGTATTATCTCGTGACCTGCGTTTTGCAGATCGGCAAGAGTTTTAACAAGCTGTTCCACACGGCGTATGTTCAAAAGTCCCGTGCTGTGTGTAAGAGTAGAAGTTCCTACCTTTACAACAACTCTTTTCTTTTTTGTCATGTCTATCATTTTTATCATGTCCTTATTTTATTTTCTATTGACAACGTTCTGCGGAGTGCCCTCTATCCACTTTTTCAGATTTTCTGCAACAGTTTCAAGCAGCCTTTCTCTTGTCTGCTTTGGTGCCCATGCTATGTGAGGGGTAACAGTGCAGTTTTTCACGTTTCTCAGTGGACAATCCTCACGCATCGGTTCATTCGTGAGCACATCTATGCCCGCACCTGCAATGACCTCATTTTCAAGTGCCTCAGCAAGTGCCTTTTCGTCCACAAGACCGCCTCTTGCAGTGTTCACAAAGAATGACGACTTTTTCATCATTCCAAGACTTTCGGCGTTTATCATCTTTTCATTGTCCTTTGTGAGCGGACAATGGAGTGTTACAACGTCTGAGCTTTTCAAAAGCTCTTCAAGACTTACCGCAGGCGTGCCGTCAGTTATTTTCTGAGGCGAGCGTGTAAAAGTAATGACCTTCATTCCAAACGCCCTTGCTATCTCAGCCACTTTCTTTCCAATGTCGCCGTAGCCTACTATACCAATGGTTTTTCCTGCAAGCTCATAGGTAGGGATACCAAAATACGAAAACAGCTTGTAATTCACCCAGCCGCCCTCATCGACTTTCTGAGAATATTCTCTTATCTTGCTGAAATAATTGAGGATAAGAGCAAAAGTGTGCTGAGCAACTGCGTTTGTGGAATATGCAGGTACATTGCAGACCACCGCACCGTGCCTGTCAGCGGCACAAAGGTCAACATTATTATAACCCGTTGCAAAAAGTCCAACATATTTCAGGTTTTTGCATTTTGAAAAGACCTCTTCTGTTATAAGACACTTGTTGCATATAACAGCGTCAGCGTCGCCTATTTTTTCTGCCACCTGTTCATTTGGCGTAAAGCCATATACCTTGTGTTCACCAAGAGCAGTTATGCCCTCCAGCGACACATCGTTTCGTGAAACTGTTTCAGAATCAAGTATAACTATCTTCATTCTTCATCTTCCTTTACAGCGGTATCGGTCTTATCTTTTTCAGCGTTTTCCTTGGCTTTCTGAGCCTTTGAGAACCTGTGGGAAAGGAAAGCCGTTGCCGCAAGGAACATGACCTCCGCCCCGAAAAGCATACCGATAGCAAAGCTTTTTGTACAAAACTGAGTTATGATAGTAAGGTCGATAGCCACCATTATGGTAAGATAATGGTAAGAACCCTTCCTTATGAACTGAGTTATATATAAAAGCGTAGCTATAACGCAGAATATCATGTGCACCTTGAAAGGCAAGGGGGCATAAACGTTTTGCAGTGTCGCAGTTTCCGCCGCCAGTGTTTCTATCACAGAATCATCTCCTAAAGCATTATTATCTTATTATACCACAGTTTTACGTCATTTGCAATAGATTTAAGCCCCTGACACTGCCGCAAAATAAAAAGGCAGAAGTATTTTTTTTAATACCTCTGCCTTTTTTGGGAAAATTTCGTCGTGATCTTTAAATTATAGCAAATTATTACTTGTTTGCAAAATATCTGTCAAGCAGACCCTTGAATCCGCAGCCATGTCTAGCCTCGTCCTTAGCCATTTCGTGAACAGTGTCATGGATAGCGTCATAGCCAAGCTCCTTTGCTCTCTTAGCAAGCTTCATCTTGCCCTCGCAAGCACCGTTTTCAGCCATGTATCTCATCTCAAGGTTCTTCTTTGTTGAAGGTGTTACAACCTCGCCAAGCAGTTCTGCGAACTTAGCAGCGTGCTCAGCCTCTTCATAAGCAGCCTTCTCATAGTACATACCGACCTCAGGGTAGCCCTCTCTGTAAGCAACTCTTGCCATTGCAAGATACATACCTACCTCAGAGCACTCGCCGTTGAAGTTCTCTCTAAGACCTGCAACAACTTCCTCATCAAGACCCTCTGCAACGCCTATCTTGTGCTCGTCAGCCCATGTGATAGCTGTTTCTTCTACTTTATTGAACTTTTCTGCTGGTGCGTGGCAGATAGGACACTCCTTTGGAGCAGCCTCGCCCTCATAAACATAACCGCATACTGAACATACAAACTTTGACATAATTTTGTCCTCCTTATTTAGACTTTATTTTCATTCGATTTTTTTACTTGACCGCAGACTTTTCTGCGGTGTTTCCTACAGCTTTTCCCTTGCTGTGATTAAAGTATACCACATCGGTACACATTTGTCAATAGGTTAGCTTTATCTAACGATATAAAATATCTGCAAAATTTTATTACATATTTTTATGCAATTCGACGTAGACACAACTAACTTGACACAACCGTATTGAAAAAAGCGAAAAGCTGTGCTATACTGGTCTTGGCAATACAAATAAAAGGAGTTTTAAAAATGGATAAGGAAAAAGCAGCGGCAGCAAAAGAACTTTTCATGGAGGGCTTTAATTGTTCACAGGCGGTAGTAGGTGCATGGGCTGAGGATATCGGTCTTGACAGTGAAACTGCTTATAAGATAGCCTCAGGCTTTGGCGGAGGAATAGGCAGAATGAGAGAGGTTTGCGGAGCGTTCACAGGTGCAGTAATGGTTCTCGGATTGAAATTCGGCAACTCTATAGGCAGCGACAGAGCTGCAAAGGGCAAGGATTATGAGCGTGTGCAGCTTTTTGCAAAGCGTTTCAAAGAAGAACTTGGCTCTGATACCATAATATGCCGTGAACTGCTTGGTCTGAGCGGCCCTAGTAACCCCGACCCTGCAAAACGCACAAAAGAATATTATCAGAAACGTCCATGTCTTGAAACCGTCGCAATAGCAAGCGGTCTGCTGGGCGAATTTATGGAGTAGTAGTTTTGCAAAAAAACATGAAACTTCGGGCGAACGCTGTTCGCCCCTACAAAATAACGAAAAAAAGAGCAGAGATTTGTTTCTCTGCTCTTTTTGTATATAAATTTCTATTAGATACCTGCGGAATAGTTTGGAGCTTCCTTTGTGATGTAGATATCGTGTGGGTGTGACTCCTTCAGACCTGCACCTGTGATCCTGATGAACTTAGCCTTTTCACCAAGCTCGCCGATAGTGTGACAGCCGCAATAGCCCATACCTGAACGGATACCGCCAACGAGCTGGAAGATAGTGTCTGAAACAGGACCCTTGTATGCTACACGGCCCTCAACGCCCTCTGGTACGAGTTTCTTTGAGTTTGTCTGGAAATATCTATCCTTTGAGCCTTTGTTCATTGCAGCCAGAGAACCCATTCCTCTGTATACCTTGAACTGTCTGCCCTGATAGATCTCAGTTTCGCCCGGAGCCTCGTCGCAGCCTGCGAGAAGTGAACCAAGCATTACAACGTTCGCACCGGCAGCAAGTGCCTTTACGATATCGCCTGAATACTTGATACCGCCGTCAGCGATAACAGGAACGCCATACTCAGCAGCAGCACAAGCAGCGTCATAAATGGCAGTGATCTGTGGAACACCGATACCTGCAACTACACGGGTAGTACAGATAGAGCCAGGACCTATGCCGACCTTGATAGCGTCTGCACCTGCCTCGCAAAGAGCTCTTGCAGCCTCTGCTGTGGCAATGTTTCCTGCGATAACAGGAGTGTTAGGGAATGCAGCTTTTACCTTTTTCAGGCAGTTTATAACGTTCATTGAGTGACCGTGTGCAGAGTCAAGTACCAGTACATCGACCTGAGCGTCAACAAGAGCACCGGCTCTTTCGAGAATGTCGTTTGTCATACCGATAGTTGCACCGCAAAGCAGTCTGCCCTTTTTATCTCTTGCGGAATTTGGATACTGAACAGCCTTTTCGATATCCTTGATAGTGATAAGACCCTTGAGAACGCCGTTTGCATCAACAAGCGGGAGCTTTTCAATCTTGTGTTTCATAAGTATCTTCTGAGCACCTTCAAGGTCAGTGTCAACAGGAGCTGTAACAAGGTTTTCCTTTGTCATTACATCGCCGATCTTGATGTTTTCAAAATCAGTGATAAATCTCAGATCTCTGTTAGTGAGGATACCTTCAAGCTTGCCATCCTCATCAACTATAGGCACGCCTGATATCTTATATTTACCCATAAGCTTGTCAGCCTCAGCTACAGTCTTGTCAGCTGTAAGTGAGAAAGGATTAACGATAACGCCGTTTTCAGAACGCTTTACCTTATCCACCTCTTCTGCCTGCTGTGCGATAGTCATATTCTTATGGATTATACCGATACCGCCTTCTCTTGCGATAGCGATAGCCATTTTTGACTCTGTGACTGTGTCCATAGCAGATGTCATGATAGGGGTATTGAGCACGATATCCTTAGTAAGGTGAGTGTGGATATCCACCATATCAGGTGTACAATCTGACTCGCCAGGGATAAGGAGAACGTCATCAAAGGTAAGACCCTCTTTACCAAACTTGTTGTTTACATTAGTATCCAGCATAAATTAACCTCCCGCAAACATGAATTAACTATATTATTCTTATAATGATACACCATTTAATTAAACTTGTCAACATTATTATTGAGAACTTTTTTTTAATTTAGTCTGTACTAATCAGAAAATGAATGAGCCGCTCACCTACAATTTGCGTAAATACATTATTCGTATGTAGGGGCGACCTTTGGTCGCCCGTTGATTTGATACTTTTGCGGGATTTACTTGCTGTCTTTCATTTTCACCGCCGCAAACACTACAGAAAGCACTGTTGATACCAGCCAGCCTATAGGCCACGAGAGCCATATTCCCGTTGAGCCGTAAGGCCCTGAGAGAATGAACGCAAGCACTACCCTGAGGATAAGGTCTGTAAATGTGGATATCATAAAATACTGCATTGCACCCTTTCCTCTGAGTGCACCGTCTGACATTATCTTTATTCCAACGAAAATGTAAAACGGCGAGATTATCCTAAGCAATGTCACGCCTATCTCAACAGCCTTTGTGCCGCCGTCATCGAGAAACAAATTTATCATAGTTTTAGGCATACAGAAAAAGCAGAGAATAAAAGGTATCGCCACGATAGAAGAGATAACAAGCCCAACCTTGTAACCGCTTTTTATCCTGTCGTTTCTGCCTGCACCGTAATTTTGTGCAACAAAACTGGAAAGACCGTTTGAAAGGGTGGTAAAGCTCGTTATAGCAAAGGTGTTGAGCTTTATAGCCGAGGAATATCCTGCGATACAAGATGAACCAAATCCGTTCACAAGATACTGCACGAAGATGTTTCCCACAGAAATAAAGCTTTGCTGTAAAATACTTGGTATAGAGTAAAGTGTTATCTTTTTAAGTATCTTTCCGGAAAAAAGCGGAGGCTTGTCTTCCGTCTTTATCTCTGCGGTCTTTTTCACCAGTATGAGAAGTGAACAAACACAGGCTACGCCCTGAGCGATAAAAGTCGCCCATGCAACGCCTGAAACGCCCCATTTGAAAAATCTCACGAATATATAATCAAGAACCACATTTCCAACTGATGAACCAATGAGAAGATACAATGGAGTCTTTGAGTCGCCCATAGCGTTGTAAATTCCCGTGCCAACGTTGTAAAGAAACAGAAAAAGAAGTCCTGCGATGTATATTTTCAGATAAAGTTCACCGTCATGGAAAATATTCTGCGGCGTGTTTATCATTTTCATAAGAGGCGTTGAGAACACAAGTCCGAAAACTGTCAGCACCGTCGCAAGTACCGTGCAGGATATTATAGTGGTGGTGGAGGCAGTTTTGACCTTTGAAAACTCCTTTGCACCGAAAAACTGTGATATCACCACACAGCAGCCTACGTTGCTGCCCACGGCAAAAGCCATGAATATCATCGTTATAGGATAAGACGCACCGACTGCCGCAAGAGCGTCCTCTCCTGCGAACTTTCCTGCTATTATGCTGTCAAATATAGAATACATCTGCTGAAAAATAACGCTCACAAACATAGGCAGCGAAAATTTCCACAGCACTGTCCACGGCTTTCCTACCGTAAGGTCTGTCATAAAAACATCTCCGTATAAAATTAGTTACAATAATTATATCATACAAAAACCGCTTTTTTCAACGGCATTTCGCACAGACACTATAAGCTTTTTAGTTAAATTTTTAGCGTTTTATCCTATCTATCCTAACTGCATAAAATCAGCTTTTTATCTGCGATCCAATTTGTGCTTTCATACAAAGTTGAGATAAAAGTGTATATTTTTCGCTTTTTTCAGTGTTTTATATAGTAGAGAACAAAAGAATAAGACGGCACAGGCAAACAAGGCTATCCCCTTTACCTTGATGCCGGTGCTATATAAAAAAGGAAAGTCCCATGGGCTTTTCTTTTTTTTATTGACAAGAGTGGGTATTTATTTTATACTAATGATAAGAGCAAAAAAACAGCGTTCAGAGGTGATAAAATGAGCAGTCAGGCAGACCACGGCGGTCACAGGGAAAGAATGAGAAAGCGTTTCAAAGAGTCGGGGAGCTTTAAGGGCTTTTCGGAGCATGAGATACTTGAAATGCTTTTGTTTTATATTGTTCCAAGAAAAAACACAAATGATATCGCCCACGCACTGATAAAAAAGTTCGGCAGCCTCAACGGCGTTCTTAACGCCTCTCCGGAGGAGATATCCTCAGTTAAGGATATGGGCGAAAGCTCGGCAAATTCTATCGTGTTTTTCAAAGAGCTTATAAACTACTGCTCAACAGTCACAGACAGCAGGATAGACGTTCGCAATATATCCGCAGCGTTGGATTTTGTAAAAAGCTGTTTCAGAAATGAAAAGCAGGAGAAGTTCAAGGTCATTTGTATCGATACGGGCTTTCATATAAAGAGCGTCACGGATATTTCTTCCGGCGGTGCAAGATTCACGGCGGTGGATTTTCGTGAGCTTACAAAAGCCGTTCTTAACAGCGGCACTGATATCGTTATCCTTGCCCATAACCACCCTGACGCTCCAAACACCCCTTCTCAGGAGGACGTTACCTTGACCCGTGAGGTAATGAGATATATGAGATGTCTTGGAGTGACAGTGCTTGACCATTATATAGCAGGCAACAACGGAGCTATCTCCATGCGTAACTGCGGACTTATACATGATATGGAATGTTAGCAAAAAGAAAACCGACCCGTACTTTGTGTACAGGTCGGTTTTTGTATGTTGTTATCAGTGTTTTCTGTACCAGTCACGGATAAACTTGCCGCTTGCTGTAAGCTGTGAAGTTCCGCTCTTGATAGCTTTAAGGTTCGTGCCCTGCTTGAATGCTGAGGCTGTTTCTGACTTTCCGCAGGCTGACCAGTTTATGTAGCCAACTTTGAGAGAATCAAGAAGTTTCAGCCACTTTGTGCTCTCTGTTGAGTTGTATCCGCCGTTTCCGCTTGCGTCGCAAGTGCCGAACTCAGATACGAGAACAGGAAGTCCTTGATTATAGCAGTTCTGAAGTCTGTTTCTAAGCCAATCAGTATGTGTGTTTGCGTAGAAATGCAGTGCGTATACGCAGTTTGCGTCAGAAAGTCTGTTGCCGAGTACCTGATCTATATCCTGGCTCCATGAGCCTGTGCCGCAGATTATGATAGCGTCGCTGTCATATTTTCTGATAGTGCTTACAATGCTCTGGCAGTAGCTCTTTATTCCGCCTGTCCATGTGATTCCGCCGTTAGGCTCGTTGCAGATCTCGTAAATAACGTTGTCGTAATCCTTATAAGTCTGAGCCATTTCAGTGAAGAACTTTATAGCGTCAGCTTTGTAGGTGTTTGGGTTTCTGTCATTGAGAACGTGCCAGTCGATTATAGCATACATACCGAGAGATTTTGCGTTCTCAACGCCTGTCTTGACCTTCTGCTTTGCCTGAGCCTGATATTTGCCGTTCTCAGTGCAGTAGCCGCCCCATTCATAAGTGTACATTGCCATTCTTATTGTGTTGACCTTCCAGTCATCTCTGAGAACTTTAAGTGAATCCTTTGTAAGGATATCAGAGAAGTCCTCCCACATGATGCCGTGAGTTGACATACCCTTTATCTTGAATACCTTGCCGTTCTTGTCAACGATGTTCGCACCCTTTACAGAGAGCTTTCCATGCTGAGAAACAGGAGTTACAACGGCTGGAGCTTTCGTTGTTGTTGCAGTCACAGCGGAAGAATACTTTCCGAAGTGATTAACATTGCGGTAGTCTACCTTGCAGGCCCTTATCCTGAACTTATAGTCAGTTGTCTGACTGAGGTTCGTGACGGTGTAGGAGTTAGAAGTTGTCTTTCCTATCGCTTTCCAGCTGCCATTCACCATTTGGAATACACGATAGTTTGTGCAGCCTATCTTCGACCATGTGAGCTTTACGCTGTCATAAGAAACGCTGCTGACTTTCAGCCCCTTTGCAGCCTGAGGATTTGTCGCAGTGTTCCAGCTTGCAGAGTATGCACCGTATACCTTCTTGCCCTTTACTGTCTTGTATGCCCTCACCTTGAAATATTTTCTTGAGGCATTTGGCAGCTTTTTCACCGTGTAGGTGTTGCTCTTGCAGTTTGCTACCTTTTTGTATTTGCCGTTTTCACGCA
>OHVO01000282.1_pt1 | contig 25223 bp, 21 predicted proteins | sample 1579371 | NCBI WGS metagenome assembly OHVO01 (sample SAMEA3882557, study PRJEB24775) | human gut metagenome | biome: human-associated habitat; feature: intestine environment; material: feces | place: Netherlands | collected 2009/2010 | reverse complement strand
TCTTGGACTTGCTCAGTCTACGGTTGCGAACAAGCTGCGTATTCTAAAGCTGACAAACGAGGAACGCAAGATAATTCTTGACCACAATATGTCAGAACGTCACGCACGGGCTTTGCTGCGTATCTCTGATTGTGACCGCAGGGTCGCCATACTTAACAAGGCATCTGAAAGCGGCTGGACTGTTGACGTTTTGGAAAAATACATTACAAAACTTTTGAAAGATGACGAACAGAGGTCAAGCTATCACAAAAGGGCAGTTATGCTCAAAGATGTGAGATTATTTTTCAATACGGTAAACAAGGCAATGGACGTCATGAGGCTTGCAGGAGTAAAGGCTGACGCAAAGCGTATCGACCATGAGGATTACATTGAATACATAATAAAGATACCCTCAGAAAAGCAAAAATCAGAATAAAATGTTCCACATGGAACAAAAAATCGGGCAGACTTTGAAAGTCCGTCCGATTTTGTTTTTATACGTCGCTGTAAAAAAGCTGCTCCCAGTATGTATAATCGTTACCATCCTTGGTCGTTGTGGCTTTTGCACACGCCATGTAACGCACATCAGGGTTGAGGATATTTTCTCTATGAGGCGGTGAATTCATCCATGCGTCGAAAGCCTCTTTCACAGTGCTCATGCCGTTCACTCCGTATGCGATATTTTCTGCCACTGCTCTCCATTCAGGAAGATCAGTTTCTTCAATCGCCGTAAGGTACGAGTCGCCGTTAGGTCTGTCATGAGAATAAGATTCAAGAAGTTCATTTGCTCTCACGCCTGCCGCAGAATCAAGAAGTTCAAGTCCGCCAAGTTCTCTAAGACCATACTGACGTCTGACCTCATTTACATAGCCGAGCAGTTCAGATGTTTCAGCAGAAAGATTTCTGTTTGACATATTTGTGCTTGACTCAGGCTCTGAAGGTTCAGCTGGCTGCGGCGTCTGAGGTTCTTCCTGAACAGGCGGCTCAGTTTCTGCACTGGTCTGCGGTTCAGTCTGTTTCTCAGTTTGCTTTGCAGTAGTCGTTGTGGTCGTAGTAGTGGTAGTAGTTGTAGTAGTTGCTGTGGTAGTGACAGCCGTTATGTCAGCACTGTGAGGAGGCTGCATAGTCTTGCCGTTTATTATCACCTTTTCACCTGAAACGCTTATGTAGTTCGTTCCCACAACTATGGACTCCATAAGTTCGTCATCAGTGTTTGTTATCTCGATGCCCCTGTCAACAGCCTCAAGGACATACTTTGAACCGTTCACGTCCTTGACAGTGGCTTTGTCAACAGTCTTGCCGCTTTTAGTTATTTCAAATCTGCCTTCTGCAATGCACTTTATGGAAACCTTGTCAGTAACATCAAAGCTGCTGAAACTTTCGTCAACATACGTCACCTTTGTGCTTGCATAGTAGACCTCATTGTTTGAAATTATTATCCTTGTGCCCTTATAGCTAAAAGAGTTTACCTCGTCGCTGTACTTTGTAAGCTTGACCATATTGTTCTGACAAGTAAGCGTAAGCTTATCACCATTATCGTCAGTTATCTCGATCTTATCAACTATCTCATTCGAGCTGTTTATAAGCGTATAACCGCCCTGAGCATTTGCAAAGAGAGTATATCCGCCGTCAAATGATATCTTCGTGCAGGTCGCAGCGGTCTGTATAGTAGTCACCGAACCCATGAGAGTTTCAACTGATTTTTCGCTTGTTGTGACCGTTGTTGTCACTCCCGTGCTGACGCTGGAAAGCTTTTTAGGCTTTTCGTCACCGGTGCTGCCGCAGGAAGAAAGGCAACAGCCTGCCGCACAGGCGATACATATTATTTTCGTGAACCTTTTGCTATTTATCATACCTGCCCTCCTGTATGACTATCATATGTTCCACATGGAACATTACAAGAAAAGGCAGCCCAAGGACTGCCTTTTTTTTCTTTATTTTGTGTTTGAAAGAGTCCATCTGAAAGGTGCTATTCTCTTTGCCCTTGTATTGTCTATATTCCAGTTATTGAAAGTTATAGACGGGTCAAAATAGCGGTAGTCAGTTTTCATTTTACCCTTGTTTATACTGATTCCCATTCCAGGCGACTTCTGGATAACAGCACCTATACGGTGATGTTCCTTCTCATAGTCGATTATCTCTTTGGCTGTTATCAGTCTTGAGTCGGCAAGATTATAGATTCCCTCATATCTTCCTGTCGGCACATTGATGATACCATTTATAAAGTCGATAAGATTGAATACACAGCAGAATGAAAAACCATACTCGCCGTCATTGAATATGTAGGCTACATTTTCCTTGGCGTCAAATACTCTGTCCCTCAGGTTCTGAGTATACTCAGCGTCATATATCGGAGCTACTCTTGCGATAACAGGGATAGTTTCAGACTTTTTAAATTCCTTCTGCATTATCTTCTCAGAAGTCATTTTAAGATCTGCGTAGTTTGAATTGCCCTTTTCAGGAGCAGTTTCTCTTATAGGCTCTCTGCCCTTCTGAACGCCATAGATAGCTGTTGTGCTAAGTAGTATAAAGCTCCTTACCTCAGCCTTATTTGCAGCCGCATAGATAAACTTATCGCATATCTTGCTCTTTTTCATCTCAGCGTCTGTTACATATGGGTCGATATCGTTATCTACAGAATTTGCCAGATGTACGACTACGTCTATTTTGTTGCTATCGATTACATTGGTGATAGCGTCCTTATCAGTAATATCACACTGGATAAAAGTATAGTTTGGATCAGTTCCGATGAACTCATTTTTGCGTGTATCTATTCCATATACACGATGCTTTTTGTGCAGTAAGCTGGATGTAAGGTACAAGCCTATCATTCCGCTTGCTCCTGTAACTAAAATAGAAGCCAACTCTGCCACTCCTTCCCCAAGTAGAATTGCACATTTATTTACTATAATTATACCACAGTTTTTAATATTTGCAAATACTTTTTGAAAAATTCTGAAAAATTTAGATTTTCTTTATAATTTTGCTTGCTATATTTAGTGAATTGTGATAAAATTATAGATATAAATCGTATGCAAAAGATATATAAAAATATTTTAACATATAAAAATATTAAGGAGCAATTTATTTTGGTTTATTCCGATCTCATATTTATACTGGGAATGTTCCCGATAATGACCATAATTTCACTTTTCGACAGAAGTGCAGAATATAAAAATCTTGTTCTGATAATATGCTCTCTGCTGTTTTTCAGCTGGGGCAGACCTTTTGTGTTCTGTCTTATTTTCTTGTCGGTCATTCTCGACTGGCTCTTTGGTCTTATCATTTCAAAGAACCGTGATAAAAAAGCGGTCTGCGGAATTTTTCTGACGCTGGATATACTTATGAACCTGTCGCTCATGCTTATATTCGGTCAGAATATACTATATAATAAGGTAAAGAAACTGAGCTTTGAGGCTGCCATACTTCCTATTGGTATGGGATATTATATGCTCAGGGGAATTTCTTATGTATATGATGTTTTCAAAGGCAACTGCAAGGTAGAAAAAAATATTTTCTGTCTTTTGACCTATATGGTGTCACTGCATTTTATGGTGGTCGGTCCTCTGGTGAGATACGGTGATATCGAGCCGCAGATAAGGCATCGTGAGGTCACAGGTGCAAAGCTCAACGAAGGTCTTACAAAGATAGTTTTCGGACTTGGCAAGGTGGTACTTCTTGCAGGAGTTTTCGAGCAGATAAAGCTTGCAGGTCTTAACGGCAAAGAGATAACTACTCTTGGCTGCTGGCTTGGTATGCTGTCATTTTTGGCACAGTATTATTTTCTTTTCACCGGACTTTCGGATATGGCAAAGGGACTTGGTCTGACAAACGGCTTTGTTTATCCTGACAACTACACAAACATTGAGGCTGACGGACTTTTTTCAGGCATGATAAAAAGTTTCAACACAACTGTTGTTGAGTTTTTCAGCGAGGTATTCGGCTGCAAAAAGAACATGAACAAGGTCTTTACTTTTATTTGCTATGTTCTTTGCGGTATGGCACTTTCAATATGGTATCAGGCAAAGGTGAACTTTATCATAGTGGGACTTTGTGCGGCTGTACTTTGTCTGCTTGAAAAGCTTTTCCTTGAAAGACCGCTGTCAAAGCTGCCAGCTGTTGTGAAGTATATCTATCTTGTGCTCACTGCACTTGTTATTTTCGGCGGACTTTATTTTGACAGTTTCTATGGATATAAAAAGTGGCTTTTTGCACTCATGGGAGTGAATGTGAAATACACTCTCAGCGTGTCGGTAAAAAGTGCAGTGCTTAAAAATATCACACTTATAATAATATCGTTCTTTATCGTCTGCCCGCCTGCAAAGAGGGCTTTCTGCAAGCTTTTCAAAAAGCTTTCCGAGAGATCTCAGGCAGCCTATGGCAGAGTTATGATAACAAAAACTATTATGACCGTGCTTATTTTTGCTGTGAGCATTATAACACTTGCGGCAGAATATGCGTCATAAAAAGAGGAAAATACCTATGGAAGATAAAGTAACACAATTCAATATCGTTCATACTGACGATGAATATGAGATACCTGAGGAGTGCGAGGCTGCCGAGGAGGCTGCGGAAGAGCTTGCGGAAACCAATCTTGAAGAGCACTACAGCTTTATAAATCTGCTTTCATTGGCGGTGATAATGCTTTTTGCCTGCGTTTTCTTCATTGCCGTTTCAGGTAGCGATATCGTGCAGGACAACAATCTGTCTCTTTCTTTCAAGACCTTTTTCTCAGGGGATTATACTCAGGGTCTTGAGGATTCCTATAATAATGGTATACCTTTTCCTGACGCCATGAAAGCTATAGAAGAGCGTATATCCCTTGTTTACGGCATCGGCAATAAGGTCACTGACCCTATCAGGGAAACTCCTGCGGACACTGATACCGACCATAACAGCTTTGACCAGCCGACCAATGATAACACTGACGGTCCTGATGAAAATATCATCACTGTTACTTCAAAGACTAAAGACGGAGAGATCGTGACTGTAACTAAAAAGGACGAGAAGAAGAAAACCACTACCACCACGGCTATCGACAGACCTGAGGAAACTGAAAGCACTACTACCACAACAACTTCCGCCACCACCACTAATAACGATAAGCCTTATTATACAGTTACAGAAACTGAGATAATAAATCAGCCTGGCCCGACAACAACGACTACTACCACAACAACGGCTACTGAAACAGAGCCTGTGACCGAACCTGTTACAGAGCCTACCGAACCGCCTCAGACAACAGAACAGACTGCGGAGCCGGCAAATGAATAGTAAGTTTGATAATCCTTTTCCGTATTCGGACGATAACAAAAGATATCACACTTATAATTACTATCTAAGGCACAAGTTCGGCACTAAGGTTTTTAAGATACCACTTAATATCGACCTTGGCTGTCCAAACAGGGACGGCACAAAAGGAGTGGGAGGCTGTGTGTTCTGTTCGGCGAAAATGAGCGGAGATTTCGCAGGCGACCCTCATGAAGATATCCTTACTCAATATAAGGAGATAAGGGAAAGAATGAGCAAAAAGTGGAGCGAAGGTCTGTGCATACCGTATTTTCAGGCAGGCTCGAACACCTATGCTGATGTAAATGTGCTGAGAAAAATGTTTTATACAGCCCTGTCATTTGAAAATACGGCAGGGCTTTCTATCGCAACGAGGGCGGATTGTATCGACGAGAAAAAAGCCGATCTCCTTGGCGAGCTTGCTGAAAAAACATTTCTTACAGTGGAGCTTGGCTTGCAGACTATCCATGATGAAACAGCTTTGAAGATGAACCGCTGTCATACATTTGAGGATTTTCTCAAAGGCTATGAAATGCTCAGAAAACGGAACGTTAATGTGTGCGTGCATATCATCGACGGACTTCCAAATGAGAACAGAGATATGATGCTTGAAACAGCAAAAACTCTCGGTCAGCTTGATATACAGAGCATAAAGATACATCTTTTGCACGTTTTGAAAGGCACTGCACTTGCTGAGATGTACAAGCGTGGAGAATTTCGGGCTTTGGATATGGACGAGTATGTCAATATCGTCTGCGACCAGCTTGAACTTTTGCCTGCTGAGATAGTTATACAGCGTGTCACAGGTGACGGTGCAAAGGACGACCTTTTAGCACCGCTGTGGAGTTTGAAAAAATTCTGCGTTATGAACGAGATAGATAAAGAAATGGGAAGAAGAGATTCATGGCAGGGAAAGGCTCTGTCAGAATAAAAAGAGGTAAAAATGAAAGATATATGTGCAGTTTCGACACCACTCGCTGAGGGCGGTATATCAGTCATAAGAATAAGCGGAGAAAACGCCATAAGCATAGGTGCAAAGGTTTTTAAACCGCTGTCATGCAAAAGTGTTGAAAACATGGAGGGTTATACCTGTGCATACGGAAAAATAGTTGACAAAAACGGCAGAGAAGTCGATGACGGCGTTCTGACGGTTTTCCGTGCACCTAGGTCATACACCGGCGAAAATGTCTGTGAGATATCATGTCACGGCGGAATATATGTTACAAAAAAAGTCCTCAGACTTTGCATTGAACAGGGTGCGGAGCTTGCTCAGAGGGGTGAGTTCACAAAAAGGGCTTTTCTCAACGGAAAGCTTTCACTTACTCAGGCTGAAGGCGTAATGGAAACTATCTCCGCTCAGGGAGAATATGCACTTAATTCTGCAAACCTCACAAAGGAGGGCAGGCTTTTCAGGCTCATTTCCGCTATGTCTAAAAAGTTTGTCACCATTCTTGGCGAGCTTGCAGCATGGGTGGATTATCCTGAGGAGGACTTGCCTGAGATATCTGAAGATAACCTCAGAGATAGCCTTAAAAACGCTTTGGCAGGGCTTGACAGGATAATAGCAGATTATGACAGTGGAATGATACTGAAAAACGGCGTTGACACTGTTATTGCAGGCAAGCCGAATGTGGGAAAATCCACGCTTATGAATATGCTTTTGGGATTTGACCGCTCTATAGTCACAAATGTGGCAGGCACGACACGAGATGTTATTGAAGAAAGTGCAAAGCTTGGTGAGCTTATTTTAAAGCTTTCAGACACGGCGGGAATACATGAAACTGATGATGAAGTTGAAAAGATAGGCGTTGATATCGCAAAGAAAAAGCTTGAAAACGCTATGCTTGTTATAGAAGTTTTTGACATTTCAAGAGAGCTCGACGAAGAAGACAAAGAACTGCTTGAATATGTGAAAAAGCTTGGAAAGAAAGTTATCATAGTTCTCAACAAGTCTGACCTTGAAAACGTTGTGGAAAAGTCGCAGCTTGAAAAATATTCAGACCATGTGATAGAGATATCTGCAAAGCTTGACGAGGGCAGAGAAGAACTTCAAAAAGCCGCAGAAGAGCTTTTGGGCATTGGCGGATATGACGCTGACAGCACTATTTTTGCAAACGAGCGTCAAAAGGCTTGTGCAGAAAGGGCAAGAAAATATCTTTATATGGCACTGGAGAGCCTTGATATGGGCGAAACTCTTGACGCTGTAACGGTGATGATAGACAACGGTGCAAACGCACTGCTTGAGCTGACAGGCGAAAAGGCAACAGAGGCGGTCGTTGACGAGGTATTTTCAAAATTCTGCGTAGGAAAGTAATTTTTTCGGTCTTATTTTCAGACAGGTGGTTTTATTATGCAAAAGGAATATTTTGATATTATCGTGATAGGTGCAGGCCATGCAGGCTGCGAGGCGGCTTTGGCTGCGGCACGGCTCGGTCTAAAGACAGCACTTTTTACTATTACCCTTGACGGCGTTGCAAATATGCCTTGCAACCCTTCCATAGGGGGAACTGCAAAGGGACATCTTGTTCGTGAGATAGACGCTTTGGGCGGCGAAATGGGCAAGGCTGCTGACAAAACATTTATCCAAAGCAGGATATTAAATCGTGGAAAAGGTCCTGCCGTTCACAGTCTGAGAGCACAGATAGACCGTGTGGAATATCACAAGCTTATGAAAAAAACTATCGAGGACACAGAGGGTCTTTATCTGAAACAGGCTGAGATAACTGATATACTGTTTGAAGATGACGGCAAAACTGTTCGTGGTGTGCGTACAAAACTTGGCACTGAGTACGACTGCAAGGCTGTTGTGATATCAACGGGAACATATCTCGGCGGCACTGTTCATGTGGGTGCAGTATCATATTCAAGCGGCCCTGACGCAACTTTGCCTGCACTCAGCCTTACAGAGTGTCTTAAAAAGGCAGGCATGACCATAAGACGTTTCAAAACAGGCACTCCTGCCCGTGTACACAAGCGTTCAATAGATTTTGACAAGCTTGAAGTGCAGTGCGGCGATGATGATATAACTCCGTTTTCTTTTGATAATCATGAAAAACTTGAAAATAAAGTAAAATGTTATGTTGCTTATACAAATGAGGAAACTCACAAGGTAATAAGGGATAACATACATCTTTCACCTATCTATTCGGGAAGGATACACGCCATTGGTCCTAGATACTGTCCGTCTATCGAGGACAAGATAATGAGATTTTCAGACAAGCCAAGGCATCAGCTTTTTATCGAGCCAATGGGTCTTGATACTGACGAATACTATTTGCAGGGTATGTCATCATCACTGCCTGAGTTCGTTCAGCTGCAATTTTTGCACACAATAAAAGGACTTGAGCACGTTGAGATAATGAGAAATGCCTATGCCATAGAATATGACTGCTGCGACCCTACAGAGCTTTCTGCTACGCTGGAGTTCAAGGCTTTTGACGGTCTTTACGGTGCAGGTCAGTTCAACGGCACTTCGGGATATGAAGAGGCTGCCGCACAGGGTCTTATTGCAGGAATAAATGCTGCACTGAAAATTCTTGGCAGAAAGCAGCTTATACTGGACAGAGCGTCCTCATACATAGGCACTCTTATTGACGACCTTGTTACAAAGGGCTGTTCAGACCCTTACAGAATGCTCACTTCACGAAGTGAATACAGACTTCTTCTCAGGCAGGATAATGCTGACATAAGGCTTACGCCTATCGGACATGAGATAGGGCTTATCTCAGACGAAAGATATCAGCATTTGCTTGACAAAAATGCACAGATATCCGCTGAGATAAAGCGTGTTTCAAAGATAAATATCGCACCAAACCCTGAGATAAACGCTTATCTTGAATCTGTAGGCACTGACCCTCTCAACAACGGCATAAAGCTTGCACAGCTTATCCGCCGCCCGCAGGTGTCATATGACGGTCTTTCACCATTTGACAGCGAAAGACCTGAGCTTTCAGCAGAGGTAAAAGAGCAGGTAGAGTTGCAGATAAAATATGACGGCTATATAAAGATACAGCTTGAGCAGGTGGAGGCTATGCGAAAGCTTGAGAAAAAGGCTTTGCCTGCTGATATCGACTATAACGATATCAAGGGATTAAGACTTGAGGCGGCTGAAAAGCTCAATAAGATAAAGCCTGTATCAGTTGGTCAGGCAAGCCGTATAAGCGGAGTGAACCCTGCGGACGTTGGCGTGCTGCTGGTTTGGCTCTCTGCACAGAAAAACAGCGATAAAAAGGAGGGATAGGCATGGCAAGTCTTATTGCAAAAGACGATTTTATAAAGCTTTTTGAAAATTACAACATTATAATATCAGAGGGCGACTATTCACGTTTTGAGACCTATGCTGAACTTCTTTGTGAGTGGAACGAAAAAATAAATCTCACTGCCATAACTGACCCTGAGGGCATTGCAATAAAACATTTTTTTGACAGCGTTTATCCTTTCACTCTTTTTGAGGTAAAAGAAAACGCAAAAGTCATAGACGTTGGCACAGGTGCAGGATTTCCGTCCTGTCCGCTGAAGATAGTTCGTGATGATATAAAGCTTACACTTCTTGACAGCCTTAACAAGAGGATAAATTTTCTTGCACAGCTTTCAGACAGCCTTGACCTTGGTGCGACCTGCATACACGGCAGAGCAGAAGAGCTTGGCAGAAATATGGAGTGTCGTGAACAGTATGACATTGCCACAGCAAGAGCAGTGGCAAACCTCAGCGACCTTTGTGAATACTGTCTGCCTTTTGTAAAAGTCGGCGGATATTTTGCGGCTTTAAAAGGTTCGGGAGGAAATGATGAACTGAAAGAGGCTAAAAATGCTATTAAGATACTGGGAGGAAAAGTCGAAGAGGTCTTTGACTATGAACTTCCAACAGGCGACGGTAGAACGCTTATCCTCATAAGAAAAGTATCTGAAACGCCTGAAAAATATCCACGCAACAAGGGTCAAATGAAAAAGAAAAAATTATAATACGAATATATGCACAAAAAAACACGCTGAACCAAAATTCAGCGTGTTTTCTTATTATCATTTTTAATTTAGAACTCTATTTTTGAGTAAAGACCTGAATCCTTCATTGTGTCCTCAGGCTTTGGCTTTTTGTAGTCCTTTTCAAAGCTTGTTGTGATATCAAAGCCCTTTGAGCGGCGATTGTTGTTTCTTCTTCTGCCGCCGTTCTTCTTGTATCCGCCTCTGTTATCATACTTTCTAGGCGTTGTAGAGCTTATTATTACCTTTCTCCAAGGCTCTTCACCCTTTGACTGAGATGTAACGCCCTCTATCTCTGATACAGCAGCGTGAATGATCCTTCTCTCATATGGGTTCATTGGCTCAAGAGCTGATGAACGGCCGCTCCTCTTAACGTTGTTTGCTATCTTTCTTGCAAGCTCCTCAAGCTGAGTCTTTCTTCTTGCTCTGAAACCGTTGCAGTCTGTGGATATTCTGAAATATTCTCTGTCTATCCTGTTGCATACAAGTGATGCAAGATACTGGAGTGAATCGAGGATATCGCCCTTTTTGCCGATAAGCTTTTCAAACTCTTCGCTCTTTATCTCAAAAAATGCACCGTTTTCAAGCTTTGTTACCTCAATGTCAGCATTGTCGATGCCCATTGCCTTTATGACATTGAGTATATATTTCTTTGCACAGTCAGCCTTTTTCTGCAAAGTGTCGCTCCACTCTACCTCTGTCTTGACTTCTTCCTGTACCTCTGTCTTTTCCTCGGTCACTTCCACCTTTTCAGGCTCTGCCTCAACTATTGTTTCAGGCTCATATTCAGCCTCTACCTTTGCCTCGCCCTTGATCTTTCCGAAAAAGCCCTTTTTAGGCTCTTCAAGGACTGTGAATGTGATCTTTTCTACTTCTGTTCCAAATTCAGCTGCCGCCTTGTTCTTTGCCTCTTCTACAGATGCGGCTGTAAAGATCTGTTTCATTTTTCTGCTCCTCTCGCTAAAAAAGTTTAGTCAACAACAGGTCAATCCTGTGAATCGTCATATTCGTCGCCGTATTTCTCAGCCATTCTCTTTCTGGCCTCGTTAAGGCGTTTTCTCTGCTCGTCTTTAAGCTCTGTTTTTGTTTTCTTCTTAGGCTCTTCGCAATCCTCATCGTCAGAAAGTGACTTTCTGATCTCAGCAGGATCCTTACCAGCCTGTATCATCTGAGCCTCAGCCATTTTCTCCATAAGAGTTGGCTTTCCTCTCTTTTTCTGCTTTGCAATATCCTTCTGAACAAGCTCTGCAACGTGCTCAGGTGTGTAGATTTTATTGAGTACGATAGTCTGTCCCAGTGCGAACAGTGAAGAATAGCACCAGTAAAGACCAAGACCTGCCGGATAGCTGAAACCGATCCAAAGTGAAAAGATAGGCATACCGTAAAGCATTATCTTCATTCCCATTCCGCCCATATTAGCGGCGTCAGGATTGTTCTTCTTTGCAAAATGCTGTGAAACGAATGTCACTATAAGCTGCAAAAGTGCTGATACAATAGGGATAATGCATGAAAGATCCTTCATTGTTGGTATCTTTCCAAGGAAAAGTCCGAAAATGCTGTAGTTGAAATCATCAGCCGCAGCCTTTACGCTTGTTGGAAGTATGTCAGCATACTGTCCGCCCTCTTTTTCAGTGAAAACGAAAGTCATAAGCTCAGGTCTTGACTGAATAAGATTTGTTGAGAAATAGTTCTCATTAAGAATGAAACTGTCAATATCATTATGAGCCTTGATAGCGTCCATAACGTTTGATATCTTGTTATCATTTGAAAGTGCCTTTGCAGACTTTGGATATTCTTCCTTATTTGTCAAAAGGTCCTGGAGCTTATCGTAAGCCTCGTCCTCAGTAGCACCGTCTTTTTCATACTTTGCAAGAAGTTTCTCTATAGTAGTATCCTTGCTCTTTACCTCAGCACTGACAACATAAAGATTTGATATCATGTTGTTTGAGTCTGTAAGCTCTTCCTTATCTGCGTTTGAAACGTAGGTAAGAGGTCCGTAAATAACAGGGATAAGTGCGAACAAGATTACCATTGTTATCAACATTGGCAAACAGCTTGCCATAGGGTTTACGCCTGCCTTGGCGTAAAGGTTCATCTGCTCTTCCTGCATCTTCTGCTGGTTTTTAGCGTATTTCTTTTTTATCTTTTCAAGCTCAGGCTGGAGCATCGTCATTCTTGCCGTGCTCTTCTGCTGCTTGACGTTAAGCGGAAATACTATAAGTCTTGTAAGGATAGTGAAAAGCAGCAGTGCTATTCCGTAGTTTTTGCATACAAAATAGCAGCCTTTCATTATCCAGCCCAAAGGGGTCGCAATAATACCCATTTAATATCCTCCAGATCAATTATTTGTCATATGAATACACCTATATATCTGATTAAGCTCTCAGGCTTATTTTTTTCTGATTTTAAAATACTCAGTGGTAAGCTTGTCAGGAACATAGTCAACTCCCCCCAGACTCCACGGATTGCATCTAAGCAATCTCCACACAGTAAGCAGCGTGCCTTTAAAAAAGCCGTGCTTTCTGTATGCCTCCAGTGCGTATGCCGAACAGCTCGGATAATACTTGCACCTTGGTCCGAAAAGAGGACTTATAAAACGCTGATAAAACCTTATCAGCAGCTGAGCCAGTTTACTCATTTTACTTTCTCTTCGTCCTGCCTGCCTTGTTACCCTTTGAAACAGGCTTGTTCATCTCTTTAATGAGTCTTTTTTTTATAAATCTTTCAATATCCTGAGTTTTCTTTTCCCCTATATCGTTTCTTCCCACAAAAACTATGTCATAGCCCAGTGGAAATTTCGCCTCATTAAGTCTGTAAGCGGCTCTAACTATTCTCTTAATTCTGTTTCTTGTTACCGCACAGCCCTGCTTTTTGCCTGCCGTTATGCCAAGCCTGTTATACGGGCTGCCGTTGGGATAAAAATATGCTGCTACAAAACTGTCTGCACAAAATCTTCCCTTTTTATAGCACCTTAAAAATGCCTTGTTATCCTTTAAAACCGTTGTGAACAGCATCTTCATTTCCCCATTGTGAACCGTCGCCGCTCTTTATCTGCGGCTTTTTACCCTTTTCGCCTTATCACGGCAATTTTGCCAAAAAAAGATAAAGACCCAATACCATGCAAATCAATGAATGGTATATAGGTCATCTGAGGCAGCGTCCAACGACGCTTATATACAACTGCCTATGGGCACTCCTTCAGGCGTAACTAACCGCCTGAATAATGCCTGTCAGACTTATCATCAGAAACTGCCTGTATCTCTTAGTAGCTGAGTCTAGCTCTGCCCTTTGCTCTTCTTCTTGCGAGTACCTTTCTGCCGTTAGCAGTAGACATTCTCTTCATGAAGCCGTGAACTTTCTTTCTCTGAAGCTTTTTAGGCTGATATGTTCTTTTCATCGAATTCTCCTCCTTCCGCTTTCAACCCTCCGTCATTTTACACAAAAAATCACTTTCGGAGATGTTTAAACTTATAGGGTCACAGCAAATTACAATATCGCTATGAAAAAAGCCCTTGTAATTTAATATTATAGCTCATTCACACACCATTTGTCAAGCCTGTTCATAATATTTTTATATTTTTTTTGATATTATTTTTCTTTGCTTTGCGGGGCTTACTGTCCGAAAAACCTGCCGCTTAGCCTGTGGTTTGTGATACGCATACAACATATTGTGTGTCAAATATAAAATTTATCTGTATTAAGTGTTTTTTCTTATCTTTGATGTGCCGCTCTTTTTCTCTCTTTCTTTCCTTATATATAATATATAGGACTTGAAATTTAAAGTCAGATGTGCTATAATAGTATAGAATTGATTAATTATGCCTGTTTATATTTTTTGTGAGATCTCTGACCTGCCGTCTGTTTGACAGGGGTCACGGCGGACAGCGGTTTTTAAGGCAACACCGCACAGGCAGAGCTATTTTTCTGGGAGGTTATGGAGTAACAATGGATTCCTTTAATGACGTGTTTCAGGAGGTCCTGAAATATTGCCGAAATTGTAAAAGTATCAGTGAACCGGGATATAACAAATGGATAAAGATACTTGAACCGATGAAACTTGAAAATAATGTGGCTTATCTGCTCACTGATTCTGATTTTTCAAGAGATATCACTATGAACGCTTATGAAAAGCTTTTGAAAGAGGCTTTTCTCAATACACTTGGCTTTGAAGTCGATGTAAAGATACTTGTTAAGGACAAAAAAGAAGTCGTTGAAACTGAGGACAAGGATATAGAAGTTAAGGTGGCTGACTTTTCTGAGGAGGCAAACAACAACCTTACCTTTGAAAACTTCATCAAGGGCAAATCAAACGACCTTGCTTATGCTTTCTGCACAGCCGTTGCACACAAGTATGACGAAGATCAGGAAACGCCGTCAAACACAAATAAGATATTTAACCCTCTTATTATTTACGGCGATTCGGGACTTGGAAAAACTCACCTTATGAAAGCTATCGACCACGAGGTAAAGAAAAATCACCCTGAACTGAAAGTCATTTACACAACCGGCGAATCCTTTATCAATCAGCTTGTAAAAGCTATCGAATCAAAGGAAACAAATAAGTTTCATGACGAATACAGAAACGCTGACTATCTTATGGTAGACGATATACAGACTATTGCAGGAAAAGAACGTATGCAGGAGGAATTTTTCCATACCTTCAACGATCTTTACAATGCAGGCAAACAGATAGTTCTTACATCTGATATCGCTCCTTCAAAGATATCAAAACTGCAAAACAGAATACTTACCAGATTTTCACTGGGCGTTCAGGTAGACGTTACTCCGCCTGATTTTGAAACAAGAATGGCTATCGTCAAGAAAAAGGCAGATAATCTCGATCTCCAGCTTTCTGACAACGTTGTAAGGATAATAGCCGAAAAGATAAAAACAAATATCCGTCAGCTTGAGGGAACGGTAAACAAAATAAAGGCTCTTACCCTTTATACTAATGAAAGCCCGTCCATATCTATGGCTCAGAGGATAATAAAGGAAATAATCATTGAAAATCACCCTGCTGAGATAACTGTTGACAGGATACTTCAGGAGGTAGCAGCGGCTTTTGACGTTACTGCCGACGATATCAGATCCACAAACAGACGTGCAAACGTGTCACTTGCAAGAAAAATAGCTATCTATATCTTCAAGGACGTAAAGGGAATGACCTTTATACAGATAGGCAATGTACTCAACAAGAACCACTCTACTATGACTATCCACTATCAGGACGTTGTGAAAAATCTCAAAGAGAATAAACAGCTGAAAGATACCGTTGATGACATCATAAAGAACCTCAAGGACAATTAAACGGACTATTTCAACATTTTCAACATAGTTTTCAACATTTTTGTTGAATTGTCAGCCGTGGATATAAAAAGCTTTGCGGAATGTTTTCAAAACTTTGCACAAAAAAGTTTAAACCGCAGTGTTATAAAAATAAACACCGTTTTTCAGGTTTCAACATTTTCTGCGATATTTTTAAACATTCAACAAACATTTTTTCAACCTTTCAAACTTCAAAAAAGTTTTTGAAAAGACAGTTGAACTTCTGTTAAAATAATTTTGAAAAGCAAAACAAGGCTGCAAAAGGTCTTTAGGTACTTTTCAACCGTTTCAACACACCCTACTACTAATACTAAATTAATATTGATATATTTATATATTATCAGAGTGAGAAAGATAATTTTGTGATCTTTATATGTTGAAAAAATATGATCAGATCAATGTAATTTTTTAGAAAGGAAATTGCTATGAAAATTCTGTGCAACAATGCATCTCTCTATGGAGCAGTAACAAATGTTTCCAAAGCAGTGTCAGAACGTACTGCACTGAAATCTCTTGAGGGAATAAAATTCAAGCTTGAAAACTCAATGCTTGAGCTTACAGGTTATGACCTTGAGATCGGAATAAAAACTGTTATACCTGTAAAAAGCGACGATTCGGGAGAGTTTATACTTAATGCAAGACTTTTTGCTGAAATGATAAGAAAAATGCCTTCCGAGGAGATTCTTATCGAAGTGTCTGAAAATCTTCAGGTGACTATTTCAGGAGGAGTTACAACATTCAATATCCCTGCTACATCAGCTGAGGAATATCCAGCACTTCCTAAGAAAGAGGAAGAAAACAAGATAACAGTTTCACAGCCTGTTCTGAAAGATATGATAAATCAGACAAAGTTCGCTGTAGCTGTTACAGACCTGAAACCTGTTCTCAAAGGCGAGCTTTTTGAGATTGAAAACGGCACTTTGACACTTGTTGCCCTTGACGGATATAGACTTGCAGTAAGATATGAGCCTATAAAGTATGACGGCAGCCTTAAATTCGTAGTGCCTGCAAAAACTCTCTCTGAGATAGCTGCACTGCTGGGAGATAATGACGAAGAAACAGTTTCTGTTTATCTTTCAAAGAACCATATCGTTTTTGAAGTGAACGGATATCTCGTTTATTCAAGACTTATCGAGGGCGAGTTCCACCCTTATAAGTCTGCTATACCAAATAATTGCACAACAGAGGTAATTGTTGACAGAAAAGAGCTTATCGCTACTCTTGAAAGAAGTATGCTCCTTATAAGCGACAGAACTCCGTCACCTGTAAGATGCTATTTTGAGAACAATGCTATAAAGATAAACTGCTCAACAAATGTGGGAAAGATAACAGATGAGATAAAAGCGGATATCGCAGGTCCTGTTATAGAAATAGGATTTAAGTGCAGATATCTTCTTGACCCTCTTAAAGTTATAAAGGAAGATAAAGTCAAGCTGCAAATGAGCGGAAGTCTTTTGCCTATGAAGATAGTTCCATGCGAGGGCGACGCTTATACTTACCTCGTTCTTCCTGTAAGACTTGCGAAGGAATAAGCCTTCTGAAAGGAAATTTATAATATTATGAAATATCAACAGATAGATGTGACCATAAGGTCAGAGTTCATAAAGCTTGATTCTCTGCTTAAATATGCAGGCGTTGTGGAAACAGGCGGCATTGGCAAGGAGATCATCCTTGAAGAGAGAATAAAGGTGAACGGCGAGGTCTGCACAATGAGGGGAAAGAAGATCCGTCCAGGAGATAAGGTGCAGATAGATGAGATAGCTACAGAGATAGTGGTAAAATAAAATGGTGATAACCAAAATTTCCGCAGACGGATTTAAAAATCTCAAAAAGGTCGAGATATTCCCACATGAGAAAATGAATATATTCTGCGGAAAAAATGCTCAGGGCAAAACTAACCTGATAGAGGCTATATGGCTGTGCAGCGGTGTGAGGTCTTTCCGAAACACAAAAGACAGAGAAATGATAGATATAAACGGACAGGTCATGAATATCGACATATCCTTTAAAAACAGCTTTCGCAGTCAGGATATACACTTTGCCATGGCAAGACCGAATGTTAGAGAAAAAAACGTCACCCTCAACGGCGTGAAACTTAAAGCTCCTTCAAAGCTTTTCGGCAGCCTTGACTGCGTTATTTTCACCCCTGAGGATCTGGAGCTTTCAAAAGGCTCTCCTGAAAACAGGCGTCAGTTTCTTGACCTTTCGGTGTCGCAGATAAAAAATTCCTACAGCTCTGTTATTGCAAAGTATGACGACCTTATCGAGCAGAGAAATATACTGCTGAAAAATATATCTTACGGCAGATCAAAAAGAGAAGAACTTGAAGTGTGGGATATACAGCTTGCTCAGCTGGGTGCTTATATTTCACTTCTCAGGTATAATTATACGAAAAAGCTCGATATGTTTGCTAAAAAGCTTTATGAGGAGATATCAGAGGGCAGAGAAAAACTGGAGCTTGAGTATTATTCCACAGTGTATTCAAACCTTGAGGGCAGAAAAGATTATGCAGGCGAAATGGCTGAGGAGTATTTAAACTGCTTAAGGGATAATCTTGATGAGGATATAAGGGCAGGGTTTACTCAAAAAGGCGTCCATAGGGACGACCTTACGGGAAAAATAAATTCTCTGGCAGTAAGACAGTTTGCCTCACAGGGTCAGCACCGCTCTCTTGCACTTATATTAAAGCTTTCACAGGCTTATATACTTGCTGAGGAGATAGATGACAGCCCGTGTATACTTCTCGATGATGTTTTAAGCGAGCTTGACCTGTCAAGACAGAAGTTCGTTATCTCAAAGATACATGATATGCAGGTCTTTATCACCTGCTGCGACAGGAATATCCCGTTTGACGAAAAAAGCCACGGAAAGATATTCAATATAGAAAACGGAATGATAGTTCAGGAGAATAAGTGATGTTTCTGCATTTAGGCAACGATTATTTAGTCAATACTAAAGATGTGATAGGCATTTTCGATATTGAAAATACCTCTGTGTCGGCAAACACGAAAGAGTTTCTCAACTTTGCGGCAAAAAACAACAGAGTTGTGAACTGCACATATGAAATGCCTAAAAGCTTTGTGGTGTGCCTTGATAAGGACTTTACGGAAACTGTTTATATAAGTCAGATGAGCTGTGCCACACTTCTTAAAAGAAGTAAAAGAATGCCTGAATGACAGCTATAGATTTCAGATAATTTAGATTATAAGATAAAAACCAAGTGATGAGGGGGTTTATTTTTTGGAAAATAACAACGAGATCGAGATCCAGAACACCGAGAAAATATCCATGGTGGACAAGCAGAATGATTATAATGAAAATCAGATACAGGTGCTGGAGGGTCTTGAGGCGGTAAGAAAAAGACCGGGTATGTATATCGGTTCAACAGGTCCTAAGGGACTTCACCACCTTGTCTATGAGATAGTTGACAACGCTATCGACGAGGCACTGGCAGGGTATTGTACTGAGATAGAAGTAGAAATACTTCCTGGTGACATTATCAGAGTTACCGATAACGGACGTGGTATCCCTACAGGTATACACCCTAAGGAGAAGATCTCTGCCGCAACGGTAGTTTATACCATTCTTCACGCAGGCGGAAAGTTCGGCGGCGGCGGATATAAAGTAGCAGGCGGACTTCACGGCGTTGGTGCGTCTGTAGTAAACGCCCTCTCAGAATATCTTGAACTTACAGTTTATGACGGAACTCATATCCACTTCCAGAGATTTGACAGAGGTAATTATTCAGAGCCGCTGAAAATAATCGGCGATACTGATAAAACCGGTACTTCAGTTCTCTTTAAGCCTGACCCTGAGATCTTTCAGGAAACAACAGTGTTTGACTATGAAACTCTGCTGAAAAGACTCAGAGAGCAAGCTTTCCTTAACGCCGGCATAAAGATAATCTTTACAGATAAGAGAAATGAAAGCGAGCCTGTTGGCGAAACTCTCCACTACGAGGGCGGTATAAGACAGTTCGTTGAGCATATCCACAAGACAAGAGGCGTTACTCCGCTTTCTGAGGAAGTTATCTATGTCAACGGCATGGAGGGCGATACTTTTGCCGAGATAGCTTTGCAGTATAACGATACTTATAATGACCTTATACTTTCATTTGCTAATAATATCCATACTCCTGACGGTGGTACTCATGAAACAGGTTTCAAGAACGCTCTTACAAAGGTAATAAATAACTACGGCAAGAAATTCGGATATCTGAAAGACGACGATAAACTCCTTGGCGACGACGTTAGAGAGGGTCTGACGGCTATAGTTTCCGTTAAGCTCACAAACTGCGAGTTTGAGGGTCAGACAAAGGGCAGACTTGGAAATCCTGAGGTAAGACCTTTCGTTGACAAGATAGTTACCGAAAAGCTTATGAACTACTTCGAGGAAAATCCTACTGTAGCAAAGGCTATTTTTGATAAGTCCGTTCAGGCTCAGAAGGCAAGAGAGGCGGCAAAGAAAGCAAGAGAGCTTACAAGAAGAAAGTCAGCTCTTGAATCTTCTTCACTGCCTGGCAAGCTTGCCGACTGTTCTGAGAGAGATGCCTCACTCACCGAAATTTATATCGTCGAGGGAGATTCTGCGGGCGGTTCTGCAAAGGAAGGCAGAGATAGAAAATATCAGGCTATACTTCCTTTGTGGGGAAAAATGCTCAACGTTGAAAAGGCTAGGATAGACAAGGTATATGGCAATGAAAAGCTTATGCCTGTTGTTACCGCACTGGGAACATCAATAGGCGAGGACTTTGACCTTTCAAAGCTCCGTTACGGCAAAGTTATAATCATGGCCGATGCCGATGTGGACGGTTCTCATATCAGAACACTTCTGCTTACATTCTTCTTTAGATTTATGCGTCCTCTTATCGAGGAGGGTCATATCTATCTTGCTCAGCCGCCGCTCTTTAAAGTGGCAAGAGGCAAGCAGGTAAGATATGCTTTCTCAGACGCTGAAAGAGACCAGTATATAGCTGAGCTTTCAGGAGAAAACAACCTGAAAGTAAACGTTCAGAGATACAAAGGTCTTGGTGAGATGGACCCTGAACAGCTTTGGGAAACAACTATGGACCCTGAAAGAAGAACTATGATAAAGGTGACAATGGAAGACGCTGTTAAGGCGGACGAGATATTCACAATTCTTATGGGCGATAAGGTCGCACCGAGAAAAGAATTTATAGAGAAAAATGCAGAGTATGTAAAGGATCTTGACGTTTAAAGAAAGGATACTGCTTTGGATATCAAAGAAAATAAAAACGAAGAAACAGAGCTTGAAGAGGTAAAGGCTGAGGAAGAAACTGTGGAGGAAACTGCTGAAAATGCACCTGAAACAGAAGAAAAACAGCCTGAAAAAGAACCTGTGCTGAGCTTTGAGTATGATGTGAAAAACGAAGAAGAGGAAAGAGCTTTTATTGCCTTTCAGAGAAAATTCGTTTATGCACATAACTGGAAGATAACAGCGGCATTCGGCATCGTGGCAGCACTTTTTATAGTGTCCATTGTGAGAAACCCTTCGGGATATCTTAACTGGGTGCTGGCGTTTATATGCCTTGCTATAATAGTTCTTACATGGTATAACACCAGAAGAATAAGAAAATATCTTATGCAAGCTCTTAAACCTCTTGAGGACGATAAATATGTTTTCACGCTCTATGACGACAGTTTCAAAATAGAAACGCTGCCAACAGAAGAGGAGAAACAGGAAGAGGATTTTACCCCTGTTCCGCCGAGAATAGTTGACTTTGAGGATATTTCTCTGAATGTTTTGGAAAATGACGAGATGTTTATTATAATACTCAAAAAAGAAACTATCTATGTGCTTGCAAAAAGAGTTATGAACGAGCAGCAGCAGGAAACCCTGAGAAAAACTTTCTCACAGCTGCTTGAAAGCGATTATGAAATGATCGATAATAAATAAGAACAGGATATGTTCCTGTAAAAGTAAACCGAAAGGTTAAAAAGGAGTGGATAAAGTGAGCGATTATAACGTTATTGACACTGATGTTGAGGCGATAATGAAAGAATCTTTCATTCAATATTCAATGGCGGTAATTGTATCCAGAGCCTTACCTGATGTAAGGGACGGACTTAAACCTGTTCACAGAAGAATTTTATATACTATGTATGAAAACGGTCTTACACCTGACCAGCCGTACAGAAAGTGTGCCGACACAGTAGGTTCTGTGCTCGGTAAATATCACCCTCACGGTGACGCATCAGTTTACGACGCACTTGTAAGACTTGCTCAGAAGTTTTCAATGAGATATCCTCTTGTTGACGGTCACGGAAACTTCGGTTCTGTTGACGGCGACCCTCCGGCTGCCTATCGTTATACTGAGGCTAAAATGGCTAAGATGTCAGTAAATATGCTGACAGATATAAACAAAACGACTGTTGATTTTCAGTCTAACTATGATGACAGACTGAAAGAGCCTGTTGTGCTGCCGTCAAGATTTCCAAATCTTCTTTGTAACGGCTCAGTAGGTATCGCTGTCGGCATGGCAACGAATATCCCTCCTCATAACCTTCATGAAGTTATCGAGGGCATGAAAACTGTCATGAAAAACCCTGACTGCACTCTTGATGAGCTTATGGAGAGTATAAAAGGTCCTGACTTCCCAACAGGCGGTATCATCATGGGCAGGTCTGGTATCAGAGCGGCTTACGGTACTGGCCGAGGCAAGATAACACTGCGTTCAAAAACCTCTATCGAGGAGATAAAGGGCAGAAACTGCATTATCGTTACTGAGATTCCTTACATGGTAAACAAGGCAAGACTTGTTGAGTCTATCGCTGACCTTGTTAAGGAAAAGCGTATCGACGGAATCCATTATATCAATGATGAATCCGGCAAGGACGGAATGAGAATCGTTATCGAGCTGAAAAAGGATGCTAATCCTCAGGTAGTGCTCAATAAGCTGTTCAGCTATACACAGCTCCAGGATACAGTGGGCGTTATAATGCTTGCACTTGTGAATGGTATCCCTAAGGTTTTGACCCTCAAGGAAATGCTTGAGCAGTATATAGACTTTCAGGTCGATGTTATCACAAGAAGAACTAAATTTGACCTTAACAAGGCTAAGGAAAGAGAGCATATCTTAAAGGGTCTTGTTATCGCACTTGACAATATCGACGAAGTTATCGAGATAATGAAAACTTCAAAGAATATCCCTGAGGCTAAACAAAGACTTAATCAGCGTTTTGGTCTGACAGATATTCAGGCTGACCATATTGCAAACATGACTCTCGGACGTCTGACCGGTATGGAAAGACAGAAGATAATCGACGAGTTGGCTGAAATTGAGGTCAAGATAGCTGACCTTGAAGATATCCTTGCAAATCATCAGAGAATACTTGATATAATCATTGAAGAGGTCGAGGCTATTCAGGATAAGTTTGGCGACGAGAGAAGAACTCAGATAGAAAATGTCAGCGGCGAAGTTGATATCGAAGATCTTATCCCTGTTGAGGAAAGCGTTGTTACTTATACAAATGCCGGATATATAAAGAGAATGCCTGTTTCAGAGTATAAGGCTCAGAAACGTGGCGGACGTGGCGTGACAGGTATGAAACAGCGTGAGGACGATTATATCGACGAACTCCAGACCTGTTCTTCACATGACAATATACTCTTTATCTCCAATAAGGGCATAATGTATAAGCTCAAATGCTATGAGCTGCCTGAGGGTTCAAAGGCGTCAAGAGGCACAAATATAGTAAATCTTCTTGAACTCAGCGAGGGCGAGAAGATAGCCGCAATGATAAAAACTGCCGACTTTGACGAGGGCAAGTATATCGTTATGGTAACAAAGAACGGCAAAATAAAGAGAACTCCGCTGACTTCTTATAAGAATGTAAGAAAGAATGGTCTTATCGCTATCGGTCTTGACGAGGGCGACGAGATTGCAGGCGTAAGAATGACCTTTGGCGACAATGAGGTCATAGTTGCCACACATAACGGTCAGGCTATAAGGATAAGAGAAACTGACATAAGAGAGATGTCAAGAGTTGCTCACGGCGTAAAGGCTATTAAACTCAGAGGCAGCGACTATGTTGTTTCAATGGCAAGAGTAAGAGAGGGTGCAAGCGTTCTCACTGTTGCAGAAAACGGTCTTGGCAGACGTGTTCCGCTGGAGTCTTATAAGGTACAGAACAGAGGCGGCTACGGTCTTATGAACTATAAGAGCGGCGGCGTATGCGGAATAAAGGTCGTTGATGATGAAGATGATATCATCATGATATCCACAGACGGCGTTGTTATCAGAATAAGAGCCTGCGATATCAGCATGATGAGCAGATATTCCCGTGGCGTAAGACTTATGAGAGTCGGCGAGGACGGCAGAGTGGTTTCATTCACAAGAACTGAGCATGACGATGATGTTGAAACTGCAGAGGTAGAAAAGGCTACTGCCGAGGAGATAGCAGAGGCTCAGGCTGAGGAAAATGCTGAGGTCATTGAAGAGAATACCGAAAGCGTCGAGAATGAGGATTCTGAAAACACGGAAGAATAAAGAATGAATAATATGACACAAATTTTTGACATTAGCGAAGTTGAGAATGGATTATCTTTATTTAAAGAAGACAAACCATTTAGTGATGAAAAAAAACTAAAGGTATATTATATATCTGATATGCATTTAGAACATCATTTTAACTATGAGATATCCATTCAAAAGCAAATAAATAAAATAGTTAAAGATTTATTTAGTGATGATTTTAAATCAGATTTATCAATGAATAATTTAGTTGTTTTATTTAATGGAGATATCGCTGATAATGCAGAATTTGTGTCATTATTTTTTAATCAGTTTATTCTTAGGTGGAATTATGTACTTTATAAAAGATATAAAGTAAATCAATCTAAGATATTACCTGATGAAGAAGTAAAAGCATATGAAAAAATTCGAGATCAGCAAATAGATAGATTAAATAAAATTGGAAAATTATATAAAAAGAAAAATCTATGTGAAAAACTTCTGTCATTAGACATTTCTGATCTTGATAAAAGTATCAAAAAAATGAAATTGCCTGAATATGTTATAAATATTATAGAAAAAATTACGAAATGTGATTATGAAATAAGGTTTATAAATAATTATATTATTCCATATGTTGGAAAAAGAGAAAAATTCACTTTTATTAAAACAAAACTTCCTATATTTGTAACGTTAGGAAATCATGAAATCTCAAACTTTGATACTTTAAGTCAAGCGTATAATTATTATAAATCTCTTTATGATTCACTTGGAATTAAGCTTTTGCATAATAATTCTTATGAAAATGATGATTATATTATTTTTGGTGGTATAGGTTTTGCTAAGTATAATGAAAGATATAATGCAGATAGTTTGTGTGGTCCCAGATTATTTTCGAGAAAAGAAGAAATAAAAGAATCAGATTTGTTTTTTAAGGAGTATAAAAATAGATTAGATAATGCTATAAATCAAAAGAAAAAATTAATAGTAGTAAGTCATTATCCAGTAAGAGATTGGTCGCTAAACTATGTGACTGATTTGCATTGTTCTTATTTTACAGGACACACTCATCAAAATCAAAATTTATTGCAAAAGAATATTTATGCAGATAATCAAATAGGATACTATAATAATTGTTTTAAAATGAAATCAGTAAATTTAGGTGTAGCTAGCAATC
>OHVO01000277.1_pt1 | contig 25495 bp, 19 predicted proteins | sample 1579371 | NCBI WGS metagenome assembly OHVO01 (sample SAMEA3882557, study PRJEB24775) | human gut metagenome | biome: human-associated habitat; feature: intestine environment; material: feces | place: Netherlands | collected 2009/2010 | reverse complement strand
AAAGAGCACCAAAAGGAGCGCTGCGGCCATTTCTCGGTCGCAGCGCTCCTTCATTTCTTTTTCATGGTGCGCGTTGGAATATTTTGTTGTCGGCAGGATTTCCTGCTATGTTCCACATGATAGCACTAGAACAAACGTTTGTCAATGGCCCTTTGCAAAAAAATTTCTCTTGCTGCTGCTTCTGAATCGAATCGATTCGCTCAGTAATTTATATATCTTTACTTGCTTATATCTTTATTTTATTGCGTTGGATTTTCTAACGTAGAAAAAAACGAATTTCAGCCATCCTCCCATTCGTCCCACGCCTCATCCTCATCTTCAAACCAATCCGGATTATCCTCGTAGAGATCTTCCGGGTTGTCGTATTCGTCGCGCAGACCGTTCGAGCCGTGGTTCGTGCCACCAGTTTGGTTTTGAAATGGGGTGCTTGGTTTGTACTCCGGCTGATGATAGATCGTTCCTTTCAACGCCATATCGTTCCAGTATTCCAGATTTCGCTGCTCCGCGGTCAGAACCTCCTCGTTTTCTGTGGTTGCCACAAATACCGGATAGAGATAGTCACCATCGCGGATTTGCCACACAAACGTATAGCAAACCTGCCCGGAACGCATTTCGTGCGTCACTTTGCTGGCCCTGCCTAGCTTTGTGGATGTCAGTTCCTCATACGGCATTCCCGGATAGGGCAGATCGGCGTTTTGAAGTGCTTCGATCCTGGCCTGTTTTTCCTTGCGCCGACGCTGCGCGGCAGCTTCTTCCTCCAGACGGGCCTGCTCTGCCCGCTGTTCTTCCTGCTCGCGTTTCTCCTGCTCTGCAGTCTGCTGTGCAATGACCATCTGACGGTTCGCCTCGGCAGTTCTCTTGAGCGGCGGCAGCAACTCCCGCTGCCAACCAGCCCCAAGGAATTCGGCGTTTTGGCTTCTTCGGTTCGTCCTGCTCCGGCAGCGGCGGAAGCGTAAACGTCGGGTCTTCCGGAACTGGTTCGACTTCAAACGAAGCTGGCTCCTCCGGCACAGTCTGCACTGCAGGCAGTTCTACTGGTACGGGCAGCATCGGAGCCGCAGCTTTTTCGTTCTTTGCTGGCTCGATGGGCGGGACTTTCTTCTCAGTAAATGTAAATGCCGTTTGCTCAGATTTCCGAAGCACAAATTTCGCTTTCTCCGGCGGATACGGCGCATCCTGCGCGCTGCAAACAAAAACGTCCGTCACGCGACCAGTTTTCTCCGCATTCCGGTTTCCAACCGGAACGACCACAAAATCACCGACTGCAAGAGGCAATCCGCCTGTCAGATAGGCGTATGGACTTCCGCCGTCTTTGAACTGCACCTTACAGAACTGATAATATCCACCGCTTGTAGATTTCTCCGCAGGTGCAGATTTCTCATAAAAATCTGCCCAAGGCTCGGATTCTTCCTCCGGTTCTTCGTCCTCGTTGTCTTCCTCTGGTTTTTCTGACTCATCCGGCAAGCGAACTGCCGCCCAGTACGGTTCTATTTCTTCAGCAAAATCAATTTTCGACGTACTATCGCTGCTGAAATAATTGTAGAGTCGGTTCGTATCGTCCAGAAGCTCCTGCAAATCATCATCTTTCCCGATGTGGCGTTCCGGCGGCAGATTGTCCAGTAGGTTTTTCCAGAACGAACCGAGACGCTTCTCGGAAATCTCACCGATTTCTGCAAACATAACCTGCTTCGCGCACAACGCCTGATACTGGATCGAGCTTTTTACTGTCCTCAATCGCGGCCCGTAGTTTATCTTTGACTTCTGCCTGCGTTCTACCAAGCACACAGCCGCTTTTGTACTTTCGAGCACGCTCCGGTTACTGGGGTCTTCAATCTAAAGTTTGTTGTATTTCTACAATAATTAGAGCAGCTTCTTGTGTATGATTGATAATTGCAATTTATATGTATTGCATGTATAATCGATTTAAGTTCAAACGATAAACTTTAATACACAATTTTTCCGTTTATATAATTTAATTACGGATAATAGTTTTTTTAAAAAACTTTTTATAGGGCGAGCCTTGTTTCACCGTATCCCAGTAAATTGCATGGTCAACCTAGAGCAGACGTTGTACAGGTATTCTGTTTGCAACACCTATGGGTTGATTGAAGGAACGACAATCGCAACCAGTGGAAATATTCATGATATCAGCTTTTCTCTCCGTCACCCCCCTAGATTTTATTCTGTCGAAAGAGGGACTAGCTGTTTTTGTCAACATAAAGTGAGTTACTCTTAGAGTCCTGTTTTCCCAGACCTATTTTATCGCGTTATGGATGAATTATTCGGTGTTTTGCGCCAATAAACATTATACGAGGAGAGAGCGTAGTGATTCAGCAGGCTGGCCTTAATAATGAGAAGATTCAACAATCGAACAGATCATTAGTGTTAGACATGATTATTCGGCATTATTGTATTTCAAGAAAAGAACTTGTCGATATAACGGGGCTCAAGAAGCCAACTATAACTAATATTGTTAATGAGTTTCTTGGGTGTGGAATTGTGACTGAATGCGAGAAGCACAAGACGAATGGTGAGAGAAAAACAAAGGGACTTGTTCTCAGAGACGTTTCAGCAAAAATCATTTCAGCCCGATGGATGCGTTCATGTTTTAAAGTTAATTTATACAATTTGTCAGGCATTGTGATTGATGCAGAGGAGAGTAACATCTCAGCGGATGTGTCGATAGAGAGAACTACAGTACAAATTCTAGAAACACTAAATAAACTCATCGGCCGTCACAGTAAGGAGCATATTCTGGGGATGTGTATAGGGATTCCAGGGCCATATCTGCGAAATGCACATTCAACGAAGGCGATTGTTGTTGGATATGAAAATCTGCAACAGCTAGATATTCAGAAGTTCTTTGAAGACAATTTTGATTTTCCCGTTATCACCGAACACGACTCGCACCTTTCAGCTTTGGCTGAGTGGAGATATCTAAGCAAGGAGGAGCAGAGCAAATGCCGATGCTTTCTTGCATTACAGTCGATAGGAATAGGCATTGGCGCAGGTGTTATTTTGGATGGAAAAATCGTTGAGGGCGCATTTGGTATTGCCGGCGAAATTGGCCATATTGGGGTCAATTTTAATGGGATGAAAAATGTATACGGAGAAAGAGGAACTCTAGAGTATTATGCATCATCTGAAAGTGTAAGGCAATATGTGAGGGAGCGATTGAATGATTATCCTACTAGCAATCTTTCTGCACATAGTACCTATCAAGAAATTCTGCAGGCTTATTATGATAGAGATCCTCTTGCAACATGGGCTTTTGATCTCCTTGCATGGAGGCTCGCGTATGGGTTGCTCAGCACGTTTTTTATTCTGAATCCAAATAAGATTGTAATTGGCTCAGATTATCCTGCCTCGGAGGAGTTTGTTAATAAAATCAGGTTCGCCATCAAGACAATGGTACATTCTGAGATTTCAAGCAGAATGGATATTCGCTATTCAGAAATCGATGATGATACGACGTTACTTGGGGGATATTACTTTATTCTAGAAGATTTTAGTGAAAAAAAAATCTTGTATGAAATGATAAAGAAAGCCATCTGAGTTGGCACGGAATTTATTGGTTATACTATGCTCAGCATACAATATGACAATAGAAGCGCCTGGAGTTGTTTTGATTAAGGAAAAATTGCCAATTCATTGAGGTGGAAGCAGGTCATGCAATACAAAAAAGAAAGGGTGATGAAGTTTGAACCAAACTAGTATTCATGGTCCCTCCTGAAAAGGCTGCGACTATGCCCCAGAAGCACAATAAAACAGCATAAGCAAAAAACTTAATTCACTTCGAGCACCAGTTGATTCCAAAATATTCCACGTGAATCATCGACTAAATTATACAGTCGAAAGCACTCTCAAGTCACATAATCGTATAGGTGTTTTCGCAGAAAGGCAGATTATAAAATATGAAAAAATGCAAAAAAATGCTTGTGACTCTTCTAGTAATGATCATGGTAATCAATATTTGTGCTTGCAGCAGGTCGAGTACACAAGTATCAACGAGTAGCGACACTGTATTAAAGGAACCAACCAAAATTGTCTTCTTTACAGTTGCGGAAACTCTTGACGAAGATCAAATGAAAGCGCAGTTTAAAGAGTTCGAAGAATCAAACAATTGTGAAATTGAGATTGTTTTTACTTCTTCATCTGATTTTAAGCAGCAGTATACAACAATGGTAGCCAGCGGTGCACAAATTGATGTCATGGGTATCAATATTCAGGATATACGATATCTGTACGATACCGGTGCGGTGTTGCCTTTGAATGATTATATTGAGATTGATAAGTCGAAGTTTGTAGAGGGAGCACTAGATGCCGCTATATGGAATGATAACGTCTATGCAATCCCTTATGGCGCATTTTATACATCCATGGGGCTTTACTACAACGAGAGACTCTTCAATGAATTAGGATTTAACGTGCCTGCTACTTTTGAAGAATTCTATGACTTGGCTGACAAAGCACGTGAGGCAGGATACTATGCTTCAACCTTCCAGGCGGGCAATATGTACGATTTACCTGTTCTTTACATGTTATGTCTTGGCCAGCTTGTAGGCGGCGATGGGGTAGGCAATATTGAAAACATTTGCATGGGCAAGGCTAAATATACGGATGAGGTTAATGTAAGAGCAATGCAGGCACTTGCGGATCTGGCTGCCAATGGCGTATGGGATGACGGTTTCCTTGGAACTACGGAAGGTACTGCTGCAATGGCATTGTTCACTTCCGGCCAGGCGTTGACTTACATCACCGGTTCATGGAACCTTACTTCCATGAAGTCCGTTATGGGAGATGACCTAAAAGTCACTTATATGCCACTAATTGACAAAACCGCAACGCACTTTACAACTTGTGCAAAGAACTGCCCTAGTATCTGTATTTACTCTGGTGTTGAGGAGTCTAAGCGTCAACTTCTCGCAGATTTTTGCGAATACATTTCTGGTGCGTCTTATCAGCAAGAGATTCTCAATCTTCGCTGCAACGGAGACTTGAGCAACTCCTTTGATATTCCCGTGTATTTGAGCGTTGATGGAAACGACAATGAGATTCTTAACTATATAAAAGAGAATTTCTTACCTATTGGCCAAGATTTTCTTGATTGGTATTGGCCTCCTGAGGTAAATGCAGAACTTGCTTCTCAGATCCAGGCTGTTCTTGGCGGGGAAACCACAGCGGAAGAGGCGATGGCTGCTGTACAATCTGTTCAGGATAAGCTATTTGAGGAAGGTTATACATTTTCTCCTCGATAATTGGTAGGGAGTAATCAATTGGATAACATTGAAACGTGTGGCATACCAACGCTTACTGACTATAGTTGAAACCGAAAATCGCTCATACGATATGTTCAGCATTACATCTGTCATGGTTAGCTCACTCCTCTCAAAATAGTTTTAATCATTGTCAAATTATTGTCAAATTATACTCTAATAGCAGATCGGTTGAAACTGTCCTCAGCGGAAAACACAATGTTCACGGAGCTCACCGAGACTCACTCTGGTTTCGGTGAGCTTTCGACATAAAGAGCAGTGTTCGTTAACGCCTCCAGCTGTTTCGTATTTATGTTAACGTCTCGTTACCCTGGCAGATGCCAGCCAATACGACGAAGTCTCACGCAAACCATCATTAACACGGAAATTGCATTCAGGAATGGCCCTACTGTACAAATCTCATAGTGAATTTTATGATTTAGCCGGCGGGTCATGGCTGCTACATATTGTATTGTCTGTAATTTACAGGCAGTCTGAAAGATTGGTGAATTGACATGAGTAAAATAGAAAGAAAGAACCTGCGGGATGGGTATTTATTTTCTGCACCTGCATTGATTTTTTTTGTTGTGTTTACAATCTATCCTCTTTTATATGGCTTTGTCATATCATTGTACCAGTGGAACGGGGTAGGAAAAAAAACGTTCATTGGGCTAGGAAATTATGTGGGGCTAATTCAAGATTCTGCATTTTGGGCTGCGCTACAGCACAATATAATTTATGCAGTGGGTGTAGTTACAGGTAAGGTTGTTATTGGCTTGCTTTTAGCGATTTTGCTCACCCGAAAGATGAAGGGGATTACTTTCTATCGGATCTGTTTTTTTATGCCGATGATGATGTCTGCTGTTGCAGTTGGATATCTATGGGCTTATGTGTATAATTACAATTTTGGATTAATTAATAGTTTTTTGAAGGCCATTGGTGTGCCGATGAATCACTTGCCCAAGTGGCTTGGCAGTACGGATACTTCGCTTATTTCTGTTATCATCGTTGAACTTTGGCGGTGGGTGGGTTATCACACGGTAATCTTTATTGCAGCTATACAAGGTATTCCAAAGGAACTGTATGAAGCGGCAACAGTGGACGGAGCTAATGCCCTTCAAACGCATTGGTACATTACATTCCCGCAGCTGAAGTCAACGATTATACTGAATGTTATGTTATCCTTGATCGGTGCGATAGGTACATTTGATTTGATTCATGTAATGACAGATGGCGGCCCCAATAAATCAACAGAGATGATAATGACATATATGTATAATCAGGCGTTTATCGGAGATAGATTTGGTTATGCATCAGCAATCGCATATGTTGCATTTTTGATTATACTGATATTTACCATATTGCAAACGAAAGTAATTACGGAAGGATGATATAATGAAAGGGACGAAACAATATGTAAATAAGTTCTTACAGCACATTCTTTTGATTATTTTAAGTATTGTTTTTGTATATCCGGTATTATGGATGATTCTGGTGTCTTTCAAAAATGAAGCAGAGTTTTATACCGACCCATGGGGCTTGCCCACAAAGCTAAGATGGGAAAATTATGTTGTTGCATTTAGGAAAATCAATTTATTTGAATGCTATGCAAACACGTTATATGTGGCCCTCATTTCCATCATTGCAATTATAGTATGCTCATTTCTATGCGCATATGCACTTCAGAGGATTCGGTTCAAAACGTCCAAAATCATTTTTATAAGTATGGTCAGTACAATGGTTGTTCCGTTACAAGTCCGGCTTCTTCCTTTATATATGCTTTTGAAGGAGATGGGCTTAATTAGTACATTTGGGTCGTTAATCCTTCCATATATAAGTTCCGGCATACCGTTTTCAACATATCTGTTGTACACGTTTCTTAGGCAAGTACCATCGGCGCTGGATGATGCAGCAGAAATTGATGGTTGTTCAAAACTGAGATTTGCGATTCAAATACTATTTCCGCTTACAAAGCCCGGTATCGCAGCAGTTGTTATATTTCAATTTATGAACATATGGAATGATTTGTTTCTTCCACTAGTAATGATACAGACGGCTTCCAAAAAAACGATTGCCCTTGGGCTTTTAAAATTTAACGAGATGTTTGGACGGACTGATGTTATTGCACTGTTTGCAGCATTAGTCATGGTTAATATTCCGATAATCGTTGTGTATGCGCTTTTTCAGAAGCAGTTTATTGCTGGTCTGACTGCGGGCTCTGTCAAGAACTGATTGCGCGATGTGCGTGCACAATAATGATGCGGAAGAGAGGATTAATATAAGAATATGAGATATATATACATTCCCTATGAGATGGATGCCCCGGAAAGAAGAATCACTGTACACATGGGCAAAGCGTCTGTTTTTATTAATACGAAGTTAGCTGTGCAAACAGTAGATGCTTTTATGTGTTTTCCGATATTTGATGATTTTAGTGAAGTTACATTCGAAGCTGATAACGACACATTGATTAGGGCTGCTTACATATCTAGGGTTTGCCGAGAGAATGATAGAGTAAAGCTTAGACCAATTATACACCTGACACCTGATACCGGAACCTTTCTAGCGGTAAAGTCTGTTGAAAAAGCAGATGGTATCTGGCGCTTGTCTGCACTGTGTGATACTGTTTCTCAAAGTGGTAGCAATGCAGTTGCTATAAATGAATATGAATGTTCAGACTTGCTTCATTGGACCTTCGTTCGAGCTGGATCAGCGACTGCGTTTAACTGCGATACCTTGTTTTGTTGGAAGGGGGATGTCATCTCTGAAAAGAAATTTGTCGATAATGAAGGGCGAACAATTGTTTTCGGGATTGCAAAACCAAATACAGATATACCTGCACCGCTCTCGAACTTTATCAGCATTCCAGCTGTTTGGCAGAATGGACGGATGCAGCCGGCAAGAGAACTTGAGAATTTGCGGGTATGGAAACGTTACTGGCAATGTGAACCAATTGAAAAAACTTTCGAATTTGAGGCACGATTTCAGGTTGTACCCTATCCTGGGAATTCGAAATGGCCGCGAATGAGTATTCGTGAGAGCACCTGTACGCCTATGGACATTCAGGCACAGTCTGCCGAAGCACAGATTACCTTATTTGTAGGCCAAGAACCTTATATAGATATCGATTTTTGCGGTCTTACTTGGCATTGGGATGCTCACAATGCAACAATTGAGCGCGAAGATGGATATAAGCTTTCTCTTAAACCAGACCGAGGTAAAATTTCATTACATATGTTCTCTGACTCAATTGCACATGAGACATTCACACACGCAGGCGATGCAATTATTAGTTCTCTGTCAAACGGAAGAGGTATTGTGAAATATAAGAATGAGGAGGAGTCTATTTTTAAATTCACTTATCAAAGGGAACCATATATTCGCATTAGTACGCCTGGTAGCACAGCTAAACTGATTGAATTGAACTTCTATGGACTTAGAAGGGCAGGCTTCTCACCTAATTCTAAAAAAAAGGTCGCGCAGCTACGTAGGGGCGAACTCCTATATACTGCCAAGAATTATCGAGTATACGACAACTGTATAGAGGATGACATTTACGGAGAACCGGCCGCATGGGTCGCCGAGGGTGGCCGAAAAATATATTCTCCATTACGGCTTTTGGAAGATTTCCAGGAGCCTCAAAACAAGTGGTGGAGAAATAAGACCAGAGTAACTGACCATAGTGACTGTTTCACGGCACCGGAATATACAGGAAAATACCCGGAATTAAAGACGAAACTTCCAGTGCTCGCAGCGGCGTATAATGTTGCGGTAGACGTTCTTCTCAAGGATGTTTCCGAAGATTATTGCTTGCCTGGTGAAGAAGGACTTCTTGCTGCTTCCTTGGAGCAAGGTCTTGGGGCAGGCGGAGGGATGTGGGTGAGGGACACAAACCAAGCTGCGTTTCGTTCAATGAACCTTCTATGTCCTGAAGATATTAGATTTTCTCTTTCTCAAATTGTAAAAAAAGGCGTTGCTAACGGAAATGATGGCGCAGCAATGCCAGCCATTGGTATTTGGGATTATTATCTAGCTACTGGAGATAAATCTATTCTCTTTGAAACGTTAGCTGGAATTATTAAAAATGCAGAAGACACGGATAGAATATTCAATGAGGAGCGGAATCTTGTTCCAGCACCTGACGTTTTAGATGCAATTCCTGAGCCGGAATTGAATGACGGCTTTTGTTTTGCCACAAACGTATTCTATGCCCATATGTATATCTGCACAGCAAAAATTTGCATGGAAACAGATACAGAACCAGAAAAGTGTGAGTTCTGGGCTAATCGTGGTGAATCAATGCTTAGAACATTAAACGCAGAATATTGGAACGAAGAATGCGGATGCTTTTCAAATGGTCCCAAGGGGAGCGTTTATTATAATAACGGATGGTGGGAATCCACAGGAGCTGAACTATCCATCTGGCCAAAATTTAGAGTTTCGGATTCTCGCCAACGTAGAATAGTCTTACAGAATATTAAGAAGAACCCGCGAGCATTTACGGATTACGGTATAAATATGTTTCCTTATAAGGAATATGGGAATTTCTTTTGGAATCAGGTATGGGTCGCATGGGAACAGGGAATTGCAGTTGCTGCTGCTACCGAAGGAGATCTTGAGTTCCTAAGTGCAATCATTTTTCAGCACATCAGGAGCAGTGTTTTGACTCGAGACTTCCATGAATGTATTGATGCCGATACCGGTCGTATATGGAGTTGGCCAGGTCTTGCATGGCATGCCGCTGGATTCCTTGGTTATCTTGTGAGCGCATTATTTGGAATAGTTTATGATGAAGGCGGGATGAAAATAGCTCCCGCGATACCCGAACAGTTTGCTGACATCGGTATCGGAAATTTACGGTACCGAGATATGATGCTGAATATTCAAGTGAATGGATGGGGGAAAAAATACATTTGTCGCATTGATGGAAAAATGTCTGATGGCTTTATTTCGGCATCATTGCAAGGCATTCACAACGTAACTTTTGACTGCGTTGACTAAACGGAAATGTGCTTATCGGCTTAACGCAGTCGGGCAGAAAGTAGATGCAAGAGTCCGCAGTATTGGACAGCTGATATGATACAATATTGCTTATTCAAGAGGGATCAGAATCGCTATGATAGGCATATTGCCTAGTTACCACTCTAAACAGTATGGCTCGTCAAGCAATTTTTTACAGCTGACAGTGATTATCCCTCTCCTGTTCGGTATTCCTACTAATTCATTTTGCCCAAAAGGACTCAGTTCTTTATATCTATGCGAGAGATTTTGGTTTGCTCATCATTGATAAATAAACCACAGAAGAGGTTATATTGTGATTAATAAACGATATGTAATTGGTATTGATTTTGGATCTGACAGTGCAAGAGCTCTGCTACTAGACTCTGCTAATGGTACAAAGCTTGCGGAGGCATCCAGTTTATATCCACGGTGGGGAAAAAAGAAATATTGTAACGAAGAACTTGCACAATATCGTCAGCATCCTCAGGACTATATTGATGCATTAGAATCAGTGTTAGGAAGCCTTGTAACACAGGTGGATTCGGCTGTCACAAAAAAGGTAGTCGGTATTTCGGTTGGCACTACTGGATCAACAGTATGTCCGGTAGATAGAAAGGGCGTTGCACTTGCTTTAATTCCCGAATTTGCAGAGGATCCAGACGCCATGTTTCACTTATGGAAGGATCACACGGCTGTTGCCGAGGCAAAGGAGATAACTTCTGCTTTTTCAACCGGAGATGTTGACTACACTAAATTTCAAGGAGAATACTCGGCGGAATGGTTTTGGGCAAAAATCCTACATACAACAAGAAAGAATTCCAAAGTAAAGAATTCGGCGTATAATTGGGTCGAACAGTGTGATTGGATTGCAGGAGTTCTTGCTGATAAGCTAAATCCGAAAGAAATGGTATACTGTGCATGTGCTGCAGGGCACAAAGCTCTTTGGAACAGTTCGTTTGGGGGCCTGCCAGAGAGACGCTTGCTCTTCACTATAGATCCTTATCTAGGGCAAATATATGATATGCATTCCCGCCAACCTAAAAATGCGGGATCAATAATTGGACAGATATCCGGGCACTACGCAAATTTATTTGGCCTGAATGAAAAAGCTATTGTTGCCACGGGATCACTTGATGCACATGCTGGAGCAGTTGGTGTTGGTATTGGAGAAAACACGCTAGTAAAGGTTATGGGAACATCCACAGTTGATATGTTTATCGTAAAGGATAAAGATATTGACGGTATCAATATCCAAGGCTGCTGTGGGACTGCCGAAAATTCGATTATTCCAGGATATCTGGGTTGTGAAGCTGGACAAAGTGCTTTTGGCGACATCTATGTGTGGTATCGTAAGATATTGATGTGGGGCTTGAATGATGTTATTATCCCAGAGGAGATCATTTGTAGAGAAAAACTGGAGATAATAAAGAATTACCTTAGTTCAACAATTATTTGTGAACTTGAAAAGCATATAAAATATGATAGTACACAGTCGCTTATTGCACTGGACTGGTTCAACGGCAGAAGATATCCAAAACTCAATGAGAGAGTGACTGGAGCAATTATGGGATTATCTCTAGCTACAAAAGCTCCTGATATCTACTGCGCTATAGCTAGAGCAACTGTATTTGGTAGCAAGAGGATTTTTGATTCTTTCATCAATGCGGGAATCAGAATTGATAAGATTATATGTGTAGGCGGGGTTGCAACAAAATCAGATTATTTGATGCAAATGCTCTCAGATGTGCTTAACTTACCAATTATGGTATCCGGAGAAAGGCAGGGCTGCGCATTAGGGGCATGCATTTATGCAGCTGTTGGTGCGGGGGTATACTCGACTATCCAAGAGGCTCAAAAACAGTTTTGTGAACCATATTCCGCCAAGTTCTTTCCCAAGGAAAACATGCACGCCAAATATATGCTGGAATATGACAAGTATTTATCTTTGGGTGAGTATGTTGAGTATCATGTATCCGAATAAATAATTGCCTCATCACAAAACAAGGTAATACGACGTGTTCGCATATTGATAAAGCTGCAAATGAACTTGTTGATGCGTAAGCGTCAAACCTCCCCGCGTATAAAAGGCCGCCATCTCAAGAAGAACTGCTGCTCACCGAGATGGCGGCCTTTTATTTATGAGGCATATAGCATTCTTCCGGGGCATTTGCGGGAAGCAGGCTTTCATACTAATAATTTTTTAAAAAGATTGATAATTTGACGCCGTTGTTGTAGGTGCCGTCAAGATTTATGCGCAAATTTATTTGCAGACCCCGGCTGAATGACGTCAGCCGGCAATGAAGGCGTCGTCTAAAGCCGCCTCCAGATGCTTCATATTCATGTATTTCTTGTTGCCCCACTGAGTTCCCGCCACATGGCGAAGCCTCGCGCAGACCAGCATCAGGGCAGAGTTCCCATCTGGGAATGTCCCCACCACGCGAGTCCTGCGGCAGATCTCACGGTTCAGCCGCTCGATCACATTGTTGGTGCGAATGCGCGTCCAATGCTCACTCGGAAAGTCGCAGTAGGTCAGCGTCTCCTCGATGCCGTCCTCGACCTTCTTGGCGGCCTCCTTCAGCTTCATCGCTCTCAGCTCGGCCACAACGGCTTTCGCCTTCTCGCGGGAAGCCTTCTTGTTCTCCTGTGCGTGGATCGCCTTGAGCATTTTCGCCACAATTTTGGCCTTGGATTTGGGCACAACAGAGAAAACGTTGCGGTAGAAATGCACCGTGCAGCGCTGGTATTTGGCCTCGGGGAACACCTCGCCCACGGCCTCCAGCATCCCCATGCACTTGTCGCCGACAATGAGCTTCACGCCGTCCAAGCCGCGTCCGCGGAGCCACTGGAAAAAGCTGACCCAACTGGCCTTGTCCTCCTTCATGCCCTCGGCGGCTCCCAAAACCTCACGGAAACCGTCCTCATTCACGGCGATCGCCACCAGAATCGCCACATTTTCGTACTCTCCGCCCCAGTTGCGGCGCAGGTAGATGCCGTCCACGTAGACGTATGGATAGTGGCCGCCCTGCAAGGGGCGGTTGCGCCAGTCCTCGATGTGAACGTAGGCTTTCTTGTTCAGCTCGCTGATGGTGGCGGGCGAGACCTTGCTGCCCCACAGCGCCTCGGTGATGTCCTCTACCCGGCGCACGGAAACGCCTGCCAGGTACATCTCGATGAGGGCCTCCTCCACGCTGCTCTCCCGGTGGCGATACCGCTCGATGATGGCAGTCTCGAAGGATATGCCCTTGAGGCGGGGCATGTGGAGCGTGACGTCGCGGTCATATTATTGTACATTATCTTGCTGCAAATGAGCGGAAGCATATTTGCCCAATACACTTTTAATACGCACGCAATACGCATTATTTTTGCGGTGCGCCTGTAATACGCATTTAACACGGAGATAATGCGTATTAGCTATTTTCAACTACCGGGAAAGTGCAATATATCGGAATTTCTATATTGACAGCGACAATATATTGTGGTATATAAAGATTATCCAGTTATTTGTGCACCATTTGCAGGTCTATGATCTGCACCGCACACGTTGTAAAGTTTGTACTGAGGAGCGCCACGCTCCCGTTTGAGATTCGGGCCACTGCGCCCTCGTGCTTTAATGACTATGCTGCGAGAAATTTTCTCTCGCGGCATTTTCCACCTGTATGCCGCTTTGCCGCCGTGCCATGATGTACCTGTACTTAAGGCATCGCGCATTTAGGTCGGAGCAGAGCAGGCACGGGTGGAAGGCTGTAATCAACAGCTTTTCGCTCTGACTAAGAACCCGAAGTATGTCAAAATGCGCCTCCCGAAACCGGGGTGGCCATCAAAAATTGAACAATACTGCAAACGCAGGAAGGATCGTATGAAGCCGAAACGGCAGGAAGATTCTTCCTGCGTTTTTGCTTACTATTTTGTCGCGGCACTTGCCGACGCCGCGATACCGCAGGAAAAGAAAGAGCGCCGGAATCACTTCGGCGCAGATCAGGAAAAGAAGTTTTGTAAAAAGCCGTTGGGACGATACGGCAGGAAAATCGTTCAGGGAGAGGCAAGCTCCCGCCCTGTATGCCGCAGTCAGAGTGCGGCGCCGGTCATACGGGGTATCGCACATCCTTCGATCCGTCACCGGGCGGATCACAGGACACCGGCGGAGCCTTCCGCAGCCGAGTTCAGCGGCCTGGTGTCCGCCACCGCTCCATCGGAGCAGGGCATGTTTGCCTCATGTGGCAGTGTACTGACCTGGCACAAGTAAAGAGAGACAGACATACGGACAGGCCGCGAAAAGCGCGCAGCATCAAGGCTTTCCGTTTGCGGCAGTCTATCCTTTCTGCGGAAATGCGCCGGAAACGGCGCTCCTTGCCAACGGGTGAAGTGCGCCCGTCTGAACACAACTATGATTACAAGGAGATTTCTCTATATGACCACAAAAGGCATTTACCACACCCTCGTTACCCAGTTGGACAAGCTGGCCCGCCACAACCGTCAGGGCAGCTTCCGCACGAAAGGCCGTTACTACGAGGCGGTCAAGCGTTTCTGCGCCTACCTCGCCGCCCACTACCATCTCCAAAAGCTGGAGAACGTCAGCGGCAAGCATCTAGTAAGCTACGTTCTCTATCTACAAGAGCAAGGCAAATCCGCCAGCACCATCAAGACCGACCTCTCCGCTATCCATTTTTTCCATGATAAGATGTCCCATCCCCGTTATGCGCTGCCGGGCAACGAGGAACTAGGCGTTGCTTTGGAACGCCGCCGCTTCGGGCAGCAGGATCGTACATGGACGAACTCGGAGTTCGGCAAGCTGATCGGCCGCGCCATGGTGGAGGAGCGGGAGGACTACATCCTCTCCCTGTATCTGGCCCGCTATGCCGGTCTGCGTATCCACGAGTGCTTTCGCATGGACACCGCCGCGGCGGAGCGTGCGCTGCGCGAAAACGCCCTCACCGTAAAGGGCAAGAGCGGCAAGGTGCGTATTGTTCCCATCGAGGACGACCGTATCACGATGATGCTAGAACGGCTGCTGGACAAAACGGAGCGCGGACACAAGCTGCTGGTGCCGGATGGCATCTCCACCGACCGGGCCATCAATGGCATGCAGCAGTTTATCCTCCGCGACCCTGACGCTATCTGTGACCCTACAGCGCCGGACAGGCGCATTACCTTCCATGGACTGCGACATACCTACGCTGCTGAAAAGTATACATCTCTCATCAACGGCGGCATGACGCCTTTGGATGCCCATTTTACCGTCTCCCGTCTGCTGGGGCACGAGCGGCCCGATGTAACGGACATCTATCTGGCATCCGTAAAGGGAGGCGCTGCCCATGGAGAATAAGTATCGTGACCTGCATGAGCTGCCCGTGACACTGCGGGTGGGGGACTTGATGCCCATTCTCGGCATCGGGCGCAACACCGCCTATGAACTGATCCGCAGCGGACAGATACGGAGCGTCCGCAGTGGAAGCAGACCGGATCATCAACATCGCTGGTACTAAAGGCTCCAAAAACGGAAAGCAGTGTGCGGAAGGTATTTCTGGCGAAAACCGTTTCGATGGCGCTCACAGGGGAGAAAGATAGGCAGCAGAGGGCAAAAGAAATGCTGGACAGCGATTATCAGGACTTTGGCCTTGTGATTGCCCATGAGGACGGACGTCCCTACGAGGAAAGGCAGATTGCCTTTCTGCTCCGCAAGCTGACCGATGCCACAGGACTGCCGCCGGTAGTTTTTCACAGTCTGCGGCATTGCAGCGCCTCGCTGAAGCTGCAAATCGGCGGCGGAAACATCAAGGCGGTGCAGGGCGATACTGGCCACGCACAATCCCGTATGGTAACAGATCTGTACGCCCATACCAACAACGAGGAGCGCCGCCGGTTGACGGAGAAGGTAGAGGCGGATTTCTTCCAGAAACGGGCTGATGTGCCGCAGGAAAAGCCGCTGGATAACTCTGCGGAACAGGCGTACCGCCTGCTGCAAGAAAATCCCGACATTGCTAAATTGATCATTGCAACGCTGCAAAAACAGACGCAGCAATAGCTTGTTGGAAGATCTGTTGGAAAGTCCAACGAAACTAAGAAACGATAAAACAAAACAAACCCTGTAACCGTTGTGGTTACAGGGTTTGCGTGGAGCTGCTGGGCGGATTCGAACCGCCGACCTCATCCTTACCAAGGATGCGCTCTACCGACTGAGCTACAGCAGCATATGGCGACCAAGATGGGGCTCGAACCCACGACCTCCAGCGTGACAGGCTGGCGTTCTAACCAACTGAACTACTTGGCCAAATGAAATTTGGTGGGAACAACTGGACTCGAACCAGTGACCCCCTGCTTGTAAGGCAGGTGCTCTAACCAGCTGAGCTATGCTCCCGTCCTTGCCGCACACATTAGTACCGCGGCGACAAGAGAGATTATACTAAATATAAGCCAGACTGTCAACACCAAATTTCAATTTTTTTACTATTTTTTCGGGCGTCCGCGGCCAGCTGCTCCAGCTGCTGGCGGTCGAAGTCATACACCGCGTCGCAGAACTGGCAGGTCATGTGGCAGGAGCCCTGCTCCCGCAGGATGCCCTCCAGCTCGTCGGCCCCCAGGGACAGCAGCGCCCGCTCCACCCGCTGGCGGCTGCAATAGCACTTGTAGCTTACCGGGCAGGTCTCCAGAATCTTCAGCTCAAAATCGGACATCACCGTCCGCAGCAGGTGCTCCGGGTCCGGATCCCGGTCCAGGATGGCGGACACCGGCCCGGCGGCCATGATGCCGCCCTCCACCTTGGCGATGGTATCCTCCCCGGCCCCGGGCATCAGCTGGATGAGATAGCCTCCGGCGGCCTTGACGCTGTGATCCCGGTCCACCAGCACCCCCAGGGCGCAGGCGGTGGGAATCTGCTCCGACTCCACGAAATAACCGGCAATATCCTCGGCGATCTCGCCGCCCATCAGGTCCACGGTGCCCACATAGGGCTCCTTCATGTGCAGGTCCTTGATGACGGTGATGGTGCCCTCGCCGCCCACGGCGCCGCCTACGTCCAGCTTGCCGTCGTCCCGCAGGGGCAGGTCCACCTGGGGATTGGCCACATAGCCCCGGACGTTGCCCTCGGCGTCGGACACCGCCAGCACCGTACCCAGAGGGCCGCCGCCCTTGATCTGCAGGGTCAGGCTGGCCCCCTGGCCCTTCAGGGCGTTGCCCATCATGGACGCGCCGGCCAGAGCCCGGCCCAGGGCCGCCGTGGCCACCGGGCTGGCGTGATGGATCTGCCGGGCCCGCTCGGTAAGCTCCCGGCTGCAGATAGCCGCAGCCTGCACCAGGCCGTCGGTGGAAATCGCTCTTACAATATAATCGCTCATGCTTACAAAACCTCTTTTATTTGCGAATGCAGGTGAAATACACCCGATCCTCACCGGGCACGGGGCGGCGCAGCTTCCCGTCGCCCCAGGTGCGCACGTCGGCAAAGCCCGCCTCCTCCAGCCACCGGGTCAGCTGCTCCACGGAGTAGCCCCGCTGGCGGTGCAGCTCGAAGCTGCGGTCCCAGGACCCGTCCTCCGCCAGGGTGAACAAGTCCATATAATAGGTACACAGCCCCCGGCGATACTCGGTGCGCCACACGCAGTAGGTGTCCTCCGTCTCGTCCAGGAACACCTGTCCGTCCAAGGCGGCCAGCCGCTCCGGCAGCCGCACGTCGAAGGCCAGCAGGCCCCCGGGGCTGATGAACAGGTGCAGCCGCTGAAAGGTCCGCTGCACATCCCGGGGATTTGTCAGATAGTTCAGGCTGTCCAGGCAGCAGATGGCGGCGTCCACGGTGCCGTACAGGTCCAGCCGGGGCATGGACTGGTGCAGGAACAGGGGCGGTACCTCCGCCGGGGCGCTTTTCTCCCGGGCGGCGGCCAGCATCTCCTGGGACCCGTCCACAGCGATGAGCTCATAGCCCCGCCCGGCCAGCAGCCAGGTCATGGACCCGGTGCCGCAGGCCAGGTCCAGCACCGTGTGCACCGGGATGCGGCTGCGGCGGAACAGCTTTTCCAGAAAGTCTGCCCGCTTTTCATATCCCACGTCCCAGGTCAGCTCGTCATAGGCCCCGGCCAGCTGCTGGTAGCTGCTCATTTGTCCTCCTGCTCCTTCATGCGCTCCAGCACGTTCTCATATCCCCCCGCGCCGTTGAGCAGGGACCGGTTCACCCGGCTGATGGTGGCGCTGGAGGCGCCGGTTTTCTCCAGAATATCGCTGTAGAGCATCCCGTCGTTGAGCAGGGTGGCCACCTCGTACCGCTGCTCCATGGACCGCAGCTCGGAAATGGTACACAGGTCCTGGAAGAAGCTATAGCACTCCTCCTCATTTTTCAGCGTCAGGATCGCCCGGTACAGCAGGTCGCTTTTTTCCTTCTGGGCAATCTTGGATTTCGCCGCTCTTACCATAATTGTTTTTCCTCCGTTTCCAAAAAACGTAGTATTTGTTTTCCTCGGGTAGTCATTTTACCATTTTAACCTATAAAAGTAAACCGTTTATGCAAAATTTTTTTGCAAATTTTACGGTTTGTTCACACTCTCCCCTGCCGCCGTCCGGCAACGCTCCCGGGAGCGTTACCGGACACTTTGCGTTTTAGCGTCCTAAATCCTACCAACCTACCATGCTGACGGTAACGGTTTTTGCGTGCTATTTCGTCCCGTCTTAAAAATTTCAACATATTGTCGACCCTTTTCGCGATAAATTCCGGTAAAATCGTCCGTTTTCGATTTTCCACACGGGAATCTTTACGCCATCGGGGGAAATCTTTATGAACTATTTATGAATGCAGACTATTCGTTGTCACCATTTTCACGAAATTTGTGCTATACTCACTGCGTAAACCAGAGCTGTCCGGGAGCTCTGAAAATCACAAAACGACTATAAAGGAGTGTGTGTTTGTGGCAACATTTATCATCGGTCTTGTGATCCTGTTCGGCGGCGCTGCGCTGTACGGACGCTTCTGCGAGAAAGTTTTCGGGCCTGACGACCGTCAGACCCCGGCCTACGCCAAACAGGACGGCGTGGACTATATCCCCATGAAGGGCTGGAGAAACAGCCTGATCAACCTGCTGAACATCGCCGGTACCGGCCCCATCCTGGGGCCCATCCAGGGCATTCTGTTCGGGCCCATCGCATTTATCACCATCCCCATCGGCAACGTCATCGGCGGCGCCATGCACGACTATTTCTCCGGCATGATCTGCCTGCGTGACGGCGGCACCCAGATGCCCCAGATGATCAAGCGCTATTCCAATAAGGGCATTTTCAACGTATACAACGTGTTCTGCTGTCTGCTTCTGCTGCTGGTGGGCGCTGTGTTCGTTTACACCCCCGGCGACATTGCCGCCACCTCCGTTTTCGGCTTCGACGGCAAGCCTACCTCCGTCTCCACCTGGATCATTTACGGCGTGATCTTCCTGTATTACCTGGTCGCTACCGTGTTCCCCATCGACGCCATCATCGGCCGCATTTATCCCATCTTCGGCGCCATCCTGCTGTTCTCCGCCGTGGGTGTGTTCATCGGCATCTTCGTCAAGGGCTATCCCCTGCTGAACGTGTGGGACGACTGGTCCTCTCCCATCCTGCAGCTCACCGGGGCTGACGGCGCGGTTAAGAGCTTCACCTATGCAGACTACTTCAAGGGCGGCCACTTCCTGCCGATCTTCTTCGTTACCGTGGCCTGCGGCATTCTGTCCGGCTTCCACTCCACCCAGACGGCTATCATCTCCCGCACGGTGAAGAACGAGCGTCAGGGCCGCATGACCTTCTACAACATGATGATCCTGGAAGGCTTCATCGCTATGGTGTGGGCCGCTGGCGCTATGGGCGTGTACAATCTGGCTCTGCAGGAGCCCAACGCCTCCCTGGCCACCGGCACCATCGGCGTGGTGTGCAAGGATATCCTGGGCCCCGTGGGCGGCATCATCGCCCTGGTCGGCGTTATTGTTCTGCCCATCACCTCCGGCGATACCGCTCTGCGTGCTCTGCGCCTGTCCCTGGCGGAGACGTTCCACCTGGACCAGTCCACCAACGGCAAGCGTATGCGTCTGGCCATCCCTGTGTTTGTCCTGGCTGCCGGCATCATCGTGTTCGCCAAGTTCAACAAGGACGGCTTCAACATTCTGTGGCGTTACTTCGCATGGTCCAACCAGACCCTGTCTCTGTTCGCCTTCCTGTGCATCACGGTGTGGATGTTTGAAAACGGCAAGGGTAAGTTCGCGTGGATGCCGCTGATTCCCGGCGCGTTCTACGCCTTCATCTGCTCCACCTACATCGCCAATGCGCACATCGGCTTCAACATCCCCTGGACCGCCTCCTACATCATCGGCGTGGTGTTCGCCATCGCCTATGTGGTGGCTCTGTGCCTGTATGGCAGAAAGCGCGGCGCGGCTGTGAAGCTGAAAATGAACAAGTAACTCTTTTTCTCCTGACAGCATATAGGCGTAAATCCCCCGGCACCTGCCGGGGGATTTGCGCTTTTTGTCCGGTGTTTTTTTAACGGTTTTTCGACGGGATTCTCATTTCAGGGATTGAGTCGGGCGGTTCGATATGTTATACTGGACTTACTTTTTCAGGAGGCAAGCCATATGACACTCAACGAATTGAAAATCGGCCAGTCCGGGGTCATCACCGCCGTAGGCGGCGACGGCCCCCTGCGCTGCCGTTTGCTGGATATGGGGCTGATCCCCCGCACCGCCGTGAAGCTGATGAAGGTGGCCCCCATGGGGGACCCCATCGAGATCCGGGTCCGGGGCTATGAGCTGACCCTGCGGGTGGAGGACGCCATGAAGATCCAGGTAAAGGAGGCGGCGGTATGATTTTCGCCCTGGTCGGCAATCAGAATTGCGGCAAAACCACGCTTTTCAACGCCCTCACCGGCTCCAACCAGCACGTGGGCAACTTCCCCGGCGTCACCGTGGACCAGAAAACCGGCGAGATACGGGGCGAAAAGGGCTGCTCCGTGGTGGACCTGCCGGGCATCTACTCCCTGCGGCCCTATACCCAGGAGGAGATCGTCTCCCGGGACTACATCCTCAACCAGAAACCCGACGGCATCATCAACATCGTGGACGCCACCAACATCGAGCGCAACCTGTACCTGACGCTGCAATTGCTGGAGCTGCGGGTGCCCATGGTGCTGGCCCTGAACATGATGGACGAGGTCCGGGCCAACGGCGGTGCCGTGGACGTGCAGCGGATGAGCCGGGAGCTGGGCATCCCGGTGGTTCCCATTTCCGCCGCCAAGGGCGAGGGCGTGTCGGAGCTGGTGGATCAGGCCCTGGCCGCGGCCCGGGGCCGGGTACTGCCCAAGGTCACGGACTTCTGCGCCGACGATTCCGCCGTCCACCGCTGCATCCACGCGGTGGTGCACCTGATCGCCGACCACGCCGACCGCATCGGCGTTCCGGCCCGGTTCTGCGCCGCCAAGCTCATCGAGGGCGGCGACGACCTGGCGGACCGTCTGGCCCTGGACCAGAACGAGCGGGAGCTGCTGGAGCACTGCATCGTCCAGATGGAGACGGAGACCGGCCTGGACCGCAATGCCGCCCTGGCGGATATGCGGTACAGCTTCATCGAAAACGTGGTGTCCGCCTCGGTGGTCAAGTGCCGCGAAAGCCGGGAGCACGCCCGGTCCGTAAAAATGGACCGCCTGCTGACGGGCCGCTATACGGCGGTGCCGGTGTTCCTGGGCATCATGCTGCTGACCTTCTGGCTGACCTTCGACGTCATCGGCCAGCGGCTGTCGGACTGGCTGGCGGTGGGGGTGGACGCCCTGACCGCCCTGGTGGACCGGGGCCTCACGGCCTACGGCATCAACCCGGTGGTCAAGAGCCTGATCGTGGACGGCATTTTCGCCGGCGTAGGCAGCGTGCTGGTGTTCCTGCCCATCATTGTGACGCTGTTCTTCTTCCTGTCCATCCTGGAGGACACCGGCTACATGGCCCGGGTGGCCTTCGTCATGGACAAGCCCCTGCGGAAGATCGGCCTCTCCGGCCGCAGCATCGTCCCCATGCTCATCGGCTTCGGCTGCTCCGTCCCCGCCATCATGGCCACCCGCACGGTGTCCTCGGACCGGGACCGGAAAATGACCATCCTGCTGACGCCGTATATGAGCTGTTCGGCGAAAATCTCCATCTACGCCTTCTTCACGGCGGCCTTCTTCCCCCGTTACCGTGCCCTGGTGATGATCGGCCTGTATGTGCTGGGCATCCTCATCGGCATTGCGGCGGCGCTGATCATGAACAAGACCGCCTTCCGGGGAAAGCCCGTGCCCTTCGTCATGGAGCTGCCCAACTACCGGCTGCCCAGCGTCAAAAGCGTGGCCCTGCTGCTGTGGGAAAAGGCCAAGGACTTCCTGCAGCGGGCCTTCACGGTGATCTTCCTGGCCACCATAGTCATCTGGTTCCTCCAGAGCTTCGACACCCGGCTCAACGTGGTGTCCGACAGCGCCGACAGCCTGCTGGCCCTGATCGGCCAGGTGCTGGCCCCCCTCTTCGCTCCCCTGGGCTTCGGCGACTGGCGCTGCGCCACCTCGCTGATCTCCGGCTTCATCGCCAAGGAATCCGTGGTCAGCACCCTGGAGGTGCTGCTGGGCGGCAGCGCTATCTCCGGCCTGTTCACCACCCGGTCCGCCCTGAGCTTCCTGGTGTTCACCCTGCTGTATACCCCCTGCGTGGCGGCGGTGGCCACCATCCGCCGGGAGCTGGACTCCTCCCTGAAAACCCTGGGCGTGGTGGCCATGCAGTGCGGCGTGGCCTGGCTGGCCTCCTTGGCCATGTACGCCATCGCGGGGCTATTCTAAGATTGTTCCAAAAGGTCAAAGACCTTTTGGAACAATAGGCTTACAGTCTGCTGCGCGCATAATTTGTTCGCTGAAAGCGAACAAATTCCACACTTGCAGACTGAGAAGTGTTTTTTGCGACGTACACGCCGCCGCAAAAAACGGATTGCATTTAATTTGCCGCCCGCAGGCGGCAAACTCTGTGAGACTTTTTGACAATCTCAAAGGCCCCCGCCATCCGGCGGGGGCCTTTGCTGTTGTGCTATGGATTGCTATGGGGTGGTCCGCTTAGCTGTTGCGCTTTTTGCGGGACACGATGACCAGCACCACAGCCAGAGCGGCAGCGCACACCAGGACGATGATCCACATGGTGGTGTTGCTCTCGTCGCCGGTCTTGACGCCGGGCTGGGTGGGCTGATCGGGCTTGTAATTGGGATCGGTCTCGCCGCAGACGGTGCACTTGCCGTCCTTATAGTCGTGACCGGCAGCGGGGATGACCCGGGTCTCCACTTCGCCGCAGGCGGAGCAGGTGCGGGTCTCCAGGCCGTCCTGGGTGCAGGTGGGGGCGGTGGTGACCACCCATTCGCCGAAGGTGTGCTCATGGGCGGTGCAGACCACGTCGTTGCGGTCGCGGATGCGGATACGGGGGGCCATCTCGGTGCCGTCGGCCAGGACGAAGGTGTTGTCGTAGGAGGCCAGGCCGGTGGCGGAGATCTCGCAGCCGATGGACAGGTTCTTCACGTCATAGGAGGTGGTGATATAGCCGTCGATGAACACCCGAGCGATCTTACCCTCGCTGTCGCGGACCAGGATGGTCTGCACCAGGCCGTCGGCCATCTCATAGCCCACCACGAAGCCCTTCAGGGTCACCAGCTGGCCCAGGACGGAGCCGTCGTTGATCTGGGTGGAGGTGACGGTCTTGGGGGTGACGGGAGTGGTCTCGCCGATCTTCTCGATGGAGGAAACCTGCAGCTCGTTCTCGCCCTGATAGGTCTCCGTCACGCCGGTGACCCGGACCACGTCGCCGATCTTGAACTCACCGGCCACGGGGAAGCAGTTGATGCCGCCGGTCTCATCCTGGACATAGATGCAGTCGAAGAAAGCGGTGGCCTTGTCATAGCCGGAGGCATTGGAGGTCACGACACCCTCGATGGTGTACTTGTGACCGGCCTCGGTCTGGGCCTGGACAGTGGCGATGTCGGTGACCTTCACGGGGTTGATGGCCCGCAGCAGGTTCTCGCAGATCTTATAGTTGGAGTAGTTCTTCTCGGAGCCGTTGTCGCTGATGGTGGCCTGGACCTCAAAGTTGGACATGAAGGCCGCGCCGGACACGATGATCAGGCCCTTGCCCTCCAGCTGCTCGCTGGCCATGGCCAGCAGGCGGCTGTCGTTTTCGGCATAGGCGTACTTGGGCACGTTGGCGCCGCCCAGGCCGTCCTTATCCACGTCCACGGAATAGGTGGTGCTGTGGGCGTATACCACCGGGGAAACGGTGGCGGGCAGGGTGGAGGTGGGGTTGCCGTCTGCATCCACGGCATACACGGAGGCGCCGCCGTAGTGGCTGAATACCTCGGTGTACAGGCGGTCATAGGGATGAGCGGGGTCCACCTCCACGCCATCGGTCAGGAAACTCTGACCGTAGGTGTTGAAGTACAGACGCCACTTGTCCACGCCGTCGGCCGCGCTGCGGACGTCGTCATAGGTGGCGTCGTCGCTGATGCGCAGGCTGGAGCCCAGGGCCTGGAGCACCTCGTTCTGGGTGGCGGCCATGTGCTTGATGGCGGGGTTGCTCTGGATCACGTCATAGTTTTCGTAGTTGTCGCTCCAGCCGGCCAGGATCACGGTGCCGCCGCCGGCGTTGAAGGCCGCAATGGCCGCCAGCTCCTGGGCGCTGTAGGTCCGGGGATCGGTCTGGGCGTCCGCCAGGCGGCGGGAGGGAGCGGTGAGGATCAGGGCCTTGAACTTGGGATTGGAGCAGGCGGCGATGAGCTCGTCGCTGGTCTTCAGCTCCACGGTGCGGACGTTGTACTTGCCCGCCAGGTTGCCGAAGTTGCCCATGGAATCCTTGTAGTTACCGGCCACATACTCGTTGTAGTGGGAGGCGTCGATGCCGATATACACCAGGTCGTCGGCGTTCAGCACGTCCAGGGTAATGTCCTTGGTGAACACATACTCCTTGCCGTCCTGCTCCAGCACCACGGTGGCGGTGACCTTATAGACCCGGGCGGTGTCGAAGGAGACGTCATAGCTCAGGGCCAGGGTGCCGCTGGCGGGAACGGTGCCCACATCGGTGGCGGAGGCCAGGACCTGACTGCCCACGGCGTAGGTGATGGACTTGATATTGGCGTCGGTGCTCTCGCTGTTGAACAGGGTGGTGGTGACGGTCATGGCCTCGCCGGTGACGGGGGTGGAGGTTGTAAAGTGCAGTAAGATAGTTTACAGATTGTGCAATCACATGGTTTACAGTTTT
>OHVO01000274.1_pt1 | contig 25624 bp, 24 predicted proteins | sample 1579371 | NCBI WGS metagenome assembly OHVO01 (sample SAMEA3882557, study PRJEB24775) | human gut metagenome | biome: human-associated habitat; feature: intestine environment; material: feces | place: Netherlands | collected 2009/2010 | reverse complement strand
AAAATTACGCCCGCCATGCGGGCCGCCATGGACGAGACGGCAAGACGACGCCAGATTCAGGATGCGTATAACAAGGCGCACGGCATCGTGCCGAAGACCATCGTGAAATCCATCCGGGATCTGATCGAAATCTCCGCCTCGCCCACACCGGAACACAAGGGCAAGGGCGGCGTAAAGATGACGCGGCAGGAACTTGCGCGTGAGATCGAAAAACTCGAAGCGCAGATGCGCAAGGCCGCGCACATGATGGAATACGAATATGCCGCTGTGCTGCGCGACGAGATCATCCGTCTGCGCACGGAGGCAGACAAAAAATCATGACGAGAAGAACAGAACTCCTGCCGGGCGTGTTCCTCACGGCCGTGCAGGACAGGCGGTTCAAGACCGCCTGCTTCAGCCTCAGCTTTTTAAGGCCGCTTCGCGTGGGCGAGGCGGCCATGAACGCGCTTCTGCCGAGCGTGCTTCTGCGAGGCAGCAAAAAAACGCCATCCATCCGCGCCATTGCTGACCGGTTGGACGATCTGCACGGCGCATCCGTCGGCGCGCTGGTGCGCAAAAAAGGCGAGGTTCAGCTTACGGGATTATTTGCAGATTGCCTGGAAGATCAATACGCGGGCGAGACAGTTTTTTTGCAGCTTCTGGACTTCGTATCAGAACTGCTTTTCTGCCCGCAGATGGAAAACAGCGCGTTTCTGCCGCAGCTTGTGCAGCAGGAACGGCAGAATCTGCAAAACGCCATGCAGAGCGTTCTGGACGACAAGGGTGCTTACTGTGAAAGGCAAATGCTTCGCAGCATGTGCCGGGGCGAACGCTACGCCTGCGGCCGTCTCGGAGAGCCGGAGGAGTTGGATGCGATCGACGCACGCACGCTCTGGACGCACTATGAATCACTGCTGGCCTCGTCGCGCGTGGAACTTTTTTATCTCGGCAGTCAATCTGCAGATGAGATCGCAGTACAGCTTCGTCCGCTTCTGGCGCAGCTGCCGCGTGCGGCCTGCGTCATGGCTTCGACCGTTCCCGGTCCGCAGCCGCAGACACTGCGGCGGTTTTCCGAAACGATGCCGCTCGCGCAAAGCAGATTTTCGATGGGCTTCCGCACGGATGTGACGCTGCAAAGTGCGCAGTATCCTGCAATGCTGCTTCTGAACGCAATGCTCGGCGGAGGTGAGCAGAACCGGCTCTATACCGTCGTGCGCGGGCAGCTGGCTCTATGCTACGAGGCCGGAAGCTGGTACGACGGACACAAAGGCATCTTGGCCGCATCCGCCGGATGCGGCCGTGCAGACCTGACCGCCGTTGAGCAGGAAATTCTGCGTCAGCTTGCGGAACTGGCCGAAGGGCGTTTTTCTCAGGCAGAACTGGAAATAGCCCGCGCGGGGCTGCTGTCCGATCTGCGGCTGCTGTGCGACAGCCCCGGCAGGCTTGATGAATTTTATACGGGCCGCGCAGCGGCGGGCATTTCGCAGAGTCCTGCTGAACTTGCCGCTGCAGTTCGTGCCGTTCCGGCAGAGGACATATGCGCCGCTGCGCGGCAGGTGCGGCCCGATACGGTCTATACGTTGGAGGAAGCATGAGTTGGAACGACTATCCCGCGCTCGGAGAGCGCTGTTATCTGGAAACGCTTCCGAACGGTCTGCGCCTGCGCGTTGTGCCGAAGCCGGGCTTCGCCGGGAAATTCGCGTTTCTCGGGGTCAATGTTGGATCGTGTGACACGCAGCTTCCGTTAAGCGGCGGCTGGCAGACCGTGCCGGACGGCACGGCGCATTTTCTGGAGCACCGCATGTTCTGCCTGCCGGACTGCGACCCGGAGGCGGCGTTTTCCAGCCTCGGTGCGGAGTCGAACGCTTTTACCGACTATGCGATGACCGGCTATTATTTCACCTGCACGGAACACTTTGAGGACTGTCTGCGCTTGCTTCTGCGCATGGCCTCGACGCCGTACTTCCCGCCGGAAGCAATGGCAGCGGAGCGTGCCGTCATTGCCGACGAAATTGCGCTCTACGACGATTCGCCCGAGGACTGCGCGCAGGAGCGGCTGTGCCGCGCACTGTATCGCCGCCACCCCATCCACATTCCCATTGCGGGCTCCCGCCGCTCCATCCGCGCCGTCACGCCGGAGCTGCTGCGGCGCTGTTTTGACGCGTTTTATGTTCCGGCCAATATGGCGCTTGTCATCATGGGCGATGTGGACGCGGAGGCTGCCGCACGGCTTGCACAGGAGTGTCTGCCGCCGGACTTCTCGCCGCCGCCTGCGCGGCCTTGCGGCGAAGCGGAACCTGCGTGCGCATTCCGGCACAGAACGTGCCGGAAACTCCCGGTCAGCCAGCCGGTGTTTTCTATTGGCTTTCGGGCAGAGCCGTCCGCAGAGCCGCTCCGGCAGGAACTCACGGGACAGCTTGCCGCCGAATTGCTGCTGGGCGAAAGTTCAGCGCTATATGAAAGCCTTTATACACGCGGCCTGATCGACGCAGATTTCTCCTCCAGCTTTACGCGCGTTCCCGGCGCGGCGTTTTTGCAGGTGAGCGGTGCAGGGTGCGACCCGGAAGTTGTGCTGGAAGCCATTTTGCAGGCACCGAAGACCGGCTTTGTGCCCACACGGTTCGAGAGACTGAAAAAATCTGTACGCGGCAGACTTCTGCGGGAACTTGACGGATTTGAATCAACCTGCTATCGTATATGCGAATCCCTGTTCGCAGGCAGCGAATGCTTCGGCGAGTTTGATCTGCTGGATACCATTACACGTTCTGACGCGGAAGCGCTCCTGACGCAAACAATCACACCGGAACGTGCTGCGCTCAGCGTTATTGTGCCGGAAGAAGCATGAATTTCAGATGCACCAGCTGTAGGGGCCGATGCCCATCTTCGGCGCTAAGAGCCGCGCGATGTGCGGTTGCGCCTCGAAACTAGCCTGCGGACGTCGCATCGGCCCGCGCAGAATGCACCGGTTTTACGGAAAACTTCGGCGAATTCGCAACTTTCCAAACGGGTGGACGACTCTGTCCGCCCGCAGGATGCACCGTTTTTTTCGGAAACCCTCAGCGAATCAGCAGCTACCCAACGGGCCGACGTAGGCATCGGCCCCTACAAAACGTATGCACCCAAAGGCCCCCTCGGCTTTGGAGCGGGCCGCCGGAGGCAAACGCCTCTCAATTCATCAGGAGGAATTCATATGTTTCTCGCATCTCCCATCACATTCCCGAATCTCGGCATCGAGATCAACCCCAGTCCCGTGGCCTTTACGGTCTTCGGGAAGGACATCTACTGGTACGGCATCATCATTGCCGCCGGATTCCTGCTCGCCGTGTTTTATATGCTCTCGCGGGCAAAGGACTTCGGCGTCACGCAGGACGATGTGCTCGATATGATCCTCTGGGCGGGGCCCATCGGTGTCGTCTGCGCACGTCTGTATTACTGCATTTTCTATTGGGAACTTTACGCCGATGATCCCATTTCCATCCTCTATATCTGGGAGGGCGGGCTTGCCATCTACGGCGGCATCATCGGCGGCGCAATTACGCTGCTTGTCGTCGCAAAGCATAAGAAAATTCCGGCCACAGTCCTGCTCGATGTGGCGGGCATGGGCGTCATCATCGGCCAGCTTGTGGGCAGATGGGGCAACTTCATGAACCGCGAGGCGCACGGCGCCGTTACGGATACGTTCCTGAAAATGGGCCTTCAGGACGTATCCGGCGTTGTGACGTATTACCACCCGACGTTCCTCTATGAGTCCGTTTGGAACCTCGTTGGCTTCATCGGCCTGCATTTTTTCTCAAAGAAGCGGAAATTCGACGGCGAAGTGTTCCTCGCCTATGTGGCGTGGTACGGCCTCGGCCGCGTGTGGATCGAGGGACTGCGCACCGACAGCTTGTATCTGTTCTCTACCGGCATCCGCGTCAGCCAGCTTGTGGCAGCTGTCTCCTTCCTTGCCGCAGGCGGAGTTCTTGCGTGGGTGCTCATCAAAAAGAAGCCCACACCCGATACGCTCTACGTCAATCGCAGGCGCAATGAATCGCAGGAAGGCGAAAAACAGGCCGATTAAAAGAAAATTTACAAAATAACTGACATTGCACATCACTTGCCTATTCCATTTTTTTCGGGCAGGTGCTATACTACAAGAAATAAAAAAGCAAATTATGCTGCTGAAAGGAGTTTCTCCATGCGTTTTTCTGAAAATTTTGAAGCTGCAAAGAACATGGCTGTAGAGGCTGCCCAGACTGCTGCCGCAAAGGCAAAGGAATTGGCTGCCATTGCAAAGGCCAACATTTCCATCTACGCCGAGGAAGACAAGGTCAAGAAGGCCGAGATCGAACTGGGCAAGCTGTACTACCGCGACTATGCCGTCGGGGAAGAACTCGACACTGCCGAATATCTGCCGTGGTGCCAGAAGATCGACGAGTCCAAGAAGGCCATCGCCGAGCTGAAGGACTTCATCGCCTCCCTCCGCGAAGACGAAGCGCCCGCCGAGACCGAGGCCGCTCCCACGGACGACGATTTTGAGATCGTTGTCGCGGACGACGAGCCCAAGGCTGCCGAGACGCCCGCTGCCGAGGCTCCTGCTGAGGAAGCCCCGAAGACAGAAGAGGCTCCCGCAGAGGAAGCCCCCAAGACAGAGGAATAAGCCTGTCAAAGCCGGACGCATTGCTCGCAGTGCGCCCGGTTTTTCTGCTTTTTGAAGGAGAAGGCCTATGCGACGGCTCTGCCTGTTTTCCGGCGGCTTTGCCATGGCCGCCGCTTTGTATCTGATTCTGCTGCATGCCGCGCCGGGTGTGCTGCTTGCCGCGCTTGCGGCAGTGTGTGCGCTGCTGTTTCTGCTTCGGCGGCCGATTGCGCACCGCACCGCGGTCTGCGTGCTGGGCCTTCTGGCCGGATTTGCCTGGTGCCGGGGGTACGAGGCGCTTTTTCTGCGCCCGTTTGCAGACCTTTCCGGCAAAACAGCCGCGTTTTCCGCGCAGGCGCTGGCTGCTCCGCAAACGAGCAGCTACGGGCAGTCCGTCTCCGCCCGGCTGACGCTGGACGGAAAAAGCTGTACGGCAGTCATTTACTTTGACGAAGCCGACGGCGAAATTCGGCCCGGAAGCCTCCTGTCCGGCACGGCGAAGTTCACCACGGCGCAGGAAAAGCATCTGCGCGGCAAGGATTACGATCTGTCGCGCGGCATTTTTCTGACGGCAAGCTGCCGCGGGCCGCTGCACGCCGAGCCGGGACGCGCTTCCGTCCGGCTGGCGCCTGCTATGCTGGCGGAACGGCTCCGCGCGGCGATCCAGTCCGCGTTCCCGTCCGATACGGCGAGTTTTGTGCAGGCGCTGCTGCTGGGCGACAAAACCGGACTCAGCTACGCAGATAAGAACGATCTGGCCATCGCGGGCATTTATCATGCTGTTGCCGTGTCCGGCATGCACGTTTCGATTTTGCTCGGCATGATCCTGCTGCTCTGCGGCGGGAACCACCGTCTTGCGGCAGCGCTCGGCCTGCCGGCCGCTGCGTTTTTCGTTGTTATGACCGGAGCGCCCGCCTCCGCAGTCCGCGCGGGCGTGATGCAGGCGCTGGTTCTGTGCGCGCCGCTCGTGCGACGGGAAAACGACCCGCCGACGACCATCTGTGCCGCCCTTCTCGTTCTGCTTGTGCAAAACCCATGGTCGCTTCTGAACGTGGGTCTGCAGCTTTCGTTTGCATCAACGACGGGAATCGTTTTCTTTGCGGGCGGACTTTACCGGAGCCTTTCGGAAAATCGGCTGCTTGCACATCTGCTGCGGAAAAAGACGGCGTGCAGCGCGCTCCTGCGCGCCATGCTGACGGCGCTCTGCTGCACGATCTCGTCTATGGTATTCGCGCTTCCCATTACGGCGATCCAGTTTGGAACCGTCTCGCTTGCTGCGCCGGTCGTGAACGTGATGGCGCTGTGGATGCTCTCTATCGTTTTCTGCGGCGGAATGCTTACGGCACTGCTCGCGCTGGCGCTTCCGGCGGCAGCTGGTGTCTGCGCATGGGCGCTCAGCTGGCCGGTGCGGCTGGTGCTGCTGATCGTGCGGGGCGCAGCAAAACTTCCGTTCGCGGCGCTTTATCTTGAAAACGGATATCTGATCGCAGCAGCGGTCTTTCTCTATGGACTTGCGCTGCTGCTTTCGCTGCGCCCGAAAGCCGTCCGGTTCTGGCAGGCTGCTGCCGCAGCTGTGCTCGTCACGGCTTGCTGCATGGGGCTTTCCTGCGCGGATTATGCGCTGCCGGGCAGCAGCTTTTCCATGCTCGACGTCGGACAGGGGCAGTGTCTTGTCAGCCGCAGCGGCGAAAGCGTCAGCGTGATTGACTGTGGTGGGCAGGAGGATGCCAGCGGGGAACAAGCTGCGCGGTTTCTGCTTGCGCGCGGCGTAACACAGATCGACCGGATCATTCTCACGCATTTCGATGCCGACCACTGCAACGGCGTCCGGCAGCTTCTGCGGCGCGTGCGCGTCAGAACGCTCTATGTGCCGGATCTGTCGCCGGAGAGCGGGATTCGCACAAAGATTCTGTTTGCCGCCGCGCAGGCAGGCTGTGAGATTCGGTTCGTCACGGATGATCTGACGCTGCCGGATGGCATGCGCATCTTCGCGCCTACCGGCAGCGCAGATGAGAACAATGCCGGGCTTTGCGTCTTGGCAGCAGGTGAAAAATATGATATTCTAATGACCGGCGATCTGTCCGAGCAGGCGGAATACCGACTGCTGTCCACGCATGACCTGCCGCACGCGGCGGTGCTCATCGCGGGACACCACGGCGCGGCTTCGTCCACGTCTGAGGCGCTTCTGCGCGCAATCAAACCGGAGGCTGTGCTCATCTCTGTGGGTGCGGATAATCGCTTCGGACATCCGGCGGACGAAACGCTCTGCCGTATAAGAAACGCCGGGGCGGCGGTCTTCCGAACCGATCTGTCCGGCACCATCACCATCAGGGGGTAAGCAAATGGCAAAAAAAACGCCTGACGACGGCGCTGCCGAGGCTGTGCGCCGCTTTAAAGCGGATTTGAAGGCCGGGACGCTCGGCAGCTTTTATATCATCTGCGGCGAGGAGGCGTTTCTGCGCGGCCATTATGTGGACCTCGTGACAAAGAAGCTGACCGACGGCCCGGCGGGCGAATTCCGCCGACGACTGTACGCCGCAGGCGCTGGCCGACGCGATCGACGCCATGCCTATGATGGCCGAGCGGACGCTCGTGCGTGTGGATGATGTGGATTTATTCAAGCAGCCGGAGGGCGCGCGCGAGCAATACGCTGCCATCTTGTCCGATATTCCGGATTACTGCTGCGTGCTGTTCGTCTATGATACGGTGGAATTTAAAATCAACGGCACGATGAAAAAGCTGGCTGCCGCCGTGAAGGAGCACGCGCAGATCCTGTCCTTCGGCAAGCAGTCCGAACGCGATCTCTGCTCGTGGATCACGCGCCATTTCCGTGCGCACGGCAAGAGCGTCACAGATGAACTGTGCCAGTATCTCATTTTTCGCACCGACGGGCTTATGACCACGCTCGGCGGTGAGATCGACAAGATTGCCGCCTATCAGGAGGGCGACGCCATCACGCGCGGGGCTATCGACGCGGTGGTCATCCCGGCGCTCAGCGCGCAGACCTTTGATATCAGCGATGCCGTTGTGAACCGGGATTTTGAAAAAGCCCTCTTTAAATTACAGGAACTTTATGCTATGCAGACGGACCCCATTGCTGTGCTGGGTGCCATCGGTGCGCAGCTGCGCAGGCTCTATTACGCGCGTGTCATTCTCTCCGCAGGCGGTGGGCAGAAGGAACTGATGGAACTGACAGGGCTGAAAAGCTACCCCGCAGGTCTGACTATGACGGCAGCCCGCCGCGTGACCGACCGCTTCTGCCAGTGCGCGATCGAACTGGTTTTGGATACGGATGTTGCCATGAAGACGAGCGCAGGCGAGCAAGAGCAGCTTCTGGAACTGCTCCTCGTCCGGCTTGCGCAGGAGGCGCAGCATGGATAAGCAGAAGCTTCGGCAGGCCATTGTCGTTGAGGGGAAATACGACCAGAACACACTCCGCCAGATCGTTGATGCGCCGATTTTTACAACAAACGGCTTCGCCGATATGAAAGACCCGGCCCTTCTGCGGCTGCTGCGTCAGGCGGCGCAGACGACCGGGCTTGTCATTCTGACCGATTCGGACGGCGCGGGCTTCCTCATCCGCAACACGCTCAAAAGTGCGCTGCCGGAACAGGGCGTGCTGCACGCCTATATTCCGGATCTTCCCGGCAAGGAGCGGCGGAAGGCCGTGCCCGGCAAGGAGGGGCTTCTCGGCGTAGAGGGCATGACGCCCGAAATTCTTCTCAAGGCCCTGCGCAATGCGGGCGCGGAGTTTGAGGACGGCAGCGCGCCTTCATCCGCGAAAACGCCCATCACCAAGCAGGATCTGTTCGTTCTCGGCCTTTCCGGAGGTCCGGAAAGCACAAAGAAGCGCGCCGCGCTTCTATCCGCACTCAGCCTGCCTGCGCATATGAGCGCAAATGCGCTGCTGCAGGCGCTGAACGTCCTGTTTTCCCACGACGAGTTTTTCTCACAGGCCCACCATATTTTGGACAGATCAGAATAAAAGACCGCCCGCGGGCGGTCTGGCCGTTCAAGATATCTGCATTTTTATAAAGTGAGTACATGTTCCGTAACGCCTCATAAAACGGACTTCCCAGATATACGATGCCCGGCCGCTGCTGCAGCAGCGGCCGGGCTTTTGGCTCAGGCTTTCTTTCCGGCAAGGGACTTGCGGTATTTTTCGCTTTCCCAGTTGGCAATGAACTTCTTCGCGGCTTCGCCCATGGTGGACAGTTCATAACCCGACTTGCGGATATGCTCCATGACGAAGAAGACTGCCGTGAGCGTTTCCGTCAGCGTCAGGGCTTTTTTCGCGTCCATCTGCATGAGCATTTCGCCCGTTTTGCTGCTGGCGACGGCCTGTCCGTCTTCGAGAACCTCTTTATTGAGGAAGAACGTGTCCGTCAGGAAGACCATCTGGTCGGGATACAGCGGCTGGGTCATCAAAAATTCCTGCGAATAGCCGCCGGTTTGGAACTGATCTGCCAGATACGGCACGTCGGCGGCATAAATACCGGCGGCCATTTCACGCACGGCGATCTTGGGGAACGACGTGCCGGTCAAGCCGAACATGCGGGCCAGCCGTTCGTTTGCATCGGTGTGGATGGCAAGCGCGGTATCCGGGTCATCGTCATGGACGATAATGCCGTGGTTCTGCATGAGAATGACGGACGGAACCTTGCCGGTTTCTTTTTCTACGCGGCGCAATTCATCCCGAATGGCGAAGGTCAGGTTTGCGCCGGGATCGGTGTAGGGCACCCAGCCCCAGGTGTAATTGGCTCCCGCGAATGCCTGTGCCGCGATTGGACGGCAGGCTGTGGAACAGGCGGCGAGATTGGCATAGACGCTGTGCGTGTGCACCACGAAGGTCTTGAGGATGGAATGGAAGCCCGCCTCGACAGACGGACGCAGGTCGGCAAGACCGTCAATATGGCGCACGTCGGCCTTTGCGCGGGCGGAGCCCTCTTTTTCAACGTCCGCAAGCGCAGACGGATCGGTTGTCAGATAGAAATTCCGCAGATCAGCCCCGTCCAGCACGGCATAAGCCTTATCCGGACGGATATCGGACAGACAGAAGCCGGAGGCCTTGATCGCCATCAGCCCGCCGGGCAGCTTGACGGAGGTGTTGCCTCCGCCGCCTTGCACATAGTCGGCGCGTGCGCCCGTAGACTGGGAAACGCGGGCGAAATCGGAAAGCAGCTTTGCGTGTTCTTCAAAAAACATTCCCATTCACCCCTTACCGCTTGCTCAGCACGTCGGCTTCGTAGCGCTTGATCTCAGCAAAGTAATCCTGCGGGATATTCTCGCGGCGCAGATACTCCTCCCAGACCGCGCCGAACGGCATGGTCTTGAGCTCCTCCTGCCGCACCATCAGCTCGGTGAAGTTGTTCACATCCTGAAGCGCCTTCAGCGTCTTCGGCTCCAGCAGGGCGTACAGAAGCGCTTTCTGCACGGAATGCAGGCCCGTGACCCATGCGGAAATGCGGTTGATGGAGGCGTCAAAATAGTCCGTTGCGAGGAACACGCGGTCCAGCGCGTCTGCGCGGACGACCTCTTTCATCATTTCGCGCGTTTCGTCGTCAAACAGTACCACATGGTCGCTGTCCCAGCGCATGGGGCGGGTGATGTGCAGCGCCAGCCGGTCGTTGAACAGGAGCATGGAACTGATCTTGTCGGAGACAAGTTCCGTCGGGTGATAGTGACCGTTGTCCATGAGCGGGGTGATATGGCGGGTATTGACATAGTTCGTGCAGAACTCTGCCGAGCCGACGGTGTAGGCTTCCAGACCAATGCCGAAGACCTTGGACTCGATGCACGGGAAAACCTTTGTCTTGTCATACGGGACAGACAGGATCTCATCCATCGACTGCGCGTAGCGGCGGCGGGGGGAGAGGCGGTCTGCCGGGTAATCCTTATAGCCGTCGGGAATCCAGAAGTTGATGACGCAGGGCTTGCCGGTTTCTTCGGCGAAATACTCCGCAATGGCCATGCAGCGCTTGCCGTGTTCGACCCAGAATTTGCGGACCGTCTCATCCGGGGACGAGAGAGTCAGACCGTCCTTGACCATGGAGTGGGAGAAGAACGTCGGGTTAAAGTCAATGCCGAGGCCGCGCTCTTTGGCATAGGCGACCCAGCGGGAAAAATGCTTCGGCTGGATGGCGTCGCGGTCGGCGAACTCGCCACCTTCAAAAATAGCGTAGCTTGCATGCAGATTCAGTTTCTTTTTGCCCGGCGTCAGGCGCAGAACTTCGTCAAAGTCCGCCATCAGCTGCTCGGGCGTGGTAGCCTTGCCGGGATAGTTGCCGGTGGTCTGGATGCCGCCGGAGAGCGCCTCCTTCGCGTCAAAGCCGACGACGTCGTCGCCCTGCCAGCAGTGAACGGAGACGGTTACGTTTTTCAGTGTTTCCAATACGGCCTCGGTATCGACACCGAGCGCGGCGTAGCGTTCTTTTGCAAGTGTATAAGCGTTCATATTCGTTCCTCCTCAGTCAAAAAAGAAAACCTGTTTCATAAGCGGCTGCGCGCCGGTTTCCGGATCCATCTCCATCAGCATGACGTCCTTCATATACTCGTTCCAGCGGTCCACGACCGGACTTTCGGCCTGCACGCGGGCGGCCTCGGCGATGCTGTCGCACTCGTAATAGCCGAACAACTCATTACCGACGTTCCAGATCGTGTAGTTGCGGATGCCGGCCTGATGCAGCACGTCTTTCATCTCCGGCCAGATCTCGTTGTGGCGGCGGATATATTCCGGAAGCTTCCCCGGAAGAACCGTCGCTTTCCATGCGTAGCGTTCCATCTGAATCCCTCCTGAAAAAATAGGACTTTCTAGTTTCAATTATAGAAAAACAAGCCCATGTATGGTATCATAGGCTTGCCTTGAAATATCAAAATCTTGCTGTCTTTGGAGGCGCGCGGCATGGAAGTTCTGCACTACAATCTCGATATGACGCCGGAGTCTGAGTGGAAAATTGTCTCGGCGGGCGCATTTGCCCGCGACAATCTGCTGTATTTGCAGGAGGCGGGGCATTTTATTTCTGGTGCAAATTACTATACTGTCCGAAAGGATTTGGATTCCTATCTTGTCAAGCTGACGCTTTCTGGGGCCGGAATATTGGAATATGGCGGCGAAACCTATCGGCTTCCTGCCGGAAGCTTTTTTTGGATTGACTGCCGTGCGCCGCAGCATTATTATACCGCGCCGGACGCGGGACAGTGGGATGTTCTATGGTTTCACTTCTGCGGCGCGACGGCGGGTGCGTATTATCAGGCGTTTTTAGCCCAGACGCAGGGCCGGGCTGCGGCTTCGCTGCCGGTCGATAGTCCGGTGTCTGCGCAGATGAGCGCGCTTCTGGCGCTGGCTGGGGAGGACGGCGGCGGGCTTGGACGTGATCTGGATGCGTCGGCGCTCATGACGGCGATCCTCTGCAGCCTGATCCACGGTGCAGCGCGGCAGCGCCTGCAGCCGGTTCCTGCGGTCTTGCAGAAGATGCGGCAGTATCTGCACGAGCAGTACGCGCAAAAAATTACGCTCGATACGCTCTCAGCGCGCTATAACATCAGCAAATACCATCTCCAACGGAGTTTCCAGCGGTATTTCGGCCAGTCGCCGGGCGAATATCTGACCCGCCTGCGCCTGACCCGCGCCAAGGAACTGCTGCGCGCGACCGACCTGCCGGTGTCCGAGGTCGCCTACCGTGTCGGCATGGAGAACACCAGCTATTTTATCAGCGTCTTCCGCGCCCGCGAGGGCGCTACGCCCCAGCAGTACCGCCGCCGTTGGTCGCCGGTGGCATAAGGGCGGCGAGTTCCTCCGCTGTCAGGGGCCGGTATTCGCCTGGGCGGAGCATTTCGTCCAGCCGGACAGGACCGATCGCAAGGCGCTTTAAGTAGAATACATGACCGCCCACGGCCTTGATCATCAGCTTGACCTGGTGCTTGCGGCCTTCCGTGATCCAGAGTCTTCCGAGCGTGACAGGCCGGGACGGGTTTTTCAGGTATTTTTCGCGGAAGCGCTCCGGCAGATACGGCGCGCTTTCCCCAATGTTCGTATGCGCAAGCAGCTGCGCGCGGGCCGGCAGCGAGAGCGGCTGCCCCGCGAGGAGCAAAACGCCCGTCTCCAGCTGCCGCATGGCATCGTCGTGCAGATGCCCGAATGCGCGGTATTCGTATTCCTTTTCCACATGCTGCTCGGGCCGGAGCAAACGCACGTCCAGCATGCCGTCGTCCGTAAACAGCAGCAGGCCTTCCGTATCCTTGTCCAGCCGCCCGACCGGATGCAGCGTCTCGCGCAGCGCCTCCGGAAAGCAGGACATGACCGTCTCCCGCCGCGCGTCGCGTTTGGCGGTGAGCAGCCCGCGCGGCTTGTGGAGCATATAATACTGCGCCATGCGCATATCCCTCCCGCCCGTTTTTCTCATCATACCGGACGCACGCGGAAAATGCAAGAACACTGTGCGTGAGATGACGGATAAAACATGTAAACTTGCAAAATATCTTGCATACCGTTTGATTTTTAGCCGAATTTGCAGGATTTGTGAATTTCCTCGGAAACACTTTTCAAAAACGCATTTCTGTGATAAAGTATATCCCAAGAAAATAAGACCCTGAACAGAAGGGAGAACACAGAGTATGAAACTGACCGACCACGGCGTGTTCCTCTGCGGCGGCGTGCCGCAGCAGACGGCCCCTCTTTCTCCGGCCGAAGGCCGGAAGCGGACGATGGCTTACCGTATTTTACAGGCACACAACCAGTCCGGCGACGAGCAGAATCTCCGTATCCGGTTTGACGCTATGCTCTCGCACGATATCACCTACGTCGGCATTATTCAGCAGGCACGGGCCTCCGGCATGAAGGAGTTTCCGATTCCGTATGCGCTTACAAACTGCCACAACAGCCTCTGCGCTGTCGGCGGCACGATCAATGAGGACGACCATGTCTTCGGCCTGTCTGCGGCAAAGAAATACGGCGGCATTTACGTCCCGGCCAACCAGAGCGTCATTCATTCCTATGCGCGCGAGCAGATGGCTGCCTGCGGCGCGATGATCTTAGGCTCCGATTCGCACACGCGCTACGGCGCGCTCGGCACGATGGCCGTCGGCGAGGGCGGGCCGGAACTTGCCAAGCAGCTTTTGAAGCACACCTGGGACGCGGCGCTTCCCGAGGTTGTGTTGGTCTATGTGACGGGGAAGCCGCGGCGCGGCGTCGGCCCGCATGATGCGGCGGTTGCACTGATCAAGGCGACGTTCGCAAACGGCTTTGTCAAAAACCGCGTGCTCGAATTCGCGGGCCCCGGCATTGCAAATCTGCCCATTGACTTCCGCAACGGCATCGACGTCATGACGACTGAAACGACCTGCCTGTCTTCCATCTGGGAGACGGACGAGGAGACAAAGCGGTTTTTTGAAATTCACGGCCGTCCCGAGGCGTACCAAAAGCTTTCCCCCGGCGAGGGCGCGTATTATGACCGCATGATCGAGTTGGACCTCGGCCAGATCGAGCCGATGATCGCTCTGCCATTCCATCCGTCGAACGCGTACACGATCCGTGAATTTCTCGCAAACGCGAAGGAACTTCTCGCGGGCGTGGAGGCCGAGGCAAAGAAGCGCTGGCCGAAGGCCAACGTGCATCTTCTGGACAAAATCCACGACGGCGGCGTCTGGGCTGATCAGGGGATTATTGCGGGCTGTGCGGGCGGTATGTTTGATAATATCGACGAGGCGGCGCAGATCCTGCGCGGCGGATCGGTCGGCGACAGCTATTTCTCGATGAGCGTTTATCCCACGTCCGTCCCGGTGAGCCTTGCGCTCACGCGCATGGGCGTGACGGAGGTACTTCTCGAGACGGGCACAATCATCAAGCCCAGCTTTTGCGGCCCGTGCTTCGGTGCGGGGGACGTGCCTGCCAATAACGGCCTGTCTCTTCGCCACACGACGCGCAACTTCCCGAACCGCGAAGGCTCAAAGCCCGGCGAGGGGCAGTTCGCGGGCGTGTGCCTGATGGACGCGCGCTCCATTGCGGCAACAGCCAGAAACGGCGGACGCATCACCCCGGCGGATGAGTTGGACTATACCCCGGAACGCCATCCGTACCAGTTTGACAAGACGGTTTATGCCCGCCGTGTTTACAACGGCTTTGGCCATCCGCAGCCGGAAACAAAACTCATCATGGGTCCGAACATCACCGACTGGCCCAGAATGTACGAACTGGGCGAACATCTTCTTCTGGAACTTGCTGCTGTCATTCATGACCCCGTGACCACGACGGATGAACTGATTCCGTCCGGCGAAACGTCGTCCTATCGCTCGAATCCGCTGCGGCTGGCGGAGTTCACGCTCTCGCGCCGTGTGCCGGATTATGTGCCGCGCGCGAAGAAAATTGCCGAGGAAGAATCCAAACGGAGATCCGGCTGTGCATCAGAGACGCTGCGCGCTGCGCTGGCGCGCTTCGGCGATGCGGACACACTTCTGAGCGTTACACAGCTTGGCTCCTGTGTCTTTGCCAACAAGCCCGGCGACGGCTCTGCGCGGGAGCAGGCTGCGTCCTGCCAAAAGGTCCTGGGCGGGCTTGCAAATATCTGCTATGAATTTGCCACCAAGCGCTACCGCAGCAACTGCATCAACTGGGGCATGCTGCCGTTCACACTGGACGAGGGAACACCGTTTGATTACACGCCGGGCGATCTCGTTTTCGTGCCGGACGTGCGGAAGCGGCTGAAGGCAGGCTGCGAGGACTTCCCTGCGGCAGTCCTGCGGCAGAATGGCGAAAAAACGGAGATTTTGCTGCATGTGAAGGGCCTGACGATGGACGAGCAGGAGATTCTGCTTGACGGCTGTCTGATGAATTACTACGCCAAGCGCGGATAAGGAGCCAATATGGAAAAAATTCAAATGAAAACGCCGCTCGTCGAGATGGACGGCGACGAAATGACGCGGGTGCTCTGGCGCATGATCAAGGATGAACTGATCTGCCCGTTTGTTGATCTCAAGACCGAATATTATGACCTCGGCCTGCTGCATCGCAATGAGACGCGTGATCAGGTCACGGCTGACGCTGCGCTGGCGACCAAAAAATACGGCGTGGCCGTCAAATGCGCGACGATCACGCCGAACGCGCAGCGGATGGTCGAATATCCGCAGCTGACCGAGATGTGGAAAAGCCCGAACGGGACCATCCGTTCGATTCTGGACGGCACGGTCTTCCGCGCGCCCATTCTGCTGGACTCCATCAAGCCGGTCGTGCGCACATGGAAAAAGCCCATCACCATTGCCCGCCATGCCTACGGCGATGTGTATAAGTCCGTAAGTTTCGAGACGGACGAGCCCGGCGAATGCACCATGACCTTCAAGGGTGCATCCGGCAAAGAGCAGACCGTTCTTGTCCAGGAAACCGACGGCCCCGCCGTCTTCCAGGGTGAACACAACAAGGAAAGCAGCATCCGCTCGTTTGCGCGGGCCTGCTTCCAATATGCTATTGATACGAAGCAGGATCTTTGGTTCTCCACCAAGGACACCATCGCAAAAGTCTACGACGGCGCGTTCAAGCGCATTTTTGAAGAGGAATTTGAAAAGTCCTACAAAGTACAGTTTGAAGCGCTGGGTCTGCGGTATTTCTACACGCTGATCGACGACGCGGTCGCCCGTGTGATCCGGAGCGAGGGCGGCTTCATCTGGGCCTGCAAGAACTATGACGGCGACGTGATGAGCGATATGGTGTCCACGGCCTTCGGCTCGCTTGCCATGATGACCTCCGTCCTCGTTGCACCGGACGGCACGACGGAATACGAGGCTGCGCACGGCACGGTCACGAAGCACTATTACCGCTACCTCAAGGGCGAACAGACCTCGACTAACCCGATGGCGACGATTTTTGCGTGGACGGGCGCGCTGAGAAAGCGCGGACAGCTGGATGGGCTTCCGGCGCTTGCGTCCTTTGCGGACAAGCTTGAGCGGGCCAGCCTTGACACGATCCGCTCCGGCGTCATGACCGGCGACCTCGCCGGACTCGTCGAGGGCGAACGCCCCGTACCGGTCACGAGCGAAGCGTTTTTGAAAGCCATCCGCGCGCGGATGGAGGCATAAGACTGACAAACGAACAAAGCTGCCCCAAAGCCTCCCCTTGCCACGCTCTGCGTGGTAAGGGGAGGCCTATTTGTTTACCGTTTTCGCAACTTTTCTAGCAAAAATAAGCGAATCGTTTTGTCTTTGTTTTCCTGCCTTCGCTTTGTTTCCTGTGCGCTCCCTTGGCCGGGTATTGTCTGTTTTGACCAGCTCCTGTTCTGTCGAATTATCTAATTTCGTATATTATTTTTTGTAAAAAGAGCCGATTGACTGTATATATAATGGTTTTATTGGAACGACCGCCAGATTTCGGCGCTGCTCCTATCAGTTGCTTTTTGCGTATCTTCTCAGGAACAGCGCCTTTTTCGTTATGCGCAAAACGAATCGTTTCGTTTTCCGGATTCCGGATCCGGTGCAGCATCTTAATGGCTCCGCGGGCTTCTTTTGCTGATTCATAAACGGATCATTTCGCCGCGTTTTGACTCGATGGCGTTCCAAACTGCCAATACCAAATTTCAAAATCCAGGAGGAAGAAAAATGAAAAAAGCTTTATTCATGTTCTTACGATTGCCCTGATTGCGGCACTCGCGTTCGGCTGTTTGGCTGGCTGCACCGCCGCGCCCAAGACAGAACAGGTGACTCCAGCGACGCCCACCACATCTGCCACGACTGAAACCAGTGCCGATCCTGCCGCTGCGACTGATTTGAGCGGCAAGAAGGTTGCGCTTGTTCTTTTCGGTACGAACTTTGACTATTTCGTTTACATCGGCGCAAGCGCAAAGAAGACTGCTGAAGAGGCCGGGATTCAGCTTGATGTTTTGAATGCAAGCGATTTTGTGGATCTCTCCGAAAAGGTTTCTCAGGTCGTCACCATCAAGTATGATGCCTGCATCGTCATTGGCTTGCCGGCTATCATGGCTGACTATCAGGCACTTGGCGAAGCTGGCATCCCCGTTATCACATATGACTCTATGGTTGACGGCTTTGATTTCAGCGCCCGTGTTGGCAGTGACAACTATGTTCTCGGCACACAGCTGAAGAGGCAATCAAGTACCTCGAGAGTCTGGATGAGATCAACGGCGAGGTCATCTGCCTGAACTGCCCGGAGGGTGAATCCCTTGGTGACATCGGACTGCCCGGAATCGTCGTGACACCTGAAACTGTCGCTGATTTCATCGCACAGCAGGATAAGGAATACGAGGCGCTCGCTCCTTATAAGCCGTAAGCCCCGGCTGTGACGGCTTTTAAAGAAATCTAGTGTTCAGCGGTCGTTCACCTGCGTGTCGCTGGTGAACGACCTATAAGGAGGAAGTGCACGTTGAATACGATTCTGGAACTCAAGGACATCAGCAAATCTTTTGGCCCGGTCAAAGTCCTCGAAGGCATTGACATGACGATCGAGCCGGGCAAGGTCTACGTGCTGGCCGGTGAAAACGGTGCCGGCAAGAGCACGCTCTGCAACATCATCTCCGGTGCGCTGCAGCCCAGCAGCGGCACCGTCATCTTCGGCGGCAGGGAGCACAGCTATGTAAGCATCGACGAGGCCAAGAACCAGATCGGTGTCCGCATGGTGCATCAGGAACTGCAGGTCATCCCCATGATGACTATGATGAGCGCCAAGACCATGCTGTTCATGCTGATGGACGTTGTCAGCAAAAACGGCAACATGCTGCTGAACGTCGGCCCCATGGCGGACGGCACGATCCCCGAAATGCAGAAAAAGCCGCTGCTGGAGCTCGGTGCATGGCTCAAGGTCAACGGCGAAGCTGTCTACGGCACCCGCGCCTCTTTACTTCATAAAAGTTTTGCATGCTGACTAAAAATTTGTTAGGACTGCTATATTTTTTTGTATTTTTTGCAGAAAGCGTATTTACAATCTCTTCACAAAATGATAGAATATCTTTAGTTTTTAACTGAGATTCCCTGTTTTTTCAATTCCGTTCAACGTTGGAAGAACAGGCTTTCCGCGAACTCGCCAAAACCGCCGCCGGAAAGCGGCGTTTTTGCAAAACGGCGGAGCGAATTCCAAGACAGAAAGGATGACTTGCTTGGCAAACGCAATCGAACTGAGAAACATCACCAAGCGCTTCGGACAGGTCGTGGCAAACAAATCGATCAGTCTGGAGCTGCATAAGGGTGAGATCCTGTCCCTGCTGGGTGAAAACGGCAGCGGCAAGACCACGCTTATGAACATGCTCTCCGGCATCTACTATCCGGACGAAGGCCAGATCTTCGTGGATGGGAAGGAAGTGGAGATCCGCTCCCCGAAGGACGCGTTTGATCTGCACATCGGCATGATCCACCAGCACTTCAAACTCGTCGATGTCTTTACGGCTGCCGAGAATATCATTCTGGGCCTGCCCGGCGACAAGGGCAAGATGGACAAGAACGCCGTTGCAAAGGCCGTGCGCGAGATCGCCGACCGCTACGGCTTCGACATCGACCCGAATCAGAAGATCTACGAGATGTCCGTCTCGCAGAAGCAGACCGTTGAGATCGTCAAGGTGCTCTACCGCGGCGCGGATATCCTGATCCTTGACGAGCCAACCGCTGTTTTGACCCCGCAGGAGACGGAAAAACTCTTTACTGTCATGCGCAACATGAAAAAGGACGGCAAGGCGATCATCATCATCACGCACAAGCTGCACGAGGTGCTCGCCGTTTCCGACCGCGTGGCCGTTCTGCGCAAGGGCGAATACATCGGCGATACCGATACCGCTACCGCCTCGCAGCAGTCGCTGACCGACATGATGGTCGGCCGAGCCGTTTCCCTGAACATTGACCGTCCGCTGAACGAAAATCAGACCGAGCGCTTGAGAGTCGAGCACTTGACCGTCAAGAACAAGGAAGGCGTCAAGATGCTCGACGACGTGACATTCACCGCCATGGGCGGCGAGATTCTCGGTATTGCGGGCATCGCCGGTTCCGGCCAGAAGGAACTGCTTGAGTCCATTTCCGGCCTGCAGAAGCTGGAGGACGGCAGCAAAATTACATACATCGAACCCGACGGGACCGAATGTCTGCTCAACGGCATGGACCCGCTCGATATCATCCGCAAGGGCCTCCTGCTGTCCTTCGTCCCCGAGGACCGGTTCGGCATGGGCCTTGTCGGCGGCATGAACATCATTCAGAACATCATGCTCCGCACCTATCGGCGAGGCAAAGGCCCGCTGACCGACCGCAAATTCCCGCGCGACCTGTCGCAGAAGATTGTGGACGATCTTGAGGTCGTTACCCCGGATATCGGCCGTACCCCTATCCGCCGTCTTTCCGGCGGCAACGTGCAGAAGGTGCTTGTCGGCCGTGAGATTGCGCAGAACCCGGCGGTTCTTATGACGGCCTACGCCGTGCGCGGTCTGGACATCAACACATCCTACGTCATCTACAATCTGCTGACCGAGCAGAAAATGAAGGGTGTCGCCGTCATTTACGTCGGTGAGGATCTGGACGTTTTGCTGGAACTGTGCGACCGCATTCTCGTTCTGTGCGGCGGCAAGGTTTCCGGCATCGTTGACGGCCGCAAGACCACGAAGGATGCCGTCGGCCTGATGATGACGAAGATCGGAGGTTAAAAGAATATGCACATCTCCAAACGAGACACAATTTCCCGCAGTAAGGCATGGTCGATCCGCGCCATCGCCATTCTGCTGGCTCTGATCGTAGACGGCATCATTATTTATGCCATTGTCAAAATGAACCCCCTGAAGGTTTATGTTTCCCTCGCCTCCGGCGCGTTTGGCACCAGCAAGCGCATGTGGTTCACCATCCGTGACTGCATGATCCTGACCTGTATCGCCATCGGCCTCGCGCCTGCGTTTAAGATGCGCTTCTGGAACGTCGGCGCGGAGGGCCAGATGCTCGTCGGCGGCATTGCAACCGCGTTCTGGATGATCAACTTCGCAGGCAAGATGAACACCGTGATGCTGTTTTTGTGCATGGCCATCAGCGCCATCGTCGCGGGCGGCATCTGGGGCCTGATCCCCGGCTTCTTCAAGGCCAAGTGGAACACGAACGAGACGCTGTTCACGCTGATGATGAACTACATTGCCATTCAGCTGACCTCGTTTGCCGTCTCCAAGTGGGAGAACCCTCCAGGATCGAACTCCATCGGCACCATCAACTCCAAGGGCGATGTCAAGTACGTCGGCTGGATCGGCAACATGTTCTCCGATGGCTATAACAAGGACTTCATGTGGACAGTCATCATCGTGCTCGTCCTCGCGGCGCTTGTGTATCTCTATCTGAAGTACACCAAGCACGGCTATGAGATCGCCGTCGTCGGCGACTCGGAGAATACCGCGCGCTATGCCGGTATCCGCGTCCCGCGCATCTATGTGCGCACCATGGCCCTGTCAGGCGCGCTGTGCGGCTTCGCAGGCTTCCTCGCCGTCTCCGCTGTCAGCCATACGCTCTCGACCTCAACTGCCGGCGGCCGCGGCTTCACCGCGATCATCGTCGCATGGCTGGCCAAGATGAACCCGTTTGTCATGATCCTGATCTCGGCGCTGCTGTCGTTCCTCGACAAGGGCGCGGTGCAGATCGCTTCCGACTTCGGCCTGAACGAATACGTCTCGCAGATCATCTCCGGCGTTATTCTGTTCTTCATCCTCGGCAGCGAGTTCTTCATCAACTATCAGGTCAAGACCGGCTCGAAGCACAAGTAAGGAGGAGTTGAATATGTTAGATTTTTTGCTGAAATTCCCTGACCTTCTGCACTCCGCCATCGTGTTCGGCACGGTTATCATGTTCGGCGCGCTCGGCGAGATCATCACGGAGAAGTCCGGCAACCTCAACCTCGGCGTTCCCGGCATTATGTATTTCGGCGGCATCGCTGGTCTGACGTCCACGTTCATGTATGAAAACGTCTACTGCGTCAACGCAGGAATCGAACCGAACGCGGCGCTGTGCGTCATCATGTGCCTTGTCGCGTCGTTCCTCGCTTCCGCGCTGGGCGGCCTCATCTACAGCTTCCTGACCATTTCGCTGCGCACGAACCAGAACGTCACGGGCCTGACTCTGACGATCCTCGGCTCCGGCGTCGGCAACTTCTTCGGCGGCAGCTTAAATAAACTTGCCGGCGGTGTCGGCCAGGTTTCCGTGGCCGTGACCTCGCAGGCATTCCGTAATTATTCGTTCTCCCTCGTCAACTTCTTTGACGGCTTCACCGGCAGCTTCCGCCTGGGAACGCTCCTGTTCTCCTATGGCTTCCTCACCTATGTGGCGATCATCCTCGCCGTTGCGATCTGGTTCTTCCTGACGAAGACCCGCACAGGTCTGAGCCTGCGCGCCATCGGCGAAAATACCGCCACGGCTGACGCCGCCGGTATCAACGTCACCAAGTATAAGTACCTCGCCACCTGCATCGGCGCGGGCATCTCCGGCCTCGGCGGCACATACTATGTCATGAACTACATCAAGGGCACCTGGGAGAACCAGGGTACGATCGAAGCCCTCGGCTGGCTGGCTGTTGCGCTGGTCATCTTCGCAACGTGGAAATCTCTGCGTGCGATCTGGGGTTCGTATCTGTTCGGCGTTCTTTATTGGGCATATAACTACATCCCCGGCCTGTCCAGAAGCACGCTGGAACTGTTCAAGATGCTCCCGTATGTGGTCACGATCCTCGTTCTGCTTATGGTTTCCATGCGCAAGAAGAAGGAAGACCAGCCGCCTCAGTCCCTTGGCATCCCGTACTTCCGCGAAGAACGGTAACTGTAAACAGCCTCAGATCCGCTTTGGAGTCTGAGGCTGTTTTTGAATTTCGGCTTTTCTATGACCATAGATAGTTACGGCACCATAAAATAATAATAAGAATCGTTTGTAAAATTGACAAGAATGTGATAGAATAGTTTTGGTCAAACAAGGAATGATATGACAACAGGAATTCTTAAAAAAGGAGACGGGATCATGAACAAATATGCAGGCACAAAAACCGAAGCAAATCTGCGCGCAGCATTTGCGGGCGAGTCGCAGGCGAGAAATCAGTACACCTTTTTTGCGTCCGTCGCAAAAAAAGAGGGCTATGAACAGATGGCAGCGCTGTTCCTGAAGACGGCGGAAAACGAAAAGGAGCATGCGAAGCTTTGGCTCAAGGAATTGTCCGGCATCGGCGACACAAAGGCCAACCTGGCTGCCGCTGCCGCCGGCGAAAATTACGAATGGACCGACATGTATCAGGACTTTGCCAAGACTGCCGAGGAAGAGGGATTCCCGGAACTGGCGCAGCGCTTCCGTCTCGTTGCAGAGATCGAAAAGCACCATGAGGAGCGCTACCGCGCACTGCTGCACAATCTGGAGACTGCGCAGGTCTTTGAAAAGAGCGAGGTCAAGGTCTGGGAGTGCCGCAACTGCGGCCACATCGCCGTCGGCGTAAAGGCGCCCGAGGTCTGTCCCGCTTGCAATCACCCACAGAGTTATTTTGAACTTCGCGCAGAGAATTACTAAGAAGAATAGAAGAAGCCGTCCGCAGCTGCGGACGGCTTCTGAACTGTTTTGAACTTGTCAGCTGAGTCTACGAATATATCCGTTTCCGCAGATTAGACTGTAATAGACCTCCTCGCCGACGGTGAACACGTCGGTGCTGCTGAAAGCGCGGACGGTCTGGCTCTTGCCATCGACGTCAACCATCAGGGGAGAGACGGACGTGACCGTTGCCGGATAACTTGTCGTGACGAGGACAACGTCAAATGCGTTGTCGCCGTCGTGGTCAATCACGGTGATCTTGTCGTTCGCAGACAGTGTGTTCAAGATATCCTTGCTCGAAGGCGTGTAATTATAGTAATATGCAGTCTGCTCCGTCAGGCGGAAGCCGCCGCCGGCGCAGATCTCCTTCAGCTGGGACGCGTCGGTAAAGGTATAATAAATCTCGTCAACTGCATAGCAGGGGATACCGAAAACCCTGCCGTCCTTCACATAGATATCGACGTTCCGGCCGAGGAGGCTGAGATCTGTGGAAATGTCAAACGCCTTGTGACCGGCAAGCTTGCTCGTCCCGGCGGGGAGCGGATTGCCTGCGCTTGTCAGATCGGCACACTCGTTGCCTGTCAGCGTGGCGGTGTAGCGCGTCAGGCCGAAGCGGATCTCGAGATACGACATGGGATTCATCAGGCTGTCGAGCACATAGCGCTGCTCTCCCTCCAGCGCAGCATCGGCAATCTTGGGGCAGAGCATGGCATTGTAGATGAGAAGGCATGCAGTATCGCGCGTGGCGGCGGAATCGTAGCTGTCAGAGACACCGGCATAAATGCCCTTTGTGAACGCATCCTCGTCAACGTTCTGTGCCCAGTCTGCACCAACATAGCACGAGGCGTCCTCTCCGAGAATGACGAGCAGCATTTTTGCAAGTTCGCGGATTGTCACATGGTCTGCCGGGCGGAAGCGCCCGTTGCTGCCAACGATGATATCCTGCTCGGCGCAGTAAGCAATATACTCTGCAGCCCACGACGTGGAGACATCGTAGAACGGGGCAGACGCGTTCTGCGCCTGCGGCTCAGCTTCGCACAAAAGCGCCATCAGCTTGGCGACCTCTTCGCGGCGAATGGGGTTCTGCGGGCCGAAACTGCCGTCTGCATAGCCGGAGATGAGGCCGAGGTCGTAGAGCATCCGCACGGCGTTGTTGTTTTTGATCTCCTGTTGGTCGGTGAAGCCTGCAAAGTCGGCTGCTGCGCACGGCAGCATGAGCGTAAGCGTCAGCACGGCCGCAAGCAGCGCGCAAAGCATTTTTTTCAAGGCGGAGCCCCCTTCCAATAATACTTATATCCAGTATAGGCGGCAGCCGGGAGGATTGCAAGCAACACGGGCCGTTTGTAACAGAACTGTAATGAAAACAGACTGAAAAACCGGATGGGATTGCATTTTTTCCGCGAGGCTGATACAATACAGACCGGAAGGAGGCGGAACGATGGACAAACGCGAACAGATCGCGCGCATGGCGCAGACGAAGGAAGACGAAATGCTGCTGGCCAAGATCTATGAGCGCATGACGAATGCCGCCGCGCGCAATATCCCGGCCGCAACAGGCTTCTTGTCTAAGCGGGAGCAGATGCTCGCTGCCGAACTGCTGCGCGGGCAGGAGATTCGGTTCTACGGCGGACCGCCACTGGCTGAACGCGAGATCTGCTGCTATCTGCCGGAGTATCTGGACGAAAGCTGGCTGGAGAGCGAGGATGGCCCCATCGCCGCCGCCCGCGCGGTCTATTTTGAGGGTGATACGCTCACGCACCGGGACTTTCTCGGCGCACTGATGGGCTGCGGCGTCAAGCGCGAAACGGTAGGGGATATTTATGTAGCAGAGGGGCGCTGCGACTTTCTCGTTACGCGCGAGGTTTTGCCGTATCTGCTGCAAAATTTTCTGTCCGCCGGCCGCACGAAGCTGCATGTGGAGCAGATCGCGCTTACAGACGTCTCCGTGCCGGAACAGAAGATTAAAATGGTCCGAGATACCGTGCCCTCTCTGCGGCTCGACGGCATTGTCTCCTCCGGCTTTTCCATCAGCCGCGGCAAGGCCGCGGACTATATCAGCGCCGGAAAATGCGAACTTAATTACACGCCATGCGTAAAGGGCGACAAGCAGACGACAGAGGGTGATGTGATCACCGTCCGGGGGCTTGGCAAGATTCGGCTGGATACCATCGGCAGCAATACGAAAAAGGGACGCATCGGCGTTGAGATTACAAGATTTCTGTAAGGAGCATGCTCTATGAAAAAAGAAGATATTGACCGCATCAACGAATTGGCGCACAAGGCCAAGACTGTCGGCCTCACGCCGGAGGAGAATGAAGAGCGCGCTGTGCTGCGCCGGGCGTATATTGACTCCGTCGTGGGCGATCTGCGCCAGCAGCTTGACAATACCTATATTGTTGACAGCAAGGGCAACAAGCGCAAGCTGCGCCAGTAATCAGCGAAACAGGAAATATAAAATCGTGCACTGCGCCAGAAGCAGCAGCGGGACTGTGACCGTAAAGAGCGGTTTTCTCGTCTTGTGGCGGC